>Ga0208763_1000090_pt1 | contig 20314 bp, 10 predicted proteins | sample ETNtaG_20_FD_185756 | JGI IMG/M metagenome (GOLD analysis project Ga0208763, IMG submission 185756) | Marine microbial and viral communities from oxygen minimum zone, Eastern Pacific Ocean - ETNP201306PF45B (SPAdes) (version 2) | ecosystem: Environmental > Aquatic > Marine > Oceanic ... | reverse complement strand
ATACGGCACAAGCTGAATAGGCATTTGTAAACTTTAAACCATTTCTAGCTAATTTATCGATATTTGGGGTTTCATATACGTCACTTCCATAACATCCAAGATCTTTCCATCCAAGATCATCTACATTGATAAGAATTAAATTTGGGCTCTGAACGGCAAAAGCACATTTAATTAAGACGAAAAAGGTAATACTTCTAATAATTAACAACATATCTAGAAAGAGTGACTTCTTATTGAATTTGAGTCAATTACTAGAATCCGGCTTGTCATATTGCGAAAGAGATCCCATTATCTTGTAACTCTACAATAAACTCACACTGATATATGTCTGAAAAAGAAGATGATCTTGCAAAGGAAATAGAACTACTTCGCTCTGTTGAAAACAAGGGAACTGGAGAAAAACTGAAAACTTACACGAAACTTTGTGGTCCAGGTTGGTTACAAAGCGCAATCACATTAGGTGGAGGATCATTAATTGGTGCACTCTCACTAGGAGCAATCGGTGGTTCAAATTTCATGTGGGTCCAACCTCTAGCGATGATTCTTGGTGTCATAATGCTTAGCGCAATAGCCTATGTCACCCTCTCTACAGGACAAAGACCCTTTAAAGCTATTAACAATCATGTTTCACCTGTTCTAGGTTGGGGCTGGCTGGGTGCAACCATGCTTGCGAATATTGTATGGTGCCTACCACAATTTAATCTAGCCTATGGTGCAATTGCTCAGAACCTTGTTCCAGCTCTGCCAGATGCAGGAAAAGAGGGAAGCATGATCCCAATACTTATTGTCTCATTCTGTGTTTTAAGCATCGCAACCTTCGTTGTCTTCTCATATGGCAAGGGCAGTAAGGGAGTTCTTTTATTTGAGAAAACACTAAAGGTGTTTGTTGGACTAATCGTGATTTCATTTATAGGCGTCATCATAAAGATGTCTTTATCAACGGATTCTCTTCTCGATTGGGGAGCAGTTCTCGCTGGTCTCATACCAGATTTCGGAGCCCTTTTTAAACCTTCAGAAAGCTTTCAAGCTGTCATCAATCAACTAGATCAAGAAAAAGCGACAGAATGGACAAATAAGATCGTTAGTAAGCAAAGAGATTCGATCATCACTGCATTTGGTACAGCCGTCGGCATTAACATGACTTTTCTTCTACCTTATTCAATGCTAAAACGCAAATGGGGCAAGGAGCATCGTGGACTTGCCATTTTTGACCTTTCAACTGGGCTTTTTATTCCGTTTGTTATTGCCACCGGTTGTTTAGTAATAGCAACGGCAACACAATTTCATGCAAATTCTGACAATTATGTCTATAGTAAAAGCCCCTCAATAGTGAACACTGCAAAAGATCAATTAGGGGAAAAGGCATTTGATAAATTAGAGGATAAAGAAGGTAAGCTTCAATCCATTTATATTGCGATGCCAAAAGAAAAGAGGGCCAACGCTGAATTAGAATTAATGACAGCAAGACCAAGTCAACTTGAATTGGCTAGTTCATTAGAGCCATTAACTGGAAAACTTGTCTCTCAATGGGTTTTTGGATTTGGTGTGCTTGCCATGGCTGTTTCAACAGTTGTCATCTTAATGTTAATTAATGGCTTTGCTATATGTGAGGCATTTGATCGGCCTGATGATGAAAAACTTCGAAGAATAGGATGCCTAATTGCAGGATGCATTGGCTTTTTTGGTCCCATCGCATGGGGTAAGCTAAGTGCATATCTTGTTATTCCAACCTCTGTATTTGGATTCACACTTCTTCCAATTGCTTACATAACATTTCTACTATTAATGAATTCAAAAAGCCTTCTTGGTGACAAAAGACCAACTGGGAGTGCTAAATTAAGATGGAATATCCTTATGGTTATAGCCACCCTAGTTGCCACTCTTGGAGCGAGTTGGGCGTCCTATGGAAAGATTGGCTGGGCAGGGCCAGGGCTAATCTTAGCGTTTGGAATTTTAGCTCTTATTTTTAGATCGAAGCCAATAAAGGCTGCCGAGTAAATTTATTCAGTAAAATTTTTATATTGAGCGTTAAAAAATTCACGCTCTGCAAGGTTACCTTTACCAATAAGAAATTTATACCGAAGATTTAAAGAGTTGTCTTTTTCTATTTTATCAACAAAATAAGCACCAAACCTTCCGTAGTCCCTATAGGCCGAATATACGTTACCCTTCGGAATAGAAGGATGACTCATGTGTTGCACAAAATACGCTTCATCACCAATTGTAAAACTCTCAGCAACCCAAGGAAGATCTTTGTCTTTTTTGGGATTTATACCCTCTTTATGAAACAAGTATTTGGCTGACTTATTTTCTGAAACTTCATTGCTCGGCCTAAACTGGCAGCCTGCATGCTCTGGGTCTCCATTTAATTCGACATCTGCATGAGGAGCTTTAAGGGTAGTTTTCAAGTCAACTTCCAAAAAGAGTCCTTTGTCTGATAAATTTCGAAAAACCTGAGTACGTTCTTCCTCAATAAAAACTATTCCATCAGAGGATATCCATTGAATGAGTATTGTTAAGCTTGCACTCTTTTCGTCCGCCTTCGAGTCGATAATTTTTTTATATACCTGAACGCATCCTTTCATATGCCAAGAATCCACGCTCTTTCCTGAAAATCTGGTTTTCGACCATCCTAGAAATATTCCCCGGTGATGAGTAAACGCTCCTCCAGCACCTTTGGTGATTGGAGCCTTACCGTGTTTATCAAAAATATGTGTATATACTTTATATGTTTCATGCTTCGACTCTGGAGTCGATTCGTCGTAAGCGGTCATTACCCTTGCAACGGTTTTACCATCATGAGTGATATCAATATATTTTTTTGCTTCCTCCTTAATTTGAAACGCACCTTGTGCAACATTTAAAAGAGATAAAATCGAGGATATAACAAAAAGGTTTTTTAGATTCATGATTATTTTAATAGGTTTTACTGAAGTTTAAGAATTAGTTTACTGTCAGAAGCGGTCCATATACGCAAAACACTATCCTCTCCACCTGCTGCTATATGAGAACCATCATGACTCGCTCCAGAGACATGAATAAATGTATCTGAATCAGGCAAAGGCTTATTGGAAAGCCTAACGGATTTATCTCCACTGCTAGAAAGCAAAGTTCCAGTTAAACCCAAATAATCTATGGACCCTACGGCTTTTGAATGCCCTTTTACCGTTTCTTTTTGGGTCCCCTTTTCATAATCCCAAATCTTCACAACATTGTCTGCCCCTGCACTTGCAAGCAAAAACCCGTCAGCACTCCATGTAACATCAAGCACGTGATTAGTATGACCTTCAAAACTCTTTTCAAGGTCACCTCCATTAACTTTGAAAACCTTTACAAATCGGTCGGTTGCAGAAGTGGCAATGGATTGACCCGATGGACTAAACACCAGACCTGAAATTGTATCACTATGCGAATCCACGTTTGATGAGACCAATTCACCAGTGCTGACATTCCAAACTTTCAGTTCACCACTTCTAGATGGAACGCCACCGCCGGTGGCTAAAAGTTTTCCATCGGGGCTAAACCCTAAGGCATTGACTCGATCAACAATCGTTTTTGGATCATCTATATTTCCTATCATTCGGTCCATAACCCAGACATGCTCATTGTGAAGCCCCTCAAGCCATTTATTACCATTGATTAAAGAAAATTTATTCTCCTTTAGACCGATTAAATTAATGGAATCATCACCAACCTCCATAAAATCTGAGGGCTTTCCACTTTCAACTTCCCATGAATATATTTTCCCATCATTTGATCCCGCAAATACTTGAGCTCCATCCTCAGAAAAAATAATACTTCCAAGTTGAGATTCAGATTCAGCAAAAAGCTTGGCAGAGGTTACATGAATTTGAGTTGCATTAGCTAATTTCTTCTCAGCTTGAGCAAGTAATTGCTTTGTATTTTTATCTGCATCATTTGCTCTTTTAAGAAACCTTTCGGCTATTTCTCTGCTTCTTATAGCTTCAGTATTTTTCCGTTCAGCGTCTTTAAATTCTTTATCTTTTGCATCTGCCGCCTCTGTTGCTTTTTTTAATTGATCCTGAGCAGCTTTGAGACCTTCATCTTTTGCTTCCTCTTTAGTTTTTACATCAGCTTCAGCTTTGGTTTTTACATCATTTGAAGCTACGAGCTCAATTTTCTTTTTATCCAGTTCAGCCTTTGCGTTCTTTTCAGCTTCTTTAGCTTTATCCAAGGCAACGGAATCATCCTTGATTTTTTTCTCAGATGCAGCGACTTGCTTCTTTCTTTCTTCAAGAACTTTAGCAGACACATTTTTTTTCTGCTCATCTGATTTTGCTTGTCTTTCGAGGACCCATTTATTGTTACTTTCAAACTTCAACTTACCATCATTGATATTCCATACTTTGATTTTTTCATTTCCTTCCACTGCGGCAATCAATTTAAAGTCATCAGCAATAGAAATATCATTTATACCAGCTCCATTATTAATTTCTCTTGTTTTACTAATCTTAGTTCCTTCAACTTTCCAAAACTTGATGATGTTATCACTGCCAAATGAAACAATTTCATTTCCACCACTCCCATATGCTTTTAATAGACTAACATTTTCGGAATGAGCCTTCATTTCACCGACAACTTTAAAACCATCATCTAAAGATAGAATTTTAATCATTCCATCTGCGGTCCCTATGGCTACCAAATTTACATTTTCAATGTATTCAATAGTTTGAGCCTGAAACTGTAGATTGGTAGAAACCTTGGGTTCTTTTTTATTGATATCCAAAAAAGCCAAAAAACCATCTGAACCTATAAAGGAATATGTGTTTTCACTAACAAAGGAGATGGATTTAATTTCCGAAGAATGTTTATAAATCAATTGCAGTTGTTTGGTATCAGGACTGTAAAAATAAATTTCACCCTGTTCATTACCATGAAGACTTTTGTTTGTCTTTTTATCAACAGCAAAAGAACTTTGATTTGGCCCCTTTAATTCAAGCTTTAATAATTCCTTAGGCGGTAATTTTTTCCAGAGTTTTACATTTCTAAAACCCGCTGAAGCAAGAGTACCTTGACTTGAAAATGCCATACTCCCAACAATATCAATATGAGCAGAGGCTCCAAGTTTTTCAAGACTTGGATCGATAAGACGCCCTAAGTCTTTGCCGCTGGGTAAATGATAAATATTAATCTTATTTCCACGACCAGCCGCTGCAAATTGATTGTCTGGCGATATTGCTACAGAATATATGGCATTTACTTTGTCGCTCATTTTAGCAAAGTTAATTTTCTTATTTTCTGCACTAACTCCATCGTCTATCGCCCCCTGGTCTATCCATAACCTTAACAAACCTAATTCCTCAGGCGTTAAATTTGGTGCATTCGATTTGTTTTTAGGTGGAGGCATAAACGATTCCTCCTGATGCGCAGCTAATAAGAACACCAGACTTTCATCAGATTTTCCAGGAACTATGACATCAAATCCATCAGCACCTTCCATCATATAAGAAACACTTTCCAAGTTCAATTTACCTTTAGCCTTTGTCGAATTATGACATGCGATACAACTCCTCTTAAAAACTGGCTCAATATCTTTTGCGTAACTAACTTTTCTAGAGGAATCAATATCATCTATTGGCAAAGGTTCACCGAGAATAGTAGTAACTGAAAACAAATAAATAATCGCGATGTATTTCATTACCGGTTCTTTTAAATCTTAATTTTGAGGATCCTCCTGATCAATTTGATTATTATTTTCAGCCTGCACCTGGTTATTTTCAACAACCTCAAATGAAACTGGAACCTTTTCCGTAAGCTCAATACCATTAAATTTGATCTTACACGAAAGATCAAATTTTACTGACCCAACTAGAGCCTGCTCTTCAATTTCAAATGGAACTTCAACGTTAGACTGATCTTTTGCACACACAGTCTCTGTCACTTTAATTCCCTTTAAACCCTCTGGAAATATTGGACTAAAACTAACTGTATCTGCAAAACCGAATAACCTTTGGACTTTCAATTGAATCTTTCCTTTAGAACCTTTTTCAGTATTATCGGCTGATGAAAATTCTACTCTTATTGGCGTCGCATTAATTTTGACTTTAACTGGCTTGGAATAAGAAACGAATTGAATATCTTTAGGTTTTGATCTTTCTGATGCTTTCTTTACATCCTCTGCACTTTTGTTATTCAGGGCCTCTAATTCCTTTAATTTGGAATTTGCCTCTTTGAGCATATCCTCAGATAATTTTAGAGATTTGGCGGCTTGCTCTATAACCTTGTTCTTTTGCTCCTCTGTTTCTTGAGAAGAAGCTTTGGATTGTTCCAAAATTTTCTTAGCATCTTCAACCGCCTTTTTCAACGGCTCAATTGATTTACGATTTGCCTCAAGAGCCTCTTTATTTTTTTTTGCTATCTCTTCAGCCTCGTTTAGTAAATGTAAGTCCCTTCTGTATCCTAACTTTGTGGTTGCTTTAATTACAAATTGATGAATTCCCTCATTATATTTGTTGTTATCTTTATTATTTAATAATGGAATCACTAATTTATGTGCATCTTTAGTTTTTCCTTTATCAACTTGAATTTGTGGAGCCTTACCCATGCCAGGGAAATCTATTGGAAGAATTGTAACTTTATCCTTAATTTCTCCAGTTGATTCAAATTTGACAGGAATTTCTAATGTCGCTCCAAGAGAACTTTCCCAGACTTTATCTTCAACAGGAATAACAGATAGAGGAATCTTTTCTTTGATAGATGCAATCGTCATTACCGAACTGGTTCTTGAAACGACCCTCTCTTTATCAGCATCATTAACTGACCAATTAACTGCAACGGATTCGGCGTTTTTTGAAATTTTCTCACCGTTGATTTCTGAATTTCCAATAACTTCAACATTTCCTACCCATTCAGAACCATGTTGTTTATTGTAAAAACTTAAAGTGCAGCTGTTTTGGCCCTTAGCAATTGAAGCAGGTCTAACTTCAAAGAAATCAGGCAGTCCTTTGATACTAACGTCGATTTGACCATCATGTCCGTCTTTTCGAAGAGCAAATATTTCCAATCGCCCTACTTGACCACTACGCACAGCAAGTCCCCCTTTGATAATTTTCTTACCTTTGTTATTATCGCCATCAGGTATTGGTACTGAGACAAACAATTCGTAATCAGGTTTGGGATTTCGAACAATCAGCCTAAATGGGAGATTAGTGGAAAAATTATCTTTTATAGATACCCGAGCAACGAAATCTGAGTCTGCCTTAAATTTGAGGCTAGGATCCCTATGATTAGTGGGATATCTTCTTCCACCAATATTTGAAGCTTGGTCATCTGCTTTACCCAAACTGGTAATAGTTTCTTTACCTTCATTATTTGTCAGAACCTTATCTACTGATAGAATGGGGTCGGTTGGGCTGTACAACCTATTAGATACAACCTCAACAACATAATCATTGCCGGTTTTTACATTGAAAGAAAACCATGACTTCTTACCAGGATAAAATCTTCCACTCACTTCTCCTGGTGGATTGATATTTTGAGCATCATCTGGAGTGGCGTTTGCGCCATTTTCAATAAAATGTGAATGGTTTGAAAATGGAATAAATACCGAATTGGATAATTCGAGACCTTCGCCAATTGAAAAGTTAAAACCTTTCATGCCTGCATTAATTGGCTTAGTAGGACCGAATCTTTGCCTCTCCAAAACATCAGGCACATCAACATCCATTTCAATCATTTCTAAACCATCATCGCCAGAAGGAACACCTTCGGGTAAATTTCTACCAAATATTTGAAACTTTTGTTTTTCCCCAACGCGTACACTAGATGGAAAAACAAAATCAATTTGAGCAGCTTTACGAATTCTTATCCTGTACCAATAATCATCACCTCCTCTTGTAAGAAAATCTGACACACGCAATATATATTCACCTGATTTTTGAGCACTCAAATCAATCAATGGATCACCACCAACCGCTTCCCTAGACCTGCCCACCTCTTTACCATTAGGATCCTCAACCACTATTAAAGCATCCATTCGCGAGTTAACTCTCTCCGCAAAACAATCTACAAAAACTCTTTCATTTTCATTAAGAAAGAACTTAAAGAAATGAGCATTCCCCTTTTGAGCAAGACCATTCAAAAACATAGAATGATCGACAAGCATTGCTTTATCTTTTGTAATAGCCTCATTTTTAACTGTAACTTCCTCTAAATTTGAAACTAAAAAGCTTAAAGATGAAGTTGTGCCACTTTTACCACCATGCCTAAAGTCATAAATTCCTGGAGCAACTTCCTCATGAACAGAAACTTTAAACTTATTGTCCCCCAGTGGCTCACTCTTTATCCTTGCGTCCTCAAAAAAAAGTTTTCCAGATGGATCCAGATCTGAGCCCTTAATAACAACCTCTATAGAACTCCCAGCTTTGGAACCTAGAGGGAAAATAGAATCAATTCGAGGAACTGGCAGTTGAGCTTGCGAAGATACAGAAGAAATAGCAAATAGGCATGCAATCACCCAAAGAGAGGTTAATCCTTTCATAAAATAAAACCTTCCTTAATGGTTAAAAAGAAATTCCTTAGTATTTAGCAGGGCCCATACAAGATCCTCATAAGCCATTTTAATGCTGTCCTCTTTTTTATTGGCATCATTCTCAATCTGCTCGGTCTTCTTCTTAATATAACCAATAGCCGTTTTCATTTCGTCATCTTTTGGATTACGTGAGAAAGCCAACTTATATAATTCGGTAATCTTATCTTCATTCACTCGCTCTTTTTGGGAAGTAAGCTTTTGCGCATTACCACCAGCTCCTGACAACTTGTCTTGAATGTTTTTCGAATTTAACAAATGAAGTGTTTGGGCAAGGCTTGCCCCTTGAGCTCGCTCGCATTCGCAGGCGCTATCCATTTCTGGACGGCCAAATACGGTCAGAAAATAGGAACTAGAATTGTAACTATCATCGGGCAACGCTACAGCTCTAGTTCCTGGCAATTGACCGGCAAAACTTGTAGGTGAACCCGTCATTCGATCAATTGAATCAAGTAAAACTTCAGCTGGAAGTCTTTTGGGGTAGTAGCGAGAATAATTTTGTCTGTCCCCTGCATTATGTTCATTAGGTATTGCGCTTAACTGATAAGTCGTCGAATTACATATTGTACGGATTAAATCCTTAATATCGTAACCAGTACTGATAAATTGATTTGATAAAGCTTGAAGCAACTCAGGGTTAGTTGGTGGATTAGTAACCCTCATGTCATCTTCTGGCTCAACTATCGCTCTATTAAAGAAGTGCTTCCAATACCTATTGACTAACATAGGTGCAAAAAATGGATTTTTCTCATCTGTTATCCATGAAGCTAGATCGTCGCGAGGATCATCTTCAGCCAAGATATCCAATTCGTCTCCACCTAAAGGTGTTGGTTTAATGTTTTGTCCAGTTTTGGGATGTTTTGCCGTTGCTAGACCGACATTGTGAAACACCGCTTCTTCTCCGGGCATGTCAGTTTTCTTTTTACCAATTCTGGAGAAGAAGGCCGAAAATCCATAATAGTCTTGCTGACTCCATTTCTCATAAGGGTGATGATGGCATTCTGCACATTGCAATCTAACCCCGAGAAGGACTTGGGCCGTATCCTGAAGCCTCTCCTTCTGGTCAGTGACATTTCTAAACCAAGCTGTAGCAGGATTATGGGAAATTTCACCCCGGGCTGTTACTAATTCAGAAACAAACTGATTATATGGTTTGTTAATATGGAAGCTTTGTCTTATCCATTCATGAAAGGCTTGAGTCCCTCTTGTATAGGTGTCAGCTTTACGCTTGTTTCGTAAAATGGAAGACCATTTATTTGCGAAAAACTCAGCATAATCAGTTGTAGACAACAAAGAATCAATCCATTCAGATCTCTTGTTTGGATTGTCACTGTTTAAATATTTATCAGTCTCCTCTAATGTCGGCAATCTACCCGCTATATCGAGAGACGTTCTTCTGAGAAAGGTTGAATCATCACATATTTCAGAAGTTGGAAGCCCTAAAGTTTTGAGTTTCGCAAAAACTTTTTCATCAATAACGTTTTTAGCAATCGGAAAGGATTCTATCGGGATACCAAGAGGAATTGTTGCTTGAAAAACAGATACCTGTTCTTGATATCTAATCATAACTGCCATGTCGCCAGTTTCTCCAGTAGACATGGTCACTAGTCCATTTTGGTCAACCTCTCCCATTTCTTTTTGATTAGACTCATAGGTAGCAATACCAGTAATATCCCTAACAGAACCATCACTATAATATGCAGTGACAGCTAGTTGTTGTTTTCCTCCAGGATCAACTATCCTTGAATCAGGAAAAACTGATATTTTTTCTAAAATAGGATCATCTGGACTACCATAAGGCATTCCTTGTTCCATCCATCTGACAATCGCTTTATAATCCCAAGAGTCATGTTCAAAACGAGCCCCTCCTCCATGAGGAAGATCTCCTGCACCTTTTCTTAATAATAAACTGTGTTCTGGCGCAGCGGGAAACAGCCTTCTACCTCTTGACTCTTTAACCAGATATTCAAAGTCTTCTGTAGGTTCAAAACCAAGAAGTGACAATTTAAATCCATTTTGTCCCTCGGACTTTCCATGACAACCTCCCCCATTACATCCATGCTTAGTAAATAGTGGCACGATTTCGTTAGGAAAATTAATCGGCTGGGGTGTTTCAAACCTTTCAACAACTAGATCCAGTTTACCAGTGAGACCTTTGTCATTAGTTGCTGTGATAGTCACATCACCGTTACCAAGAGGAATTACCTTACCTGAATCTGAAATAGAAATCAGATTATCAGGAGCTGAAGTATAAACGACTTCTCTGGTCATATCTTGAAGATCTGAATTGTAAACTACGAGTTGTAGATTCGCGTCAGGCCCCAGAAGTTTGGCTTTTTTATCCTGAGCGGAAACAGAATATATACTTAATTCATTAGCAGCAAGATAGAATGTAGTCAGCAACATCCATATCAAGATTTGAATTCCATATTTCATATTAATCTTCTCTTTTTTAAACTAATTCATTTATAGGACTATGCCCTTCAACCAAATAACGTGGCCTACCTCCGAGGTCCATAATCGTTGTCTGAGACGCATCAATTCCCAAATTATTGTACATTGTAGCAAAAATTTCACCAAAGTGAACAGGTCTTTCTTCTGCTTCTCCGCCCAATCGATCAGTCGAGCCTATAGCACCACCAACCTGCATTCCTCCACCAGAAAGAAGTGCACAGGACACGTTCGGCCAATGGTCTCTACCAGCATTTTTATTTATTTTTGGACTTCTACCAAATTCTCCCCAAGCTACAACCGTAACATCATCAAGCATACCCCTTTCTTCTAGGTCTGTAATTAATGCATAATAAGCCTGGTCAAAATCAGGCAGATTTTCTTTTGCTCTCTTGAAGTTAGCCCCATGCCAATCCCAAAAACTATAACTTAATGTAACAACCCTAGCACCAGCTTCCACTAATCTCCTAGCAGCCAAAAATTGCCTATTTACTCTGGGCGCTGCATCACCTTGAACTTTATCTGTTCCTGTACCATACATGTCCAAAGTTTTTTGACTTTCTGAATCTACATTAAGAGCGTCAGCCAATTTACTAGAAGTCAAAATATCAAAAGCCTGCTGATTCAGTCCGTCCATCCCTTTTATACCTCCAGAAGAGTCAACGTCTCGACGCAACCTATCAAAACTATTGAGTAAAGAACGTCGATCATTCAATCTATCCAAACTGAGCCCATTTAGAGACATGTCAGATAAACTATTCCCATTTGGTTTAAAAGGGTTTGCCGAAACCCCAAGGAAACTTGAATCACCAAAATTATAAGGCTTATGTTTCATCTTGGGCGAAAGATTTACATAACCAGGAACACCGCTCTCAATTCCTGCTCTATGATCTATGTCACTAACTACCGATCCTATTTCGGGCCATCCACCAGATGGCGCGTTATCATTGTGCCTTCCAGTTAAACATTGGTAACTGTAGTGTCGATCTTTAGCTCCAACAACACTTCTAATAAAAACGCATTTGTCTGCAATGCTGGCGATTTTCGGAAGGTGTTCACAAATATTTACGCCCGGAACATTAGTTTTAATGGGTTTAAATTCTCCTCTTATCTCTGATGGAGCCTCGGTTTTAATTTCGTACATATCCTGATGAGGTGGTCCTCCAGGCATGTAAATCATTATTAGAGATTTATTTGAACTACCAATATTATTTTGGCGTTCAGCTAAAAGCAAATTAGGCAACCCAATTCCACCCATAGCGAGACCACCAACACTCAGAAAATTTCTTCTCGTCATTCCATCGCAGAATGGATTTGATTGGCGGTCCCCTAAGAAAGTAAGCATTTAAAAAACTTATTTTGAAATAATCCTAAATTAATTCCGGCATGGGTTCTACACCTTGATCCACCAAATATCTAGGCCTTCCGTTTAAATCATTAACTGTAGCTTTGTTAATATCAATCCCAACACTTTGGTATAAAGTTGCAAAAACTTCCTGAAAAGTCACAGGCCTATCATGCGCTTCCCCTCCATCTCTAGTTGTTGAACCAATAATTTGACCTGTTTTCATTCCTCCTCCAGCTATTAATGCATTTGAAACTTTAGGCCAATGATCTCTACCTCCATTCTTATTGATTACAGGAGTCCTACCAAACTCACCCCAAACAATAACAGAAACATCATTTTCCATTCCTCTGTCATGAATATCTTGAACAAGTGAAGAAACACCCTGATCAAGAAGAGGAAAATCCTCTCTCGCTCTTTTGAAATTACCTCCATGCCAATCCCAACGACTAAATCCAATTGTTACGCACCTAGCTCCAGCTTCAACTAACCTTCTAGCCATAAGAAATTGATCTAGTCTTTTCCATGGACCATCTGCTGTCAGTTTTTCAGTTCCCTTACCATATTTTTCAACAAGCTTTGGATCCTCCTTTGTCAAATCAAAGGCTTCTGCCAGTCTGCTTGATGTTAGCACACCGTAAGCCTGTTTATTAAAATCATCCATGCTTCCCATTATTCCAGATGAATCAACATCTCTGCGAAAACAATCAACACTTTTAAGTAATTGCTGACGGTCATCGAGACGCTCCAATGAAACTCCCTTTAATTTAATATCACCTGCTCCACCACCCCGATTAGGAGTAAATGCAGCATGTGAGGGCCCACAAAACCCAGTCTGACCAGGGTCTCCCCATTGGTCATGGCCACACTTGGGCGACAAACCCACAAAAGGCGGGATAGCCTTACTAGCTGGACCTTGAAGATTGGACATCACCGCACCTATTGATGGCCATCCACCTGGTGGTGCATTTCTAGGAGATTTACCAGTTAGACATTGCTGAGCATCATGACCACCATGGGCACCAACGATCGAATTGATAAATGTAAATTTATCGGCCATGCTAGCAATCTTTGGAAAAAGCTCACATATTTCGATTCCAGGAACATTAGTTTTCATGGAATTGAACTCACCTCGAATGTTTGATGGAGCATCCCTTTTAATATCCCACATATCCTGATGAGGTGGTCCACCTGCCAAGAAAATCATTATCACTGCCTTATGGCCAAGACCACCAGGATTCGAGGTTGAGCTCGATACTGCAGAAAGCATTTGCGGAAGTGATGCTCCACCAAGGGAAAGACCACCGACCTTTAAAAATCCTCTACGAGAAATACCATCACAAAACCTTCCAGAATTCTCAGAATAAAGACTAAGCATAAAATATAATGTTAATTAATGGTAATAATTAATTTACCATACACTAAATTACTTCATAAATCTTTACAATCTCTACACAATTGTTTAAAAAACCAAATTTAAAATTTATGCTCTGTTAGTTGAAAAGTTTTTAAATTTTTTAACACTTTGGAAAATTGAATGGTTTTACAGATTTTTTAGTACGAATCCAATTTAAAGCTTTTTGAACCTTGCTATTATTAATTATTTTTTTCTTAAATTGATTAACAATTGCCAAATCAATCAAACACAAACCAATTAAAATTGTGATCATTCCCTGACCGGGAGTAAACAACAATATTATTCCACAAATAGTAAGTAAAAACCCAACTGCATTCTTCGCAACTCTGACGATAATCTTTTGAGGGCTTTTTGGATGACTTTTTGAAATAGAACTAGCCGTTATAAAATAATCCTCCGGCAGTCTAAGTATTACATATCTCAAAAGGAAAAGTGATAAAAAAAACAGAAAAACGGATACAATCCCGGCCCATTGAATAATCTGATTATAATCACTTATCCAATCCGAGAACATGAAAACAAACTATTTTTCATTTTCTACCTTATAGATGGCCTTGTCAGTTCTCAGATAAATAGCTCCGTCGGAAATTGCCGCAGAAGACATTATTTTACCTTCGATTTTGTTTTCCGAAAGAATCTTAAACGCCCTACCTTCTTGAATGACAGTAGTAACACCGTCTTCATTATGAAAATAAATCTTTCCGTTTGCTATGAATGGAGCGGACCAATACTTGCCGCTAGCGATCCTTTCACTCCAAACAAGTTCACCTGTTTTAGAATCGAGACAGGTCACTAACCCCCCTGAATCACCAACAAAATAAAGCAATCCCTTGGATAGCAAAGGTGATGGCGTATTTGGAACTCCCTTTTTATATCTCCAAACTATTTCAGGTGATTCACCAGATGAAATTCCCAGCATTTGAGATCGCATAAAACAAGTCGCCACATATATCATCCCCTCTCCACTAACTGGTCTTGCTACATTAGAGAAACCTAGAACCTCATAATCAACTTTCCAATTTTCACTGCCACTCTTTGGATCGTAACTGTAAAGCCAATTAGCTCCAGGTGAAATTAGCTCATCCTTACCATTACGATTTATAATTATTGGGGTACTATACCCTTTCTTAAGTTGCGGATTTGAATTCATCTTACCACTTCGTGATGTTTTCCATTTAAGAGAGCCATCATCCTTATTAAGAGCTGCTACATATTGTACATCACTTCCATCCATATGAAAAATTATTGAATCACCATAAAGAACCGGACAACTTCCAGGGCCATTTTCATGCATGCATTGAAGTTCTAAATTTTTCCATAATACTTTACCGCTTGCAGTATCGACGCATGCAGTACCATAAGTCCCAAAGTGACAATAAAGCCTCCCCTCTTCAATGATTGGTGTTGGCGATGCATAACTATTAAATCTGTGTACCCATTGCGGTTTATCGACACTAAAAAGTGAAATACTATGGATCACTTCGCCACTTTTCTTATCAATACAAATGGCATGGAATTTAGATGATTTTAATAAAGTTAAAGGCTGACTGCCAGTATTCTCTTTGAGTCTCTCCCTAGCCTCTTCCTCCGTAGCCAGGGACTCCTCAGCAGAAGTAAACCAAATCTGATCATTAAAAATTACCGGCGAAGACCATCCTCTGCCTTTTGTCTTAACCTTCCATGTTATATTCTTTTTTTCGTTCCAAGATACTGCCAAATTATCATAATGACTATGGCCTTGCCCATTAACTCCTCTCCATTGTGTCCAATTGGAAGTTTCAGCAAAAATTTTGAAGTTGATTAAAAAAAATATTATACAGAAAGCTAGTCTACTCATTGTTTTATTTAATATAACTAACATTGAAAATAGTCATTTATAACAAATAAAACAATGATTTAAAAGCAGTGCACACTCTACTCAAAAAAATATTACCAATTCTCGTAATTACTCTCTCCCTGTGTTCTATTTCTTCGGCGAATAGGAAACCAAACATCATTATTATTTTAACTGATGATCAAGGCTCTATAGATGCGGGATGCTATGGTGCTAAAGACCTAGAAACGCCGAATATTGACAAGATTGCTGAACGAGGAATTCGCTTTACTCAATTTTATGCGGCTGCTCCTGTGTGCTCACCATCAAGAGCAGGTCTTTTAACTGGCCGCTATCCTATCAATGCAAAAGTTCCAGGCAATACCACTTCTATAAAAGGAAGGCCAGGAATGCCATCTGAACAAATTACAATAGCTGAACACTTTAAGAATGCTGGTTATGCTACCGCTCACATAGGAAAATGGCATCTCGGATACATTCCGGAACACATGCCAAATGCACAGGGGTTTGATTATTCATTTGGGCACATGGGAGGATGCATTGACAATTATTCCCATTTTTTCTACTGGCAGGGCCCAAACAGACACGATTTACATAAAAATGGAAAAGAAATTTTTGAAGATGGTAAATTTTTTCCTGATCTAATGGTCGAAGAAGCATGTGAATTTATAAAAGAAAATCAAGCATCACCATTCTTAATCTATTTTGCACTAAACACGCCTCACTACCCGTATCAGGGTGACCATCATTGGTTAAATCATTACAAAGACGTAAAATACCCTCGTAATCTTTACAACGCTTTTGTTTCAACCCAAGATGCAAGAATTGGAAATCTGCTAAGATACATTGACGAAGTAGGACTTGAAAAAGATACGATAATTGTATTTCAATCTGATCACGGCCACTCCACTGAAGAGAGAGCTCATTTTGGAGGAGGTAGCGCTGGAAAATATCGTGGAGCCAAGTTTAGCCTCTTTGAAGGAGGAATCAGAGTACCAGCAATCATTTCGTGGCCATCAAAATTACAGGAAAATAGAGAGATCACGGAGATTGCTCATTCCTGTGACTGGTTACCAACATTGGCTGATCTTGCAGGAATAAAACTCATAAAAACTAAAATCGATGGTAAAAACTTATCGCCAATGATCAAATTTGAAAGCAAGTCCAGCCCTCACTCAACACTTCATTGGCAAGTAGGAGTAGGACCAAAAAAACAATGGGCTGTAAGGCAAGGCCCATGGAAATTAATTGGCAATGTGAGAGACTCTTCTAACCCTGCCAAAGTTGGATACGCCAAACCTACGGAATTATTTTTGTCCAATATTGAAAAGGATCCTGAAGAAAAAATAAACTGGGCAGACGAAAACCCTGATATCGTCAAACGACTCCTTGAGGCTCATAAATCACAGCTATGAACCTTAGAGCCCAGTAACTAACTCTGCTGCCCCCTGAGACCCATCAACATCAACAATCTCAATAAATAAATCGGATTCACGTATGTCGTTATCGACGATCACGTAGATTTCGTGTCGCCCTTGACTGAAGGTGAATGATGAATTCTTTTTAGCTTCTATCATTTCACCACCTGTTAAAAGCTGTAAACCTTTTGGGTTTTTAATCCCAATTCCGATTTTTCCAGGAATCGAAACTTCGATTTCAAATTTAGCAATACTAAGTCTATTGTTAAAACCATTGTTTATTCCCATCTCTGCAAGAGGCAATCCTCCATCCACAAAACTGTATACTGGCTTCCATGGTAGATTATTTTTTCCATTTAAAGTATATTGAATCCCTTTAGTTTTAATTAGTCCACTAGTCTTAGAATCCTTTGGCAATGTCCTCCATCGTCTAACACTCCTTCCAGGCGGAACTTTATACTCACCTTCTTTTCCAAGAGCTGAAAGGAAGCTCATGAGATCTATAAACTCATCTTTACGAAGACTTGCAGTAAGACCTGGAGGCATTAAAGATACTGGTGAAATCTCCTTTTTCTCTATCACACTAGTTTTTATATTTTTAAAAGAACCATCAACCATTCTAATCACCAATTCACTATCAGAGTCCCTAACGAGACCACCCGTAATTACCTCCCCTTGTTTTGTCGTAATAACAGTCGTATGATATCCTTCTTTGATTTTTTTTGCAGGCTCTAATAAAGAATCAACAATGTAATCAATCGGCGCACTTGATCCGAGGCTTACTAAATCAGGGCCTATAGCACCTCCTGCCCCCGCTATTGCATGGCAACTTTGACACAAAAGTTGTGACCTGCGATATATTTCCTCTCCTCTTTGAGGACTACCCTCCGATTTGACTAAATCCATCAATTCTCTCATTTCACCATCAGTAAGGCCTGCTTGAATTGTTTCAAGTGAACCTGCCTTGGATAATTCTTGGATTAACTTTTCAGTTTCACCTCCAGAGGCGATAGTCATTCTGACCGCCTCTCCAGCAACGTTAGCATTCATTTTTTTGCCTGAAATTGCAGCCGCCAGGAAATTAGGCCCATCCTTTCGCGTAAGAAAAAAATCAAGAATCGTCTTAACTGGTTCAGGCGTTTCTGCTTCGACCATCAAGTTAGAAGCGTAAGTGGCTGACTGAAGTAAATTTGACTGAGCAATAGCCGTTATCGCATGGGCTTTTGTTTTAAGGTCAGCCTCATTATTATCAATAATTTTCATTAGAGCCTTGAGACTCGATGCGTCTCCTATTTCTCCAAGTGCAGCTACAGCAAGAATACTTTTATCATCATTATCTAACCATTTTAGAAGTATCGGCTTAACTCCCTCGATCTTCCATACACCTGAAAGCATAGCCCCAGCTTCATTTCCACTGCTTACTAACTTTAGCAGTTCATGTTCCCTTTTTTGAGTCGGCTGAATATTTCTATCTTTAAAGGCTCTAATTAATTCATTAAAAACATGATTTCTATCTTCTTTTTCCCTATCCTCCATAAGTGCAGAGGAGTATAGCAAATCAATGTCCTTAGAATTACCCAAATCAGCAAAGAGTGATGACAACTCTCTAAATCCTGCACCTTTTAAATCTGTTGATGATAACGAATTAGCTAAAAGCTTCAAAGCCTCGGGCTCCTCTGAAGCTTTTAGAATAAATTGTAACGCTTTGTGACGCCCTTTAATTTCCAACTTGCCCTCTTCAAGTAAAGGCAGCCAAACGCTTTTTAGTTCTCTTGCAGCGAGCCAAAGGGCAAAATCTATATTTGAATCAATCTCTTTATCAAATGCATCCATAATTAAATTAAATGCTTCCGCTGTGCCTATATTGCGAAGAGTCGAAATCGCCTCAAGTCTTACTCTCGGATGATCATCTTTAATTGCATCACTTACAAAACTTATCGGAGCATTAATTTTATCTTTCCAATGATAGACCACTCGAACAGCAGCAGATCGAATTCTATGGTCTTTTGAACTCAACAAGTCTTTCAATAAATCCTCACTAACATGATTTATTGATTGATGGGCCCATAAAACCTCAAGCTTGTCCTCTGCATTTAAATCATCTCTTTCTTCAAATTTTTTGAGCTCTGAGACAACTTCTGATCTTGGCCTTTGTCTCAATTGCCTTTTAGCAAAATGTCTAGTAACACCATCTGGAGATCGAAGCTGTTCAACTACTGAAGCTGTCTGGTCATTTGTTAATTTTGGAAATTTTGATAATTGCCGATTTTTATAAGTAACTCTCCATATCCGACCGTGAACGTGATCCCTCCTTGGATCTCTAAAATCAACTTCCCCATGTTGAATGATGGGGTTGTACCAGTCGGCAATATAAAGAGCTCCGTCAGGTCCTATTTTAACATCAATTGGACGAAAAGATTTATGTTTAGTACGAATCAAATCTTTAGCCTGTCGAGAAACAAATCCACTGCCACTATCGCTTATAATAAATCTATTTACTCTGTGACCTCTGAAATCATTAGTTATCAAATTACCCTGCCATGAATCTGGGAAGTGACTAGAATTAATAATTTCAAGACCGCATTGTTTAGGTTGCCCAGGATTTAATCCACGAAGTATTCTTTTTGCATTATATGCAGTAAAAAAAACACTACCCGGAAAAACATAATTAATTCCCTCTCCATAAGCGCCATCAGTAGCAAAACTTTGTCCATATCTATCAAAAATATGCCCCCAGCTATTAACGAAGCCACGAGAGAAAACTTCAAGTTTCCCAGTCTCAGGTCGATAATGCCATATACCCCCTGCCATAAGTCTCCTAACCCCATGAGGAGTTTCTACATGGGAGTGAATATAAATTGATTGATTAAAATACATCATTCCATCTGGAGCTCCCTTAAATGAATGAATAATGTGGTGGGTATCCTCAGTTCCAAACCCACTCAGAACAACCGTTCTTTTATCTTCCTTGAGATCCCCGTCTAGATCCTCCATGAAAAGTATTTCGGTAGAATTTGCAACATAAACCCCGCCATCTCCAGGCATTATACCAGTCGGAATTAATAAATTTTCTGCAAAAACCGAAGACTTATCAGCTACCCCATCACCATTTTTATCTTCCAAAACTATAACTTGATCATCAGAACGTTGTCCTGGTTTTATGTGAGGGTACAACCGACTACTAACAATCCAAAGACGCCCTTGTTCATCCCAATTCATTCCAATTGGCTTTGCCATCATTGGATCTGAAGCAAACAAATTAATTTCCAATCCCTCGTCCAATATAAAGGATTCCATCTGT
>Ga0208763_1000087_pt1 | contig 20747 bp, 46 predicted proteins | sample ETNtaG_20_FD_185756 | JGI IMG/M metagenome (GOLD analysis project Ga0208763, IMG submission 185756) | Marine microbial and viral communities from oxygen minimum zone, Eastern Pacific Ocean - ETNP201306PF45B (SPAdes) (version 2) | ecosystem: Environmental > Aquatic > Marine > Oceanic ... | reverse complement strand
AATGATATTAGAAACTAAAATGGGAAGAATGCAGAAAAGTTTAGAAACCATTTATGACGAATTCATAGATGGTTATCTGCAAGGCAATTTCACAGAAGGCGTATGCCATTGGAATGGTGATGATGCTTTGATGAGTCCATACACTTTTGGAAAAAAGTTTTCTGCCTATTGTTCAAGACTTGGATATGATGAATCGGAATACGGTGGATTCAAACACGAGTTGATGGACTGGTGCGAAGACCACTTATCACATTTAGAAAGTAAATTTAGATAATATGAAAAAGAAAAGAAAACAGAAAGAATATAAACTAACCAAAGAGGATTGGATGGAGATATTAGAATTTTGGCCATTGTCTATTGTGACACCGGCTATGATACTTTTAATATTGTTTGGTCCAATTATAATGAGATGAATATAACAGGATTAATTTCAGGAATAGTTATGTTGATTGCTCCTACTGAAGAAGTCAGTATCGCGACCAAAGTTTGGAAAGGTGCGGTACTGACAGACAAAGTCATACAGAAGACAGAAGAAGGCAGTTGGGGAGCATCGGCTCACGAAGAAGGATATCAAATAACAAAAGATACAATTTTAATTATAGGAGGGTTGAAATAATGACAATCATAGAAAATCATAAACATACCTTTCAAGTAGATGATTTGGGTCAATGGGATCTAGACGAAGATAGAAGTATAGTTCCATCAATCCAAAATGCTTTGAAATATGAAGGTATTGATGCTGTCGTAGATGGCGAAGAAATGAATGCTTCAGTATTCTATGTCCACACAAGATCACCAAGAGATGTGGTTGAGAAGGCTCTAAAAAGCCAAGAAATATGGGTAGAATAGTGGGGTTGACGATATTTGGTAATATTATATACTGAAACTATAACAAAGGGAGGAAAACTTGAATAAAAAAGTAGAAAAAATAATTGAAGGCATTTATACATTAAACAACGAAGAATTGAATTCAGTTGTTGATGCTTTTAAATTGAGAAGAAATCAATTACATTACCAAGACGCTCAATCTTTTAGAGTTGGTGATAGAGTGTCGTTCAAAGGCAGACATAATGCTATTGAAAAAGGTACTATTGAAAAAGTGAAGATCAAATATATTTTGGTTAGAACTGATAGAGGCCAAAGATGGAATGTGCCTGGTTCTCACTTAACATCAATCAAGGAGGCTGTTAATGCCTAATTGGTGTAATAACAATATATCTATCACGGGTCCTAATTCCGTGATAGACAAGATAGAAAAGATAACAAAAGAAGAAAAAGATGGAAACGGACTTCTTAATTTTTTCCATCCAATGCCTAAAGAATTAGATGGTACGACAGCACCTAGTTCAGCATCAGACAAGCCACAGCCGATGGTTGAAGGCTTTGATAACTGGTATGATTGGAGAGTAGAAAATTGGTCAACGAAATGGGAAGTATGTGAATTCTATGGAGTTGATAGACAATATCATTCAGAACAGAATGAAGGTGAATCTACAATTACATTTGGATTTGATAGTGCCTGGGCACCGCCGATTGGTGCTTATGAAAACTTCTTAAGAGACAATGAAGATTGCTCTTTGAAGGCTTGGTACTACGAAGGTGGCTGTGATTTTATGGGCGAGTGGGATAACGGTTCGGACGATTGTTATGCTCCAAGCGATTACAAATCAACAGATGACTTTTGGCAGGACGGTGTTGGTTCTACCCTAGATGATTATTTTGGTATCACAGAATCAATGGCAGAATATGAAGCAGAACTTGAAGCAGAAAAAGAAGATGTTCACGAATACACGAAGGGCAAGGCAATGAACATTGGAGAGGAAGTCTAATGCCAAAATATAAAGTTAAAATGAGTTGGCTAGACACTTATGAACAAGTGATTGAAGCACCCACAGAAGCAGAAGCAATCGCAGAAGCACGAAATGGTGATTGGGGAGAGCCTAAATGGGGTGGTGACGAAGTTGAAACAACGGTGGAGGAGATATAATGCCTAAATTTAGATTGTTAGTAGATGTGGATTCAGTTGTTGATGAAGCAGAACATCTTGAGGAGATATTCAAAGACGGTTTTGATTGCTCCGAGGAAGAAGCAGAAAAGATTGTAGAAGCAAAGGTCAAGGAGTTGATGTATGGTGGACCTTACTATTCAATCGTGGAAGATGAGGAGGACGAATAATGGGAACTAGATTGGCAGACATTATATTTGATAGACACGAAGACCATCTATATGAAGATGAGAGAGCGATGAGACTGACTCCATATGTGATGGCGGAGAGATGTCTACAAGCAGAAATCAAAGGTATTGTTGAAGACCACGGCAAGGGTGATTATGATACTTTGACTTATATCCTTGAGGGTGGTTTCAAAGGTTTTCATAATATGGAACCATCGGAATTGATAGAAGAATACAAAGGTATTGAAGACAGATGGTATCAATTAGAAGCGGATGGTGAGTTGCCATTTGAGGCATATGAAGATGATCCGATTCATACATTAAAGGAGAAGATATGATAGATAGAGAAAAAGGCATTTGGTCAGAGTTCGCAGAAGAAGAATTGCAGAACAACCAAGAGTGGGCAGACAATGGTTTACCACAAGACTTCACAGACAAATATCACGAGGAAGAGTACGATGAGGAGGACGAAGAATAATGTCAGAAAAATATTTTCCATTAAAAGATGAGGCGTGGGAAGACGAGTTGTTTGATGAGATACAAAAAGGCGACAAGGTTTGGTATCAAAACGAACAAGGACAAGTCTGTAAAGGCAAGGCTGTGATGATAGGTCCAATGGGTTGGGTTTTGAACACAGGCAACGGACAGGCCAAAGTTGTCAACGAAGGATACAATTATCTAGGACATACTCCTGCAAAAGGCAGAGAGCCTGATCACCTAGGACATTTTTTGAATAAGCATATAGGAGACTGATGGCAACGATAGAACAGAAGAAGAAACTTATACGAACTATCAAGACCCCCAATCGATATTTTAGGTTGGTGTTCAACAGATACGGTGGTGAGGTTGCGATGGGATCAATCACACAGGACCAGTTTGACTATTGGGAAGACAACGACGGGTTCGAAGAATATATGAGTCAAGTGGACTATGATTCCGAGGAGGCCAACAAGGATATACCAAAGAAGGCACAATTTGACCAACCGTTCTATGAGTACGGAGACATCTGTCATTCGTCAGGACCGGAGTGGGCAGATTCACAGACCCTTTACATAGAAGAAGTGAACAAGGATGGACAGGCGTTAGAAAAAGAAGATGGTACGGGTTATGTGGAGGACCAACAATACGATTATGGTGACCTTGAAAGTCTAGGTGTTGATGTTGAATGTTCAGCCACACACAATCAAAGCACCATCGAAGGACCTTATGTGTTCGGACAATACTTCAACAAAGGTGGATGGCATACAGAAGTGATAAAGACAGGACCAGATGGAATAGAATTTGATAAGATGAAAATCAGATACGAAGATGCAGACGGTTTCAAAGTTTTTGATGAAGTAGAATACGATGGCGAACACTATCATTTAGAAGAAGATAGCACCGGAAAATCATCAAGTTTCTATGTGGGAGAAGGTTTAATGACAAAGGAGGAAAGTAAATGACGAGTAGAAATTGGGAAGTGGTCTATAGATACCAAGATAGTCTTGCCACTTGTAATATATGGGCACCGGACGAGGCACAGGCTGAAAAGAAATTTCGTGCAAGAAAAGAATTTGAATATGATCCAGAATATGACAGAGAAGATGATGGTAATATAAGAAGTATCTATCCTACACCGGAGAGACCTTTACCTGCCAAAAAAATAAAGTTGTCTGAACTTGAAATGTTCTGCCTACCACCGGATATCTATAATTGGTTAAGGCAGTATCCAGCACCGGAGCAAGAAGAAGCATTCGCAAAGGATATTCCAAACACTGATTTCAATCATAAGATGACTGATAGGTTGGCTAGGTATGTTCAGATAAGAAGAAAATATAGAGGCAGTTCAATTTATTCAGATGATTGTAGGATTAAAATATACCAAAGACCTAGAGATTATTGTCATAAAAAGTTCGCAGATAGGTTTGCTCTATACAATAGATGACGAAAAAGTCGCTAGAAATGGAAGATTTTAGGAGGTTGACGGTTTTTGGTAATATTATATACTGAAACTATATGAAGGAGAAAGTTGATATGATACAAGAAGAAAACAAAGATCTATTGAAGTTCAATGCAGAAGGAATACATCCAGCAGATATGTTCCTTAATGCTAGAAAAAAGGCAATAGAGGCAGTTGATGCCTTTACAGCCAAACACGGTGAGCCGATGTATTGTGGTTTCGCCAATGTTTCAATCCACCCAGCGAGAGGTAGATTCGTGACATTTATGAAAAAAGCCGATATTGGTGATAAAGGTTATGGCGGTGGATACAGAATATCCTATTATGATATTATGCCAAAAGATCATCAATACAGCCACACTCAATCGATGAGCATCAAAGAAGAAGCCTGTGAGGCATTCAGAGATGAGTTGAGAAAATACGGTATGACGGTATATGCAGAATCGAGGGCAGACTAATGTCAGATTATCTTAACAAAAAAGAAATTGATCAATTGATGGATTTATTCAATAAGATCAAATTAGACTTGTCGGACGATAGTTTTCCGACAAGAACTAACAGATTAGAAGCCGTTGAGAATATGGCAAAGGTTTTGGAGATACACGGGTGGAAGGCCATCCGTGACCCAAAGATATATGTTGAACCAAGCAAGAGTGAAAGGGAGAGTGTATAATGGCGACTAGAGCAAGAATAGGTATAAAGCAGAAGAGCGGAAGAATAATTGCGTCTTACCAACATTGGGACGGTTATCCAGGAGGACTTGGATACAACCTATGTGAAAATTGGGAGGACTCAAAGAAGGTCACTGAAGCAATCAAATTGGGTGACTCATCCAAATGGCATTACATCATAGGAAACGAAATAGATTTTGATGACAGATCTAATCCGATGTATGAGGTACAGAATTGCTATTATGGAAGAGACCGAGGTGAGAAAGGCTGTGGATATAAAGTCTACAAGGACGAAGCAGATTACATTGAGAACGGTTTCAACTCGGGTGAACAATATGTGTACCTAATGAAAGATGCAGGTGAGAAGAACTACTTGGGCAAACCAAAGTTCAGTTGGTTCTATGTTGAAAGCAGATACACAGAAGATGGCAAAGAAGTTTTTGATAAGGAGTTCAAGCCATTAGAAAAATATGCTATCCTTGAACACATCGACATCTTGAAAAGACAGATTGAAATGATGGAAGAAGCAGAAAAAAGAAAAGAGGTTGCCTAATGCAATTTTATCCTAAAGACGAGAATCCTATGTTGGACGAGAGATCCGCTAGGTTCCACGGTAGAGTGATGAAAGAGGATTTGGCGACTTTGCCATATGTTTTAGACACCACTAACCGAGACATCAATGTGGCGAGAGCGACAAATTATGTGACTTGGGATTATGACAAGGATATGTGGTGTGAGGTTGATCACTTGATGATGAACTTCTATATCAAAGCAAAGACAACGGACACCAGAGAATATCTAGAAGACAAGATCAATAGAGATGTCGTGACGCTTATCAAAGGTCCTAGATATTATGAACAGGCGAAGGTGTATTGCACGATTGATATGAACTATCCTGAAGATGAGAGCATCTATGACATCGTTAAGGTGCCTAAGAAGGATAGAAAGAAAGCAGGTTGGAGTATATCAGGCAATGAAGGTGATATCACTTATTTCGTGACTCTTCATATACAAGAATGCAATCCAACGGATTTGATTGTGTATGATGATGAAGGTCGTGGAGACTACTTTGATCTATCGGGCAAGAATCTAGAAACAAAAGAAAAGGAGATGGCATAATGTCAGTTCATATCAGATATAGATTCCTAAAGGAGAAGGGTGACTATCTAAAGGATGAGAATATGACGAGAGGATACACTTTGGTTGAATCATATACCGAACATCCTTTTCACGAAGTATTAAAAGAATTCTACAAGGACTTCAAAGGCAGAGGCGTTCAAATTTTTAACATTTGGAGAACTCCTGCAGGTGAGGCCAATTATAGAATGGAAGAAGAAGAAAGATTATCCTGGACTCATTCAGGAAATTAACAATGAAGGGAGAAGAAAAGATGCAGAAAAAAGACCAACCAATACCGGGCAAGGTTTATTCTTTGACGGGTAAGAAAGGTGACAAGTGTATCGCGAATGGAAACACTTGGTCGGAGTCGGAGTTTATTGAAGAAAAGGATACGGAGATCAAGATGCCTTTTCCAGATGCTTTGGACCAACATCAAATAATGAAGAAAGGAATCGTTAGATAATGGATTTGACTAATGAACCTAACCCACCATTTCCGGTGGAGATTATTGATACGAAACCTGTGGAAGTGAAGAATCCTTTTTCAGGACAGAAATGTGTTCTACAACCAACGGCGATTGCCGTTTATGATTGTATCAAAGGAGCGGAGGCTGTTGAAGACTTTGATATGGTTAGGAAAGGACTTGATTGGTTTATCAAATATTATCCAAAAGAGTATGGGGTATTATTAGACTAATGGATAAAACAATCGCAATTATGAAATCTTTATACGATGCCGTGATATTTGGAACTTGGACATTGGGTTCAGTTCTGCTTATTATGACTCTAACAGGTTTCGTTCAATGGAACATATAAATGAAATACTTTTCTAAAACAGGCCTGCCATTAAAGATATCCGCCCAATGGACTGACGATGACTATTGGGAAAGGAGAGATCCAGAATCAGATGAACTGGATTGTGTGAATGTGGCAGGTTGGCTTATTAGAATAAACGGATACAAGTTTCCTAGAGGACATACAGACGGAGACGGAAATCCAGATTGGACATACAGGTACACGAGAGATGGCAAGACAGAAAAAGGCAAGAAGTTCGCAATTGAGTCGGCAATACAATCTTTTGAAACCATATAACGGTCCACCATACTTGTGGAGAGTATATGTTAATGGCAGTTGGAGGAAGATGAGTGGCTTTGATGAAGAGCATATCCAGAATCAATTAGGAACAAGGAAAGCGAAAACAATAAAGAGGATAAATGAAAAGAACTGAATATCATATATGTGATGACGGTACAATGATAGAAAAGAAAGATTATATTTGGCTGAAAAAACATATGAAGAAGGTTAAAAAACCTAATAAAAATGGAAAGAAAAAGAAAAGGCACTAGATATTGTGTCAGTCAGAGGTGGTCGATACTAGATATTGTGCCATTTCAAGGTTGACCGTATTTGAACCTATGTTATACTGAATATATAAGGAGAAAGTTGATATATGGAAATAGGTACTTTAGAATTTGTAATGCAATCGGCAAGAGCGGTTATGGCCAGTTTGGCTTTATCATATGAAGTTGAAACAGGAAATTCTTTCGCAGAAGATGAATTAAAATGTATGGCAGAAAACATTTATTTTGAAGGTCGTGCAGAACCAATGATGGGCAAGGTTGCTATAGGTAAAGTTGTAATGAACAGGATTGATTCAGACAGACATCCTAATACGGTTTGTGGAGTTGTTCACGAAGGACCACACAGGGAGAGTTGGAAGACTCGTGGTAAGGATGTGCCAGATGAAGATAGAAAGTTTTTTCCATTAAGAAATAAATGTGACTTCAGTTGGTATTGCGATGGCAAGAAAGACATTATTTGGGTATCCTATATGGATGGTACTCCGATAGATGCGAATGCGACGGCTTGGAGAGATTCAATCAATGTCGCTTTATTTGTCTTATCTGGAGAATTGAAAGACCCTACAAATGGAGCAGACCATTATTACAATTATCATATTTCAAATCCGTATTGGGCACCCTTAATGACTGAGACGGCTGTGATAGGTAATCATAGATTTATGGTGGAGAATAGATAATGAATAAACCGTGGAAAATTATACAGGAACTAGAATCGGATAACAGCCGATTGAAGAAAGAAGCGATCATTCGTAGGGAGAGCGATGCAGAAAATATTAGATTCTTTAATGGAGTTGGGTCAGCATTAGATGGATTTAGAACTTTTGGAATTCAAAAGGTGCCAACTTCTAAAAAAGATGGCCCAGGAATCACACAGACAGAATTTGATGATGTATTGAAACAGATGGAAGAGAGACAATTGACAGGTGATTCAATGCGAGGAATGGTGCAGGACCTATGTGATAGATCTAAAATGGAAGAATGGAACGATTGGTACAGAAGAATTTTAATCAAAGATTTGAGATGTGGAGTGACCCACAAGACCGTTAATAAACATTCTACAATGACGGTTCCTGTGTTTGAATGTATGTTGGCTGACGACAGCAAGAAACACGAGAAGAAAATGACAGGTGAAGTGTATGTTGAACCCAAGTTAGATGGCGTTAGAGTCATAACGATTTGTGATGTAGACAAGGATGAAGTCAAGATGTTTAGCAGGAACGGTAAGGAGTTGAATAACTTTCCTAAAATACTAGAACAATTTGATTCAATGATGGACCAAATGGGAGAGTCAATGGTGTTTGATGGCGAGGTTATGAGTGATGACTTCCAAACTCTTATGAGAGAGATACACAGAAAGGGCGGAGCAAAGACCGACGATGCGGTATTGAATGTGTTTGATTGCCTGCCATTAGAATATTTTAAAATGGGCGAGTATGAAATGACTCTAGCAAAAAGAAAACAAATCCTAGATGATTTTGAATTTGGACCAAACATATCAAGAGTAGAATATGTCAAGATGAATTTAAGTGACGACGATGGACAGAAGCGATTCGCAGATTATAACAAATTATGTATAGACAAAGGCTTTGAGGGCATAATGGTCAAACCTATTGTGGGTTCATATGAATGTAAAAGATCATCGCTTTGGTTGAAGGTCAAACCATTCATAGAAGTATCTTTGACGGTCAAAGATGTAGAAGAAGGCACAGGTAGGAATGTAGGCAAACTAGGTGCTCTGATAGTAGAAGGAAATGATATGGATAAGTTTATCAAGACCAATGTGGGATCAGGTCTTACTGATAATGATAGAGAAGAGTTTTGGAAAGCAAAAGAAAAATTGATAGGGCAAGTTGTAGAAGTTAGAGCAGATGCCATAACACAGAATCAAAATGCTAAAGATGAATGGAGTCTCAGATTTCCTAGGTTCCTAAGGTTCAGAGGATTTGAGATAGGAGAAAAATTATAATGGATATGAAGACTTATTATTTTTGGGTGACCTTGAAAAATAAGGCACCAATGAAAGTTGCTGAAGATGGTAGGACGGCTACGGAGGCCAAGCAGATTGTTGAAGCAAGATTTCCGGGTGCCAGAGTAATGTTCGCGGAGGGATTCTAATGGATATTTGGTTAAGCGATAGACAGGAAAACGAATTAAGAAAAGATGGTTGGATCATTCCTATTAAACCAGAGACTGGTCCTGTCCATTTCAAAGATAAAGAAGTAGGTTTCATAGATAACTTCGCAGGCTTGAAGGTTGAAGATGACCAAAGAGAAGCGATAATATATCTCGTGGATAATGAAGACAGGATAGGTTATAGCCTATGGAATAAACCCAAAGTCGATAGACTATGGTTCAATCAAACAAAGGAGAACAAGTAATGACGAACAAGATAAACTTGGTAATCAACTTATCCATTTTGGCTCTGTTGATCTACCTAGCGGTATCTGTGAAGCAGTTGCAGGACAAGGTGTTTCCAGATCCAAACATAATGATACCTTTGATGAGTTATGACAATTCTAAACAGGAGTTGGAATATAATATCAGAGAGTTCTTGAATAGCATTCTAGAACAGGCAATCAAAGAACAGGAGAATCAATAATGGACGATCTAGATAACATCTTATCCAATATAGATCTTGAGGAAGAAAAACTTGAGGTTGATGAGGAGTTCAAAGAAGATTGGTTCTGCAATGATTGTGAACACGGTCCTATGATGGATAGTGATAGTCATTGTACTAGATGTGGAGCCAAACACAAATATTCACAGCCGGAAGAATTGACGGGTTGGGAAGACGAAGACATAGAAGCAGAAGTGGAGGAAATATGGTAGAGACAATGACAGCAGATACCAAATTAAGGATTGCCGATCTTGAGCGACAGAAGATAGAACTTGAGAATAGAATAGAGTTGTTATCCTATGCTGGTAATCACATCAAAATGGTAGAATTAGAAGAAGAATTGTTTGAAATTGAGGACACGATCCGTAAATTACTTCCATAAATTGGGGGTTTTTAGCCGGTTGACGGTATTAAGACTTGTTATATACTGAAACTATATAAGGAGGATATGATATGATGAAAAGAATAGAAAAACTAATAACAGACTTCGTAGAAGACACAGGTCTTACTGAAAGACAAGAAATGGTTCACGGTAGTCTTTATGTTAAATTAAAAGATCAAAAAGGTTTTGATCATTTCCATAAAGTTTTGAGAACTTTCTTCAAAGAAGAAGTTGATAACGAAGGTGGCGTGAATATGTATGCCTTAGGAGATGAGTTCGCTTTTGATTTTGTACCAGAAGACAGAGAAGCACCTGTTTTCGTTGAGCCTTATTCAGAAGAGAAATTTTCTGGTAAGGAAATGATGGACCCAACAGATTTAGATTTAACTGATGAACAAGAATCAGAATTGGATGTGTTGATGAATCTTGAAGCAGAAGCGGTTAGAGGCAAGTAATGGTGAAATTGGTAAACGATTGTAGATACACAGAAGACCAAATCAGAGACAATTGGTTTGGTGCCAATGGTCACACAGGTGCTCATTTAGATTCAGAAGGAGTTGTTAGATGGAATAGCAATGACCAAATACCTTTTGAAGATATGTTGGCAGACTTTAGAACATTGGGATTGATTGAAGAAGAAAATCAATTACACTCTAATCTGTTAAGGGAGAAAGAGACAGATGAGTTTTGGGAAGATTATTTCAACGGTAAAGGTAAAGGAGTTTTGACTGATGAAGACATTAGATAGAACTAGAACCACACCGTTGAAACATAAGTTCATAGAAGAAATAATTCAATATGAATTAAAAAATCACGACTGGACATTTAATTATTCAGATGATCACGGATACTATTCCGCAGGCATCAATCAGCAAAAAAGAATCAAAGAACTTGTTGAAGATGCCTACAAAATGAATTTTGATCCAGCGGATTTATTCTATAAATTTTATCCATATGAAGGCTGTGACCCAGCAAGTCATTATGGAGTCAAAAGAAGTTGGGAAGACCAATTAGTTAAAAGAGCAAAGGAGATGTCAGATGAATAGATTAAATTGGATTATGAAAGAGATATACAAAGATGGCAGAAAGAACTTCAAATGGGTTTTGAAGGGTGCAGGTCTTGTGTTGGCTATGATACTTTTGATCAAGGTATTCATTTACTTTGATATCAAAGATTTATTCTTACCGATACTGGGTATATTGATTCCGATAGGAATGTTATATCATTGGTATTCGATGAGTTATGATCAGGAACAGACAAAGATAATTGATAAACTGAAGGGAGACAAATAATGTCAGAATATGATGCAGTGAAAAAGATACTTGATTCAAATCAAATCACAGACATAGAAGAAATAGAATATGGTGGTATTTGTTTTGATGAACTTATGGACTATTATGCCGACGAGATGCCATATGGTGTTAAGAAGGCAAGAACAGGTATGCCAGATGAATGGATATACGATAAGTTATGTGACCTAGGATTTGACAAACCAGATCCGGCTGTGAATCACGAGAAGCATCAAGGCAGAGAAGATGCTCACAGCCATTTGGAGAAACATTATAAATGGAAGGATATGATCTAATGCAACCAGCAGAATCAAAATCCAACAGACATTTCTGGTTCTCAATCTTCAAGAGCATCCTGAGACTTGGTGCTTGTTATGGATTGTGGCTAGTGGGTGGAGATATGGGTGAACCTGTTCTACAGGCTGTAGGCGTATTTCTAGGATTGGCGGAGATACTAGGAATTTTGGAGGAATTATAGGCCGGTTGACGATACGGTAATCCGTGTTAAAATTAAGAATAAAAAAAGGAGAAAGTTGATATGTCAGAAGAAATAAAAATAATAGATGGTACTTACAAGAAAGATAATCCACACAAGGATATCGGTAAGCAAAAATTTAGAGTAAGAAAACATTATACCGCTTGGGTAGAATACGAAGTTGTCGCCAAGTCAAAAGAAGAGGCGGAAGATGCCGTTTCAGAACACGGTGGAATTGAAAGAATAGAATGGCAAGACGGCTATCACGGAGATGAGCCTGTAGAAGTGTATGCCAATGACTACAATAGTGATATTGATACAGACTATGAATATGAAAAATATGGCAGGGAGCCTAGAGTTCAAAAGGTTGAAGAATGTGTTCCATACGAAGATTGGGATTCGGACACAGACCAACACTTTGAGAACTATGAAGACCCTGAGTGGACAACGGATTCTTCTAGATGGAAGAATGAAGATGAAAAATCATCTTCTAATATCAACGACAATGTAAAGGAGAAGGATGAAATACCTTTCTAATACAATCAAGATGACTTTGGTTGTTGGCGTCTTGTTCTTTGGCTTGGCTGTGATGTCTAAAGCAGACGAACAAAAGACCTACAAGATACAAGATACTCTGAACACCGTTGGGCAGATTCCTAACAAACTAGGTAATCATATCTCCAACGAAATAGAAGAGATCAAAGTTTATCAAAAGAAAAATTGGGCAGACGGTAAGGCTCAATTGGCTAGAACTTTTAGCCAAATCAAAGGTTTATTCACTAAAAAGAATTAGTGAGTAGAAATGGTGGGCGAAATTACCTTATATCATATCAACTTATTCGCCCATCATTACAAAAACCCCCAAATCACTAGGTTTTTGGAGGTTGACGGTATTTTACCATATGTTATACTGAATTATGAACAAGGAGAAAGTTGATATGCAAAAAAACAGAAAAGAGTATTTTATCACTGAATTGAATATGGGTATTGATGGTTTAGAATCTTACACAGATTATTCAGGTCCATTCACTTTAGCAAAGGCAAGAAAGATTATGGAGAAGTTGATGAAGAATCCAGGACAATGGGTTAATCCATATATGATGTCAATTAGGGGACCAAGACATACAAATGGTTATGGTCATAATACAGAATTTTATTCACACAGGGAGGACAGATAATATGTATTTCAAAAAGACTTTCATAGCATTGACAATCATACTAGGATTGTTGATTACAATATCTACAGCCAAAGCAGATGATTCTAAAGGATACCAAGCAAAGGTTTCTCTTTTCGCAATGGCGTCAGAACAATATGCTCTTGAAATGGAGATGTTTTTGATGTATCCAGATGCCAGAGGTGCTGAAAAGATTGTATTATACCAAGTAAAGTTTAAAGAAGCAATGAAATCAATTAGTGACCCAGTCATAATTGCTTGTAAGAAAGATATTGAATGTAGTTTTTATTTAGAAATGGGTATTAAAAATTTTGACAATATTGATTATCTTTTACCTAAGGTTTTAAAGGTAATGGATGGGAAAGGATTATAATGAAAAAACCTGTGTTTCTTTATTTCCTTTTTTATTTTTGGATATATGCTCTATCTAGTTGTTCTGCCGTTAGAGCAGATGGTATTGATGTCAACAGAGCGACAGGCCAATGTTATGCCCATAACAGCCTATCATCCATCAAGTTGATTGATTATGACAAGATTTGGTTAGACCCGACTTTGGACTACAAATATTCTTTGGACAAGGACACAGAAGGAGTGAACCAGGATAGTGTTTGGTTGGAAACGGTTTGGAAGTTCCACGACATCTACAGACAATCCATAGAAAGATGTGCAAAAGGTGAGACTGACATCTGTAAGAAGATTGTTGAACATACTGAATACCTGGCATCGGGCGACAAGATGTTGAAGAACAAGTATTGGAACAAGGACGGTCACGATTTTTATGAATCAACCATATTCAATAATCATAGCATATCACATATCTTGATGGCGTATGGAGTTGCCATCCAAAAGGTAGATGTTGATGCGGGTACTCATCAAATGATAGGTGAGAGTTTCAAGAAGGCTGTGAAGAGCAATAAGAGAACCTATTGTGGTTCGTGCAAGACGAAGATAAACAACCACCATCTTGCCAGTGCTAGGGCATTCGCTTTATATGGTACTATCTTTGATGACGACAAGGCAGTTGCTACGGCGAGAAGTTTATTGAACAAATATTATAAGGTTATGAGCAAGGAAGGTGCTTTGAGAGTTGAAGCGATAAGAGGTGAGATGGCACTTGCCTACACAGGTAAATCTATAACGGCTGTGATATCTATCCTTAACATATTGGAGGACGGTGGCGAACAGGCTTGGTCACAGACAGAATTAGATTGGGTTGCAAAGGCCGTGGACTTTTACATTGACGCCAGCAACGACCATATGAAGATCTACAAGTGGGCGAAACAGAAGAAACATAACAAGAACGGCAATCCAAAATATCAGAAGATGACCCACAATCAACAGGGTTGGGTTAGACCATTCATTCAGAGATACCAGGACAGCCACCCGGAACTTGTGGCGAAGATATTGAAGCAGAAGGATGTGAGAAGATACCTACAGAAAGATGCTCGTAAGTCAGGAGATCAGTGGAGTGCGATAGATAGTAAATGCTTCTTCAAGATCGTGGACATAACACAGGATTGGAACGAAAACAAGGCGAAAGTGGATGCAACGATTCCAGTTAAAACGAAATGGGGAACGACCCACATATACTAGATGATAGAAAAGATAGAGAAATTCTTACAATTGACAGGCTACCTATTAAAGGATCTATGGGACGAAATGGTTCCGTGGTTATATGCTTTGATTATCGTTGGCCTGACATTATTAATATTATCAATGGCCATATAGATTTGGTAAAAGGGAGGTACAGGAATGACCCTGTCAAGTGCGTCAGCAAAAAATTTCACGAGTAGGAATGCTCGTATGATGTGGTATTACCAAGCGGAGATAGACCCTATAATTCCTTTAGGAATTAGTGCGAAGCAATTTTTTGACATCGTATCCTATCCTACCTACACCCTTAATACCTTATTGATATCTACCTGCTCTTCGCAGTTAAAGATAATCCAAAGTTGGCTAGATCGCCAACTTTTATCCTTGAGCCTACACCGTTCTCTTGGTGCTCCTACAATATGTGATTATAAAGGAGGTCTAAAATAAAGCGATTATGAAAGCAATTAATCCTAACACTACGGCTATCCTTAATATACCACATACTGGGCAATCCTTTATGAGTGAGATGAACCTGTATATGCGAGAGTCGTACAATCCTACCTTTAAGTCTGCTAGATGCTTGGAAATGGCGGATGGTGATACCGGATCTGAATGCTTTAATTCTGGCTCTACTTCTTGTGTGAGAACTAATGGCTTACGGAATTGTTCTGGGTCTTGTCCTAGATCGTTGATTGACATATATGCTTATTTAACCTGGATAACGGAGGTGGAGCATTTTAGTATAGTACCCCATCCTAAGGATTTTTCTTTCTATAAAGTACCCTTTGCCCTACAAAATTGGGCGACACGATCCGTACGGATGACCAGGCTAGGGACAGAGCAGGATCTGGAACATTATAGCCAAGTCGTATCGTGTTTACCAAGCATTACCAAACCTTACCAACCTAATTCATCACCGCTACGCTTCCATGGCAAGTCGAAACCGTTTTACCAATCTTTACCAAGATATCAATGTGGATCTATCGTTGGTAAGGTTCTTACCAAACTTTACCATTGGCTACCAATTGACATATACAGATATGATGCTATAATGAACACTATAAACAAGGGAGGAAAACTTGCAGAAATACATTAAAATAGAACAAGGAACCTATCGTAATAAGGACCAGTCAGGTCGTATATTTCCGATAGTGAAAGACTATCAGAAGTTCGCAGGCAAGCCGGGTGGATTCGTCACCGTTGCTGTGACTGATATGAGTGACTACGAGGGCCTGGATAAGGTCAGAATCAATGTGGGTAGCATTGGTGATATCAGGGTAGTTAATGAGGGCGAATACATACGATTCAGAGACGAGTTCCGAGGTGGAGTTACCGCCGAAACAAAGGACACAGAAACTGATGAAGAAGCGATCAGCAGGATAGAAGCACGATTCGAGATACTGAATGAGATGACCGAAGCAGTGGCACAGAAGAAGGTCCGTGCTATGATAGTATCAGGCCCGCCTGGTATTGGTAAATCTTATGGGGTTGAGACCACCCTGGAGAAGTATAGCACCTTCGATGACATAGCAGGATCCAAGCGGAAGTTCGAGGTGGTAAAGGGTGCGATGAGTGCCGTGGGATTATACAAGAAGTTATACGAACACGCCGACGCAGGCCATGTTGTGTGCTTCGACGATTGCGATGCTATACTATATGATGACCTATCGTTGAACCTGCTTAAGGCGGCATTGGACACGGGTCGTAAGAGAACCCTACACTGGAACACAGAGTCTAGTGCATTACGGAACGAAGGTGTGCCCAATTCATTTGAATTCAATGGCGGTGTTGTGTTCATTACCAATGTGAAGTTCGACAATGTCAAGAGCAAGAAGTTGCGGGATCACCTAGAGGCATTACAATCTAGATGTCATTACCTGGATCTAACTATTGATTCAATGAGGGATCGTATGCTTAGGATCAAGCAGATATGCAGACAAGGTATGCTGGACAAGTACAATATGGACCAAGAGACACAGGCGGATCTGGTGCAGTTCGTATTCGACAACAAGGCCAATCTACGAGAGATATCGTTGAGGATGGTATTGAAGATAGCAGACCTTTGGAAGATGGCACCAGACAAGTATAAACAATTGGCTCAACAGACCTGTATGAGACCAGGAGGAGTAAACACATGAGTGGACTAGAAGTAGTGGGTGCAGTATGGATCACCCTGTTGATACTCGATATCATATTATAGAATTCTCGACCTCCCTTGAGAATAAAGGTAGGCCCTTGTGCAGAACAGCAGGGGCCTATTCTTTTGAACCATAACACACAATCAAGAATGGTAGGCATGGTGGCCGATGGTGGCACCAGGGGCTTCAGGCTTATAAAATAAAACTGGTATTTTTTTTTGGTAAGGGGTAAGAATCACCGGCCTGATGATAAAATACCCCCTATATAAAAAAAATGCACAAATGCTGTAAAGGGCACTATACCGGTCTTCCAAAATGGGTCATAAAAGCAACCTGGGTATAGTGTACCTCAGATCCAAAAAATTTGCACAGCAGAATTATATGGGCACTTATACACCTCTCCGTATACCCGTAAATACTTTTATGTTTAAGATGTTCGCAATTATTTGTGCTGTGACTGTGATGGATTGCGTCACACTGTATGAAGACCCACCTAGAACATTTAATACCAAACAAGAGTGCGAAGCCGCTTCTAGCATAAAAGCAGAGCAAACCCTAGAGATGCTCACAGACGAGGGTGAGTTGACTGTGGAACACTTTGAAGTCGGTTGTGAGAAGCAATAATGTTACGAATGCTGATAGGTTTCTTCTTACTTGCTATACTGATCAGCATAGCACTGGGTTACTATCACAAAACTCTCATATGGTTATGATCAAGACTGCGTTGTGGATAATACTGTTCTTTACACTGCCTGGCGTGGTGATGGGTTTGGTGTCATCCTACAGGGCGGGTCATAGGCCACACGAACCGATCGCTCGTTGGTGCAGTACAAGATGGCGACAGATACCTTTCCGCTCGATGTGGATCCATTGTAAGAGTTATTGGATGTACTACGGCATGGTCATACTGTTCGCACTGATGCTGGCACAAGAACTGTAGATTATGTGATGTGTGCATAACTGTTGTGTGCAGATAACAGTGTACTTTTCTCCCGATAGAAGATAAAATAAAGCAAAACAAAGGAACAAATGTTACCATACACAGACGCAGAGATGGATTGGTTATCCGACAGCAAACCCACAGCCAAGAAGAAACGAAGAAGCAATCAGACAGCGGACGGGCAACCCCCGAAAGAGGACAACAGGATGTACACACGAACCTGGGGTATAATGACAACGATAGAAGTGGACGGCAAGTCATATGTCGTTCCGGTGCAGTTATAATGGAATACACAGAGAGGCACGTGATATAATGAGCGAGACTCAGAAATACAACTTGGTGGAGAAGCATCGACTGGACACCTGGGCGTTCTTGACGTTCATGATGATCTGTGCTGTGATCTCCTACCTGTAATTAGATTACCAACCCATACAATTAAAGGTTGCTATTAAGATAAATATGTCGTACAATCCGGAGCGATTGTCGGCCGGCAATCGCATTATCATAATAAATCGAAAGAAGGGAGATAAAAGGATGAAAATGACAAAGAAAAAAATGGGCCTAGGTGTGGCAATAATTGCGGCACTTGTAATATTATGGTCTGTATTCAAACCTGCACCGGCAGAAGCGGCTGACGTCGACTTCACATTTGGAGCAGAAAGAAAAGTAGAGGCTGAAACTAATGCCATGTACTTGGACTCACACGTGGATCTATGGGCAGGCATCGGCGCTACATCTGGTCTGAATTATGATGTTGACGACAATATGAATGCAACATTTAATAGTTTTGAACTTGACTTTGACAAGGACATTGGCGAGAGAGCCTCTGTCTATGTTAATAACGACTTCGACGTGAACCTAGATCACACTGAGACTGTTATTGGCTTTAAATTAAAATTCTAAATTTTAATTGAACACACAGGGTCGGTTCCCGCCTGCCCTGTGTGACACACTTCCAAATTTTTTTACCAAACATCGTTGACAATTTTTTTGCATATGCTATAATATCAGTACTATGGGCAAGAAAACATATCAATTCTATCCGGAATACCAGTTCAGTGGATGGGTGTTGAATGCGATCAGGATATTGGTCAGCATAATAGCCTGTGTGTTGTGTTTCTTCATAATACTGCCACTTGCTATGTTGATACTGGGCACGAGATGGATTGTGAAAAAAGTTTACCAAATGCTCTTGTATTTTAAAAAATAATGTTTATATAGAAGTTATGACAAAGATTATAGGAATAGATTTAGGAACAACCAACTCTTGCGTTTCCGTCATGGAAGGTAGCGGAGCGAAGGTTATAGAGAACACTGAAGGAAACAGGACCACACCATCGGTGGTGGGTTTCGGAGACGAGCAACTGGTGGGAATGCCCGCCAAAAGGAACGCAGTCACCAATCCTGCAAACACAATATTCGCGGCCAAGAGATTGATAGGTAGAAAATTTGACGGCGACTCTGTGCAGAAAGACATCTTGACTTCCCCTTTCAAGATAGTCAAAGCAGACAACGGAGACGCTTGGGTAGAAGCAAAAGGCGAGAAGTATTCGCCATCGCAGATATCTGCATTCGTTTTACAGAAGATGAAAGAGACAGCAGAGAAGTATCTAGGACAAGCAGTGACCAAAGCGGTCATCACTGTGCCTGCGTATTTCAATGACTCACAGAGACAAGCAACCAAGGACGCGGGTAAGATCGCAGGACTTGAAGTTGAACGTATAGTGAACGAACCAACAGCGGCCGCTCTCGCATATGGCCTTGACAAGAAGAAGTCAGGCACAGTTGCAGTGTACGACCTAGGTGGTGGTACGTTTGATATATCCATATTAGAAATAGGTGACGGAGTATTTGAAGTTAAATCCACAAACGGTGACACGTCATTGGGTGGAGAAGACTTTGACAATGTTATTGTTGATTACCTATTAACAGAATTCAAGAAAGACAACGGAGTCGATCTAAAATCGGACAACCTTGCTCTGCAGAGGGTCAAGGAAGCGGCGGAGAAGGCCAAGATAGAACTATCATCTGCGGCACAGACAGAGATCAATCTGCCTTTCATCACTGCTGACAAAACAGGACCAAAGCATTTGAATATCAAGATGACTAGAGCAAAACTAGAAGCACTGGTCGAGGACCTAGTAATGAAAACACTGGCACCCTGCAAACAAGCATTGAAGGATGCCGAACTACAGGCCAGCGACATAACAGAGATAGTGCTTGTTGGTGGTATGACTCGTATGCCGAAAGTTACGGAAACAGTTAAAAATTTCTTTGGCAAAGAACCTCACACAGGAGTTAACCCAGACGAAGTTGTAGCCATTGGAGCCGCGATACAGGCCGGAGTACTACAAGGTGACGTTAAAGATGTATTACTTTTAGACGTAACTCCTTTATCATTGGGTATTGAAACACTAGGTGGTGTTGCAACAAAACTAATTGAAAAGAACACAACCATTCCCACAAAGAAAAGCCAAGTATTCTCAACAGCAGAAGACAATCAAGCGGCAGTTACAATCAGAGTTGTACAAGGTGAAAGAGAGATGGCGGCAGACAACAAGGCATTGGGTAACTTCAATCTGGAAGGCATCGCACCTGCTCCACGTGGAATACCTCAGATAGAGGTTGCATTTGACATAGATGCAAATGGTATTGTTAGTGTAAGTGCAAAAGATAAAGGCACAGGCAAAGAACAAAAAATTACTATACAAGCATCAGGCGGACTATCAGATGATGAGATAGATAAAATGGTCAAAGAAGCAGAAGCAAACAAAGAAGCAGACAAACAAAAAAGAGAAGCAGTTGATGTCAAGAATCAAGGAGATACCCTAGCACATCAAATAGACAAGCAGTTGAAAGAGCACGGCAACAAGTTG
>Ga0208763_1000086_pt1 | contig 20953 bp, 15 predicted proteins | sample ETNtaG_20_FD_185756 | JGI IMG/M metagenome (GOLD analysis project Ga0208763, IMG submission 185756) | Marine microbial and viral communities from oxygen minimum zone, Eastern Pacific Ocean - ETNP201306PF45B (SPAdes) (version 2) | ecosystem: Environmental > Aquatic > Marine > Oceanic ... | reverse complement strand
CTTACTTTAACCAACTAGATTATGGTAATCGTAGACTAGGCCCCGAATCTGCAGCACAAACATATTTTGGTAAAAATGCATCAGACCTTACTATAGGTGAATCTATTTTCCTTGCAGGGCTTCCACAATCTCCAACTAAATTTAATCCTTGGTCGAGATGGAAAAATGCTCACAAAAAATATATTCGTTCCATTAATAGACTCGAAGAACTTAATATTATAAATAACTCCACATCAAAAAGACTCATTGATTATCCTCCAACCGTTATAAAGTCTACTCCTCCTTCCATCGCTAGTGATTATGTCAATTTGATTCCTAAAGAAATAATAAAGTCTTATAAAGGTAAAAAGCTTCCTACCTTTCTTGATCTTTCATTACAAGAACACGCCGACAGCATATTAAAAAAACGGCTGGGAATTCTCAATAGGCACTTGATAGACAACGCCGCAATGGTCGTTATTGATAACTCAAATGGTGCTGTCCTTGCAGTATCTTCCGTAAGTCGTGAAACTCAGTATGCTGAGGAGGATTACAATGCTGCATTCGTTTGGCGTCATGCCGGCTCAACACTTAAACCTTTTATCTATCTGCTCGGTATTGAAGATGGCTCTTTAAATGCAGCTAGTTTGTTACCAGACACTCAAGATGCTGTTCCCAATAAATTTCATGCTTATGAACCTGAAAATTTCAACCGTTCATTTAATGGTCCAACTAGACTAAGAAATGCCCTTGCGTGTTCTCTAAATATTCCAGCCGTTTATGCACTGAGCATCACTGGCGCTAGAGCCGGCTTTGATTATTTGACTCGGTTTGGTTTTGATACCAAAGAGACTATAGATCAGCTTGGTGCAGGATTTGTATTAGGAAATAGAAAAATCCGACTAATTGATATAGCCGCGGCTTATTCAAATTTATCTCGATCTGGAATAAAGTTATCACCAAAATTCACTCAAGATCAATCATCACCCCCAGAGCGCATTGCCTCAAAAAATGCAGTGGATATTATTACTGATATCTTATGTGATAATGATGCTAGGTCCGAAGCCTTCGGCATAAGCTCTCCACTTAATATTTCAGGTCATCGAGTTGCTGTTAAGACTGGAACAAGTAGTTCATTTCGCGACGCTTGGACCGTTGGATATAATCGTGACTATACAGTTGCCGTTTGGTTTGGGAATCTTAGTGGCAAAACAATGAACGGCACGGTAACGACTGAATCCGCAGCACCCGCATGGAATGAAATGATGACTCATCTGATTAAAAAGAGACACGCAAGACCCCTTGAACTTCCTAATCTTAAACAAAGAAAAATTGATAGCATTACTGGACTCCTTCCAAGCCGGCATACAAAACAAACAGTCAACGAATTCTTCACAGAGGAAACTGCACCAGTAAAAAACTCGAGTTCTTTTTATGACAAATCTGGCAATTTAATCTTAGACAAGACCTACACTAAGTGGTGCTTGTCTAATCATAACTATCTTAATGCAAAGGTAAGGAAAAATATATCTCAAAAGCTTAACATAATAAGCCCAAGCGACGGTTCCATTTTTATTATCGATGCAAATATTCCAGAAGGCCAACAGACCATACCCCTACTTTCAGATGAAGAACACTCACAATGGTATTTAAATGGTTCTCCCATTAAAGATGACCATTTTCAATTAGTTCCTGGAATCCATACCATTGAAGCGGCCTGGAATGGGAAAAGAGGCATCTCTAAAATCAAAGTCAGATAAGGATAAGCGAATTATTTATTCGCATCCTCATAACTATCAACCTCATTGCCTTCTTTATCCCAGAACTTGTTCGAAAGAAGATTTCCGGCATCAAAATTTTGCTCCATTTTTTTGTTTCCGTTCTTGTGCCACTCAATAAGTATACCATCACGTTTATTATCTTTATAGGTACCTTCACCGGCCTTTTCGCCAGTATCATACCAAAAAGTTGTAAATCCATCGGGCCGTCCATTTTTTAAACTTCCTTCCGCTTCGACTTTTCCATTAGGCCATAATGAAAATGTTTTTCCATTATAGGGCACATCCGATCCCTTTAGACAAAATAAACCTTCAGGATTTAGGTCTAATGTTTTCATATCTACAGCTCCCGCCTGTGGCGTGTAATTCGAGGATACCTTTTCAGGTTCTTTCAAATCAAAATTTTGGTCCTCTTTTTTGTTGGCTTCATTTTTTGAACAACCAGCCGTTAAAAGAATTAATAAAAGAGCATATATTTTTTTCATCACTGAAGATTGGTAGTTTTATATTTTATTACAATCACGATTTAACCAGATGATGGACATACTGATTTGGTTTTGATCTGATGGCATAAATTTTTCTCTTTTATATTCTTCAAAACCTAAAGAGGTTAACTCTTCGATTGACGGAAAATATTTAGGTTTTCCCTGGGCCCCAAAATAACTATCCAAAATTGTCATGATGATTTTAGAGCTATATTTTAAGGCGAGCCGATAGATCTCCGCTCCACCACAAACAACCATTTCATCGACACCTTTTTGTTTAGCGATACTTATCGCATCTTCAATTTTATTGAATACAAAAGCATCATCGGTTGCTTGGTAATCACTTTTTTGAGTTAAGACATAAGGGGTGTGGTGAGGCTGGAACCAGCCCTTCATTTCTTCAAAGGTTTTTCTACCAGTAAGGATAGTCTTCCCTTCTACATATTTTCTGAAATGAATTTTATCTCTTTCTATTCCGCTCCATGGAAGGCCCCCCAAATCACTACCCATTAGATAATTATTATCAACTGCCACAATCATTGATAATAAGAATTGGTTTTCTTTCTGAGTCATGGATCTTTTCTAAGATTACGCAACATAGTTCCCCAACTATTCTTAGGTTCGATCCAGTAACTTCGTTTCCTTGGATATTCGCAAATCATATTGTCGTCAGTAATAACCATATGTTCAGAAGAATTTCTCAACTGGTCTCCTAATTTAGGAAGCTCCATTTCTACAAGTCTATTTAACTCCTCTTTAAATTGATCATTTCTATTAAATATCGGTGAGCCATCAGCATCTTTAAAGCGGAGCAAGTTTGCACGACGCTCTTCAGAACTTATATCAAACGGACTGTCCGAGGCTGCTACAAAATTTCCAACCATCGTAACATATTTAAAGACTTCGGCTGCCGTCCTTACAACGTCGTTACTTCCAGTCGTATTATAAAAGACAACGCCACCACTTTTAAGGTGCTCTTTACATAGTTCTAAAAACTCCACAGATAGCAAATTGGTGGCGTGGCTCCTCCAGTGAAATGTTGTATTCATCAACATGAAATCAAATTTCTTATCGTCGGGTTGAACTCTTAACCAACGTCTTCCATCATTAATCTCAATATCAACTTTTTGGTGGCCTATTAGTTTTTTATGCTCTTCATAATTTTTTATAACTTCTAAATAACCTTTATTAATTTCGATAACTTTTAGCTTTTTAACTGCCTCATGTTTGATCAAAGCTGCAGCCCATGAACCACTGCTAAAACCAATTTCTAATACATGACTTGGCTCTCTATGAAGAGCAGCCACCATATAACATCGATAGATTCCGTTGGGAGACCCTGGATCAATCGCATACCGCCCATCATAAATTCCGCCTCCGTAAACGATGTCCGCATCTCCCACTTTTTTAGCCTCATCAATGGTAATAATACCGCTCCTGTTTTCAACTACCTGTTTAAAGAGTTGCGTTCTTGGATATTTTTTTTCGTACTGAAGATTTTCCAAAAACCCATAGAACATTTTATCGCCGAATAAAAAACTGACTATGACAATTGTTATAATGGGAACAAATCGTACTATAAAATCACGCCTACTATTTAACGACTTTATTAGTAAAATAATAAGAGAGCCAATAATCCCGGTAGCAAAGATAATCGTGGAAGCTTTACTGATTGGAAACTTATCCAGTAGGTAAAAACCAGTAATTAAAGAACCAAAGGTAGCACCTATAATATTAACTAAATAAACTAGAGAAACTGATTTTCCCGCGGATCCACTTGCTCCGGCTATCTGACAAACTACTGGAAAAATTCCACCAGACATCGCTGCTGTTAAGCAAACTAAAACCAGAATGGGCACATAAAATCCCCAAAGGTTAATTTTTGCAGCTAAAGGTAAAGCTACATAAAAAAATACTGAACAAAAAACCAGCATCCAAGACGACCAAGAGAGGAAATCTCTTTGTAAATTGCATACCCGTCGACCAATCATAGCCCCTATAGCTATACCTATTAGAAAGCTGCCAAGAGTATGGGCGAATGTTGTTGGTGCACCAGCAGAGGAAAAACTCAAAATTCTAATCCAAATAATTTCTTGAGAAAGAGATATAGCCCCTACAAAAAAAGCCATGATTAATGCAGGCGATTGACTAATAATTATATTGGTTTTTTTAGTCATCTCTTAAATTGATTTGAACCCTTTACTCTTGCAGTAAATGAAAACTAGGGCTCCGGTCAGAAGATTACAACTTGCAGCAAACCATACAGAGCCTGTTAATCCCAAAAATCGGAAAAGAATTCCTGCAGTTAAAAAACAAGCCAGGGCTGATCCTATTGTATTAAATGTGTAGAGAAGGCCTACAGAGGCACCAAGTCTAGTGTTCTCTTTATGCAAATAGGCGACTAGGATGGGGAGTGTAGCACCCATGCAAAGTGTGGGAAAAAATAATACTAAGTAAACGGCTAGACCGATTCCAGTAGTATTCATTTCCGATGCAATATGACCTACGAGTTCGATTAAAGGAATGCTCACAAAACCAAAAATAGCAATGCCTATTTCAATCCATAAAAAAAGCTCTGGTAGTTTTTTTGAAAATCTTTCAGACAACCAACCTCCGGCAAAAGCACCGACTCCTAATCCAAACATAAATATCGAAACTATTAGTGTGACTGATTCAATATTTACACCAAACAAAGTGAAAAGAAGCCGTTGCCAAACGACCTGATACACAAGAGCTGCTATTCCGGACAGCATAAACAAACCAGCTATAATTGATTTGGATGATCTAATAGTTTTAAAGGCCAATCCTTTGGTTGAAACATTTAATACAACCAACTGACCCAAAATGAATAAAATCCAAATAACTCCAGTAGTAAGAATGTTAAATTGAATACCCCAGGCACCAAGAAAAGAGCTTAAAAATAGAATAAAAGGCCACCGACTATTTTCTTTAAATCTTTTTAGATTCTTTTCATTAGTGGCTATTTTTTTTGACAGCGAAATTAAAATTTTCCAAATGAATAAAAAGACTACTCCCCCAAGAAAACTAAATATAAATATTTTTAAGATCAGGGTTCTCAAATCAGGGTCTCTACCCGATGAAGCTTCAGAATTAATGGCTGATGCCAACCCAGAAAAGAATCCTATAGACCAAATAAATAATTTGGTCTTAAAATCTTTGGAGCCTTTATTTTCTTCTGACAAGAACTTCAATTACCCATTTTATTTAAGAAAAACAACTCTCAAGCACTGTTCCTTATAATCTTTAAATACTTTCTTCCGTCATTTTTATCTAAGACTGCCTATTATTTAGACAAATTTCCGTGTATTAATCAAAAAAAGCACTAGGTTTGAAGAAATTGATTTGTTTTAATTTTTGGTTTTTTTACCTTCCAAATCAGTAATTTTACTAACTAAGAATCAACTCTCAAATCTGTCTCCATGCTAGACATCAAACGCATTCGTCAAGAACCTGAAAAAATTAAGGACCGACTTCAAACTCGTAAAGTCGAAGCTCATGATCTTATTGAATCTCTTTTGGGTTGTGATGAAAAGCGGCGGCTAATTGAAACAGAGAAACAATCATTGCAGGGAGAAAGAAATGCTAAATCCAAAGAAATTGGAGAACGCAAAAAAGCTGGAGAAGATACCACAGAGGTCGAATCATCAGTTCGAGAGATAGGGGCACGTCTAAAGAAACTCTCTGAAGACGTGGAGGAGGCTGATGAAATGCAGAATAACCTTTTATTATCAATTCCTAATATTCCTCACGAAAAATGTCCTGTCGGAGATGATGAAACATCTAATCCCGTGATCAAAGAATGGGGTGATAAAGTTCCTCATAATTCGGAGATGCAAAATCATGTTGAAATTGCGGAACGATTAAATCTAATTGATTTTGATTCGGCATCAAAAATTGCAGGAAGTGGGTTTGCTTTGTTTCGAGGACAGGGGGCTAAATTACAACGCTCTCTGATTCAGTTTTTACTCGATAAACAAACTGAAGAAAAAGGGTATACAGAAATCAGCCCCCCCTATGTTGTAGATAGAAGCTGTATGATTGGAACTGGGCAATTACCTAAATTTGAAGAGGACATGTACGGTATCGAACAAAACCAGATGTTCCTAGCACCAACTGCAGAAGTACCAGTTACCAATATCGAAAGAGAAAAGATTCTTTCACAAGAGGAATTACCCATCAAATACACTGCACACACACCATGCTTTAGAAGAGAAGCAGGTTCTGCCGGCACTGGAAATCGTGGCCTTATTCGAATGCATCAGTTTGATAAAGTTGAACTCGTGAAAATTGTTCACCCTGACAATTCATACGAAGAACTCGAATCGCTTACCGAGGATGCTGAAAGTATCCTAGAAGCACTCGGTCTACATTATCGTCGAATTGAACTCTGCACCGGTGACCTGGGTTTTAGCGCTGCCAAAACTTACGACCTTGAGGTATGGGCACCGGGCCAAAATGAATATTTGGAGGTTTCTAGTTGCTCAAATTTTGAGGACTATCAGGCGAGAAGAATGAAATTAAGATTTAAAGATGCTGAAACTGGAAAAAATCTATTTGCTCACACATTAAATGGATCCGGCACAGCACTGCCTCGACTCTATGTGGCTTTACTTGAAACTTACCAAAGAGAGGATGGAAGTATCGATATTCCAAGCGCCTTACAGCCATATTTTGGAGATAGCTCAATTAAGGGGTCTTAATAATTAAACCTATAATTAAAAATACTTTTTTAGTGACTGGACATCAGCAAAAGTTAGGAGAAAGTAGAACACCTAAACCGATTTAAAGATGAACTTATTAGGAATAGCTAACCCAAAACAAAAAGCCATAGAAATTGTTCAAACTGGCGGAGCACCAACTGGTTTTTTTGAACCGGGATCATTATTTTTTTGGTTAACTATCATATTTTTCCTTCTTTCTGCCGTTATGGTTTGGCTTATAATTCGAGAGGGTAAAGGTAAGAATTATGGGGATTAAAGCTTTTGAATCCTAAAGCTACATCTTTATAAATATTGTCTAATCAACGCGAGATTTGTAAAAGCGTTGTAATCAAGGCGGTAAAAATTAGCGCTTTTATTGAATGAAAGATAATTCCATATTGGACACTCTGATTGAAATCGCTTTAAAAGAGGATCTTGGTGATGCGGGAGATATAACTTCAAATTTTTTCATTGATAACGATTCTCTATCTAGTGGCACTATCATAGCAAAAGAAAATTGTGTAATCGCCGGGCCTGAGATTGCGCAAAGAGTTTTTTATAGGCTTGATCCAAATATTGAAGTCATAGTCAAACTTCCATCCGGATCAATTGCTAATCCTGGTGACGTAATAATGTCTCTGTCAGGTAAATCCTGTTCTATCCTTTCTGCTGAAAGAATCGCTTTGAATTTTCTTCAGAGATTATCGGGCATAGCTACTATCACCAAAAAATATGTTGAGGCAGTCAAAGGGACTAACGCAAAGATACTGGACACAAGAAAAACAACTCCAGGATGGAGAGAGCTTGAAAAAATGGCTGTCAAGTCAGGTGGTGGATTGAATCACAGAATGGGGCTTTTTGATATGGCTATGTTAAAAGATAATCATCTGACCAATGAGTCCGACCCCAGATCCTTACAGCAAAAAATCAATGCTTTTAAAAAACAGTATCCAGAGATACGTCTAGAGCTTGAGGCAGATACACTTGAACAAGTAAATGAGTTCATTAAAATGGAGGGTGTTGATGTCATCCTGCTAGATAATATGGCATTAACTGAAATATCAGAGGCGGTCTCTCTAAAAAGAGGAGAAATCAAATTTGAAGCCAGTGGTGGAATCAATCTTGATACCGTAGTTCAATATGCTGAGGCTGGTGTTGATTTTATTTCTGTTGGAGCATTAACGCATTCTGCTGTCTCTGTTGATTTATCTCTGGAGTTAGAAACGTGATTATTCTAAACGATGAACGGGCACGGCATTGAAAAACTTCAAAAAGCAATATCCAAGAACGATTGCAGTTGGAACATTAGATTGATTGAAGAATGTCGATCAACCAACGAGGAAATATTAAGTATTATTAAGGAAGAACCAAAGTTGGTTGATAATGGTTTTGTATTATTCACTAATTGGCAAAGTCACGGAAAAGGTAGAAGGGGAGCAAAATGGGAATCGAGGAAATCCAACGATCTTTTATTTTCAATTGCTCTGTCACCAATATTTGATCCAACTTATTGGACACGCTTCACACATGCGACTGCATTAGGAATATCCAATAGTCTAAAAAAATTAAATTTCGATCCCTCCATCAAATGGCCAAATGATATTTATATCAAAAGCCGCAAAGTAGCCGGCATCTTGGTTGAAAGTTACCCCGAAATTATTAATCAAAATAATAATATGGGCATTGCGATCATTGGTGTAGGTCTGAATATTAATTCCAAAAAAGAGGACTTTAGTGATTCATATAGAACACCAGCAACCTCGTTATCTATACAATCAGATTTAGATCATAATGAGCTTGATAGGTTTTTAGTTGCTGAACAAGTTCTGACTGAATTAAATATTCAACTACAAAGGTGCTACCAAAATTTTTCCGATATATTGAGTGAGATTAAAGAATCGAGTTTTGTTTACGGAAAAAATGTTGAAATTCAACTTTCTGGTGGAGGCTCAGTTTCAGGTAAGGTTATCGATTTCGGCGAAGAAGGTGAGCTCATTATTCAAAGAGCAAACGTCACTGGTGCAGAAGCAGCAATAGAAAAGATAAGTTCAGCCCATGAGCTACGATTAATTTAATCTCACATATTGATTAGATTCTTTTAATATTAAATTTTTCTAAATTTTCGATTGGCTAAAACCTATAAACCCTCTAAATTGTGGTAAATAGCGTTTTTATGGAAAATACAATAATGGAGCTTTCCTCAGAGTCTCAGTTCACCTTTTCGAATCAGTTCCAAATCGACGAGAATGCCAATGCTGAATTCTACGGGTTATTGTTGCGAGGAATGACGCACAAATTGAATAATTTGTTGGCAGTTATTCAAGGTTTCTCCAGCCTAATCATGATGGATGATTCTGTAGATGAAGCAGTTATAGAAAATATTGGGCACATGAAAGAGGCTGCTAATAATGCTTCAAAATTGTCAGAAAAAATTCTTCCTGCTGGTGGGTGTTCTCAAATAACAACTCAAGAATTAGTTATTTCTGAACTCATTGCTATGATTGAAGATAATTTGAGAGAACCTTTTGCTCAGCAAAATGTCCCTTTTGAGATTAATTGTCCGCAAAAAACGACTAAAGTAAGTGCGGATCCATCCCGCCTAAAGACTATTATTTTAGAGCTTTTGAAAAATGCCGCCGACGCAGCTTCTTCAGGGGGTGGCCAAGCTTCAATTCGTGTATTTAACCCCGGGGAATTCACTAAGACTGAGGACAACTGCGTCGACATTCTAGTTCAGAACACGGGAAGTGAAATTGCGGCAGATAAAATCTCCAAAATATGGGAACCTTTTTACAGTTCAAAGGAAAGTGCCCATTTCGGTATTGGATTAACGACCTCGGCAGTTCTTGCCAAACAGATGAATATGCGCCTAGGAGTAAAAAGTGACGGGGATTCGACAATATTTTGGATCAGTATCCCAGCATGCTAATCATGCATTTCTTCGCAAATTGTTAGCAATTAGTACCTTATAGAGCAAGGGAGAAGGCACCAAAAAGGTGAATGTAAGAATTGTAATAAATTCTCACGAGTTTTATTGCAAACACACCCCAAATTGGCCCAGAATACGCTCCCCCATTTAATTATAAATTTATTATTTTTATGCCAGTACTTGTTAATAAACCCGCACCAGATTTTAAAACCAATGGAGTCATGCCTGATGGCTCTGTTAAAGAAATTTCTTTATCTGATTACAAAGGTAAATATTTGGTTCTATTTTTCTATCCCAAGGACTTTACATATGTCTGACCTTCTGAATTGATCGCTTTCGATCACCGAGTCGGTGAATTCGAAAAGCGTGATGCCCAAGTCTTGGGTGTCTCAATCGACGATGCAGAATCTCACATCAACTGGCGCAACACTCCTGTCGAACAAGGTGGAATTGGATCAATCGGTTATCCTCTTCTATGCGATGAAGATAGAGCGCTAACTAATGCCTTCGATTTGCTTCATGAAGATACTACATTCGCATTACGAGGAACTTTTATTATCGATCCTGAAGGAATCGTACAAAGTGAAACAGTTAATAATCTTCCAATTGGTAGAGATATAGATGATACGCTTAGGCTACTTGACGCGGCTATTCACTCTGGATCCGGTGCAGGAGTTTGCCCGGCAGGCTGGAATCCAACTAAGCCCGATATGCAACCTACTAAAGAGGGAGTCGCTTCTTACCTAAGTGAAAATGCCGATTCACTTTAATTTGATTACCGCATTAAATTATAAAATTAATTCTCCACGACTAAATCAACTAACGAATGGCTGAGTTACGTTTTAAGCTATCACCAACTAAAAAGATACCTTTCAAACTGATTGGAGACCTAACCACAATTGGTAGGGATCCAAACAATTCAATCGTAATTGATCATCCAAGTGTTTCTCCTTTTCATGCTGAGATACTGTTGGTTCATTCCGAAGACCGTTATGAAGTATTTGATCTCGGATCACCTCACGGTACCAAAGTTAATGAGGAGCAAGTCATCAGAAAAGAATTAGAAGACGGTGATGAAATTAAATTTGGACAGCTGGCCGCAGAAATAATTATTGCGTCTTCGGAATTGAAGGAACAAGAAAATCAACCGGCAGAGCAATCTTCTAATAAAGAAAAAAGTACTGCTGCAGCCAGGGCCGCTAGCCGCCCAGCTTCACCCAAGCTTGTTAAAGAACCACCAACTAAAAAATTAGAAAAGGCTAAGGTCACAGAAAAAGAAGCCGCCAAATTTAAAGTTAAAACCTCAAAAAATGACAGTTTCGGAGAGGCTAAAGTTGACTCTTTTTCAAAGGATCAGCTGCTAGAAATTGATCAATTAAAAAAAGAGCTTGAGGAGTCAAAGCAGCATATATCGAACTTGAAGAGTTCGAATAAAAAATTAAAGCAGGAAGTCGACAAAAAGTTTACCGCAAGTCACTTAAAGGGGGACTTAAAAAAATTTAAAAAAAGGAATAAAAGTCTTAAAAAAGAGGCCTCTGCACTTCGCAGTAAAATTAAAAAAAGAGAAGATAAACTAGAAGAACTCAGTCAACGGGAAGCTGAATTTAAGACCCTTATTGATTCCATTGAATCTCTGGAAAAAGAATCCTCAAGATTATCCAAACAAAATGAATCTCACAAATTAAGAAACGTTGAGATTAAGAAAAAACATAAGAAGGAGGAATCTGATATTTTAATTGCTCTAAAAAATGCAGAAAGTGCTGCATCAGAAAAAATTAAAATTGCCAATGAGAAAGCGAAAACGGCTCTTGAAGAGTTAGAGGCCGATATTCAACAAATTAAAGATGCCAGAGAAGCCTCTAAAGTTTTACTCGTTGAAAAACAAAAGGCCATAAAGGTTGCTGAAACTGAACATCTGCGTCACTCCGATGAGCTGGAGAAAGTTCGGGTTCTTAGAGATGAGATCGAAGAGGAATTCACAGAGCTTACAAACAATTATTCCTCGCTTAAGGAAGAGGTTAGTGAAGCACAAAAAGCTAAAACTAAATTAGACAATAAATACAAAGAAGAGAGTCAAAAATACAATTCTGAAATTCAGAACCTCAAGAGTGAAAATGATCAGCTGATTGAAACAAAAGAATCGCTGAATGCGGATGTCTCCTTACTCAAAGCCGATCAACAAGAACTAAAGGATGTAACATCCAACCTCTCACAAGCGAAGAAACGTTTTGATGAGAAAACTAAGACTCTTAAAAATATCGAAACTTCCATCAACGAGGCAACTTTAAAAAACAATCAGTTAAAGGAAGAGCAAACTAAGCTCGATTCGCTTTTAAAAGATCACTATGTTGTTTTAGAAGAAAAAGACAAGGCATCTTCTGAACTCAAAACTATAGAGAACCAATTAGAAGGCCTGATTAATGAGAAAGATGACATAAAAGGTCGACTCAAGGAAATCACAATTGAATTTGAAGAAAAATCTGAGCTGGTTAGCACCCTCAACAATGAGCTCGAGGAAGTCAGTAAAGATTTAATCAGCAAACTGGAACAAGTTAAGTCAAAGGAGGGTGAACTTGCGCGACTAATTGAACTCACAGACGCTGCCGAAAAGTCTCTAGAAAAAGAAAAGGCTCAATTAACCGATTCACAAAAGGAAAAGCAGGTACTTGTAGATAAAATCGAGGAACTTAATATATCATTTTCAATCTTAGAAAAGCAAAATCTTGAAGCAACTATTGAACTAGAAGAGGCCACTCAAAAAACCTCTGATCTCAATAGCTCCGTAAGCGAAAAGGAATCGCGTTTGTCGACCTTGAACGAAGAAATAGTCAGTTCCAGTGAATCGTTAAATGATATTCAGGAAGAGTTGAGGAAAACCCTGGAAACATATGACCGCCTTGAGGCGGAAACTTCAGAGAAAAAAGAAGCTGAATCCAAATTATCTGAAAAATTAGATCAACTCTTGATTGAAACAACAAGCCTTGAGGATAGAAAAACCGAATTGGAAACTGCTGAGAGTCGATTTAATGAGATCCAGTCGGAGTTAATTATTGGAGAGAAAAAATTAGAGGAAACCCTTAGCGCTTACGACAGGCTAGAGACTGAGATCGATGATCTCAAGGCTACACAGCTCACGCTATTAGAAGAAATTAGTCGACTAACGGCAGAAACTGCAGATCTCGAAGGTAAAGAGGCTGATCTTGAAGAGCTAAATCTTAAGCTCGAAGAGAAAACAACGAAACTTTCTGATATCGAGAATAAGATTAGCCATGATCAGACTAAACTAGAAAGTCTGTTATCCAATATTGAAGAATCTGAAAAAACTCTAGAAGAAACCAATCTCAACTTATCTAAAGCGAAGACTGATAATGATGATCTTAATTTAGAAATCAGTAATTTGAAAGAGCTTCAGATTGACCTTCTGGATGAAATTAGCTCATTAACTACTGAGGCTTCCAAATTAGAATTAAAACAAGCTGAGCTCAGTGATATTGATGATGAGATTGTAGTTAAAAACCAACGCCTTTCTGACACTCAATCCGAACTTAGTCTTACTGAAGACAAGCTAAGTAAAATTAATAAGGAACTATCAGAATTACTCAAGGACCATGACCAACTAACAACTGAGACCAAGCAATATAAGGAGTCACAGTTGTCACTTTTGGAGGATATTGGCCGACTAACCGCAGAGACTGCCGAGCTAGAAAATAAACAGATCGATCTCGAAGAAACTTCCGCTCAATTAGAGAATAATCAGAAGCTTATTGAGGAAACAGAAAAACAAATCAAATCAACTCATAAAGAGTTTTTAGATCAAAGCGAAAAACTTTCATCGACAAATTCTCAATTAGAAAAAAGTCAGGACGAATTAACTCAAACTCTTAGTGCTTTCGATAAGCTTGAAGTTGAAATTAACAAAAATAACACTCTAAACGATAAACTAATCAACAATATTGAGCACCTTAGAACCGAAACTTCAGACCTAGAGAATAAAAAAGCTCAATTGGATAAAGTTTCTAAAGATTTAGAAGAGGGCTCTGCTGAATTAGTTACTAAAAAGACTGAAATTGAAAATAAGGTTAATCAATTAGATCAAATCCATTCAAAGCTTGAAATTGCCACTGATGGTCTTTCTGAAATTGAAAAGAGAATCAGTAGTTTCCAAGAACAGGAAAGTCATCTCAAAGCTGAAGTCCTAGATCTTGCAGATCAAAAAGCCAATAGAGATGAAATTCTTGATGAAGTAAAAGTTTTGACTTCTCAAAAAGAAGAAATCACTCAGTACAATTTGCAGTATCAAAATGCCCAATCGAAGCTTGAAGAAGCTCGAAACGCATATAGCCAAATCAAACTGGATGAACGAAAAGAAAGGGTCTCGTTAGAAGAAAAGAAACGAGAATTACAAAGGCTTCAAAATGAATTAAGAAGCTTTGCAAACGAGTCGCGTAAACTAAATCAAATTAAAGAGGAAAATTCTAAAATTTCTAGTGAACTATCATCTAAAAAGTCTGAATTTGATAAACTGACTTCCGACATTGATAAGCTAGAAAAACTTTCCTCTCGCCTCAAAGAAGAGACCAATGATCTTGAAGTTAAATCTCAAAAATATCACACCTATCGTGTAGAGGTCGAAAAGCTAGAATCGCGTGCGGGTGAATTGAGTGCCACTCAAACAAAACTCAAGAAGATAGAATCTGAGCTTGTATCACTTAATAAAGAAAGAGACCAGATTCAGTCTGATTCGATTAATCTTGCTAAGAAGAAAGATATCTTGGCCAAGGCCGTGACACCTGAATGGGGAACCATACATTCATTAAGCCTTTCAATTATTATCGAATTAGACAGAGTTAATGAATTCATTGCCGTCTCAGAAAAGAATCAAGACACAAAATGTAAGGACTCACTAAAGTCTATTCAAGAATCCTTGACTCATATTCTTGCAGACAATGATGTTGAAATTTTGAATCCACAGGAAGGGTCATCGATCAAGGAACTTGAGAAGGATCAAATTGAAATTTTGAGTGGTCCCAAGAAAGGTCGCAAACCTATAATCATTAAATCTATATCCAAGCCTGGTTATATTTGCAGGAATGGCGGCAAAGGCAAACTTACCGTATTGCGCAAAGCAGAGATTATTACTGTAGCAAGCTAATACACATCAATGTGGATAGCTACAATTGTATAAAACTGACCTTAGATTCTTATTATTTTTCTATAGCAAAACGATAGAATTTCTTTCCACCTTTTAATGGAATAGTTTTAGAGAGGCTTTCTCCTGTCTTCTTCCAGAGAATCAGATCATCACTTTCTTCAATGGCCAAAGAGATTGTGACGTTGCCATTGTCCGAATTGATGATTAACGATCCTGCTCTAGCATCTTGTAATTGTTCGATCGTTGGTCTTTGAGATAATTGATCAATTTGTGTCTGTAGCGCTGTAATCTGAGACTGTAAACCAGCAATTATTTCAGGCGATCTTCTATCCTCATTATCACCTACTCCATCATTGTCACAATCTGCCACCTCGGTAGGATCGTTTGGAAATGCATCGGCATTATCACCAACACCATCTTTATCACTATCGGCCGTTTCGCTTGGGTCATCAGGAAAAGCATCTTCATCATCATTGACTCCATCCCCATCACTGTCTTTAGCGCCTCCACCTAAAGTTTCATACCAAGCAATTGTGTTACCACGTGGTGAAGCTGAGACCACATCTAGGTCTCCATCACCATCCATATCGATCGTCTTGACGTAACTTATCCCAGCTGCTGCTCTATTGGTGATAATTTCTGCACGAGCAAAATTACCTTGTCCAAGATTTTCATGCAAGCAGACTGTATTACCTACCTCAGAAGTTGAAAAAACATCAAGATCTCCGTCACCGTCAAAGTCTGCAACATCAAGGCCACGTGGACCCAAGGCATCACTGCCATCTGGTCCCCCGCCAGTTGATCTTGTGGAGTATGTATGGATAATTTTTTGTGACCCAAAACGTCCATTACCGGTACCATTGTACCACGCAACTTTACCATCAAGCACTGAAACTGAAATTAGGTCAAGCCGGCCGTCACCATTAATATCACCTGTGCGAACGTTACGAGGTCCTCGAGTTTGAGACGAGGAAGTGAGTCGAACGACAGACGCCCCGCCCCCATTAGGGTAATAAGAAATCTGATTGCTAAGATAGTTAGCAGAAATAACATCCTGATCCCCATCACCATCAATATCGGCTAGATGAATATTGCGCGGTTCATCACCTGTACTTGTGCCAGTCTTGGCAGCAATCAAGCCGCCCCAATTAAACATGCTACCAGAATTTAAATAAATTCCAATTTGATCAAAACTTCCACCCAGACCAAAAATGATATCTGGCCTATTATCTTTATTAACATCACCCAAATGAATGTCCCATAAATAAGGGGCATTCGCATTGTCGAATGTCCGTGTAAAACGAAGACTACCGTTATTTCGATAAACACGAACTCCTCCAGAACGCGTCCCTGCGCTACCCAAAACGACGTCCAAATCACCATCATTGTCTAAATCTGCAGCGGCAATACTACTAACAAGTACCGTCGGCCCGCCAGTAAATGGGCTCAACTCTGTAAATCTTCCATTACCGTTGTTACGATAAAGAACCGCCGCGCCTCCACCGAAAAAATTACCTGGCTTAGCAGCGAGAAAATCAATGTCACCATCGCCATCCATATCTGCTGGGAACGTATCAATGACATCAATAGCATTTGAGGTAACAATTTTTTGTGGGCCAAAATCAGCTTTGACTAGGTTTATGGAAAATCCAAGTAATACAAATATCATAGTTGATGACTTAGCCAAAAACCCGATAGAAAATCCTTTGAGAATAGCAGGTGTCTTTTTCATAGCTATATATTTTGAATAAAATACAAAATACAACAAGTTCTATTTTATCTATAATCTGCACCCTTAATTTCAGTAGTTAACCTTGCTTGACTAAAACTAAACGAAATTATTAATCTATATCATATGACTCCAATGCTAAAGCAGTACACATCCATAAGGAAGGATCTTCCTGAGGACGTATTGCTTTTTTTTAGACTAGGAGATTTCTATGAATTATTTATGGATGATGCTAAAGAGGCCGCTGGACTTCTTGGCGTAGCTCTAACAAAAAGAAATGGTATGTCAATGTGCGGGGTGCCACATCATGCTGCCGAATCATACATTGGAAAATTAGTAAAAGCAGGTAGAAGGGTTGCTTTAGCTGAGCAGGTTGGAGAAGTAAAGCCAGGTAAAATTGTTAAAAGAGAAGTCACTCAAATCATAAGCGCAGGTACTGTTAACGACTTGAATTTATTAGATCAAGCAAGAAACAATTATTTAGCCGGTGTGTTTTTCTCTAATAAAAGATATGGCCTTGCGGCAATGGACCTAACAACAAGTCATTTTAAGGTTGCAGAATTTGAAGATGTCGCTGACCTAGAAGATGAAATAAACAGACTTTCAGCCTCAGAGATTATTTTTTCCGAAGAACAGTGTGATCTTTTTGAAAACCTCTCAGAAAACTCAATTTCCCATGACTCTTATGCGTTTCTCAAGGAAGAAGCCCTAGAAAATTTAACACAGCATTTTGGGACTCACTCACTGGATGGTTTCGGTTGCTCGGATATGCTAGCAGGAATTTCTGCTGCCGGTGGCGTTTTTCATTATGTGCAATCAACATTAAGAAGAGATCTTAAACATGTTCTTAATTTATCAGTTTATAAAGCTAATGCGCATGTTCTTATTGATACCGCGAGTTCCAGAAACCTAGACCTAGTTGAACATAGGGCAGGGCGGCAACATACATTATTAGGCGCACTCGACCGAACAAAAACCCCGATGGGAGCTCGTAAGCTAAGGCACTGGATACTAAATCCATTAAGAGATGCCGACATTATTCGATCAAGGCATGATTTAATTGAATCATTAATTGCTGAACCATTTCAGTTATCAAAAATTCGTGATTCTTTATCGGAGGTTAGGGACATTGAGAGGACCGTGGGACGTCTTAGTGGAGGATCTGGTAATGCGAGAGATCTACAATCTTTATCAAAATCCTTGCTGGCCATTCCTGAAGTGAGAGATCATTTAAAAGCGCTTGGCGGAGGCCCCTTGGCTAATGAATTAATTCCAAGAATGCGTGAATTTAGGGAACTGGTCAATTTATTGGAAAAAGCGATTTCAGATGAGCCTCCTGTTTCATTGAGAGATGGTGGCCTTTTCAAAGATGGTTATAACCAAGAGTTAGATGAGTTAAGATCCGCTTCTACAGAGGGTAAGGCGTGGATAGCTCAGCTACAATCTGACGAAGCAGAGCGAACAGGTATTAAATCACTTAAGGTAAAATATAATAATGTATTTGGTTATTTTATTGAGATTACCAAAGCTAATCTGGCCAGCGTTCCAGAAGATTATACTAGAAAACAAACCACAGCGAATGCGGAAAGATTCATAACGCCTGCACTTAAAGAGGTTGAAAACAAAATTTTGGGAGCCGACGAAAGAGCAAAACAACTCGAGTATGAAGAATTTTTTAAGGTAAGAGATGAAGTTCTTGAACATCTCGATTCCTTACAAGACACGGCCGATGCGATTGCTGAAATTGACGTCATTGGCGGATTAACAGAAACCGCAAGATTATTTGATTATTGCAGACCAACCATCGATAACGGCTCCAAACTTAATATTGTTGGTGGCAGGCATCCAGTAATAGATCAAAACATCATCGATGAAAAATTCATACCAAATGATGCTGAGCTTGATACCGATGCTACTCGTCTTGTCATACTAACTGGGCCTAATATGGCGGGAAAATCCACTTACATAAGGCAAGTTGCATTAATTACATTGATGTCTCAGATAGGTAGTTTTGTGCCTGCTGAAAGTGCAACCATTGGCATAGTGGATAGAATTTTTACTCGTGTTGGTGCCAGTGACGACCTTGCAAGAGGTCAATCAACATTCATGGTTGAGATGAATGAAACAGCCCTAATCCTTAATAACGCTACCAAGAATTCACTAGTTATTCTTGATGAAATTGGTAGAGGTACTGCGACCTTTGATGGTTTAAGTATTGCATGGGCAGTCGCCGAACACCTTCATGATGAAATTGGATGCAGAACACTCTTTGCCACCCACTATCATGAACTGACTTCATTAGCTGAAAGTAAGAAAGGTGTTGGTAATGCGAATGTCGCTGTTCGTGAACAAAATGATAAGATTATATTTTTGAGAAAAATTGTAGAAGGGAGTGCTGACCGTAGTTATGGAATTCAAGTAGCTAGGCTTGCTGGTCTTCCCATAGAAATTATTGAACGATCTAAATCCATACTCGCTCATCTTGAGGAAAAAAGTGTTCAACCAAAGGCTAAATCTACAAGAAAGAAATCACCCAAAAAAGATCAAAATTTACCCGACGCTCAACCACCTCAACTAAACCTTTTTAGTTAAGGGTTTTTATTCTCATTCATTAAAAAATAATTCATGTATTCAAAATTGATTTTCTTGTTGGTTCTTTTTTTGATCAATGGCCCCGCTATTTCAGAAGAATTTACTGGGGCCAAAAGAATTAAATTTTTGAATTATCCTAATTGTATTGAGTTAAAAAATTCATCTGGCACGGCTGTTGTTTTAGGTCACCACGTAGGTGGTCGCGTTCTTAGTTATACTCAAGAAGGAAAAGAGTCGCTTTACATCGGGCCTAACGAAAAAGAATGGCAGCCAGACAATAATAAAAAACCATCCTCCGCTGGTCGTTTTGACATTGGGCCAGAATATTTAATTCCTAAAAGACAAGTACTATGGTCTGGAGAATGGGAATCTAAGATTATTGGAAATAGAAGTGCACGGCTTATCAGTAAAGTTTCTGAAGATGCCGGTATTAGACTTATTCGTGATTTTACACTTGCTGAGAATTCTTCCCATCTTATTTGCACCCAAACTATGAAAAACGAATCAAATAAGATTCAACGTTGGTGCCATTGGGGAAGAATGTTTGCCATCCATGGTGGCATTGGAATCGTACCGTTAACTCCTGATCATAAAAGATTTCCGAAAGGATATATTATGATGAGAGGTAGAGATGAAATGCTTATTCTTCCAGAGGATCCCATGATCCGCAAAAGAGGTAACTATCTTGAAATATTAGGACCACCGTCTGAGCCTAAGTTAGGATTTGATTCCTTCGCCGGTTGGTTTGCTTATCAAATGCCAAATGATTTGGCCTTCATTAAAACTTACAAAACCTATCCTAATCGCCTTTATGGTGAGATTGCCGGTTTAACTTTATCAATATGGTATCCAAAAAAAGAATGGGTGCCGGCTTGTGAACTGGAACCTATAGGCCCTATGGAGGAAATAAAACCTGGCCAGAAAGCCTCATTCACCGAAAACTGGTATTTGATTGATAATCCTTATCCTAAAAAAGATGAACTAGTAGACCTATCACTTATTCAATCTAAAGTTGAAAAGCTTAACCACTAAACCCATGAAACATTATATTCTTCCCCTTTGCATTATTTCGTTACTTAGTAGTTTTTCATTCGCTGAAAAAATAGATGTCTACTTCGGGACAGGAGGCCGTGAATCAAAAGGAATTTATCACTCCAAATTTGATACAGAATCGGGCAAATTATCGAATCCAAAACTAGCTGCTGAGATTAAAGGTCCAGGATTTCTTGCATGGCATCCAGACCGGTCCAAGATTTATGCCGTTGCAGGGATTGATGATGGTCCAGGAGTAGCAGGTTTCCATGTGAAAAAGGATGGAACTCTCGAAAAATTTACTACTTCCCTAATTCGTGATGGTGGTGGAACTCATATTGCTGTGCATCCTTCTGGTAACTTTTTGCTCACCGCTCAATACGGAGGAGGTTCTACTGCACTTTTACCAATAAATGAAAATGGTGAACTAGGACAATCGGTAGTCATTGATCATGAGGGTGGTTCAAAAGTTGTTGGAAACAGACAAAATTCTCCTCACCCCCATTGGTGCGGTTTTTCTCCTGACGGAAAGTATGCCTTCGTGCCTGATTTAGGT
>Ga0208763_1000085_pt1 | contig 20980 bp, 30 predicted proteins | sample ETNtaG_20_FD_185756 | JGI IMG/M metagenome (GOLD analysis project Ga0208763, IMG submission 185756) | Marine microbial and viral communities from oxygen minimum zone, Eastern Pacific Ocean - ETNP201306PF45B (SPAdes) (version 2) | ecosystem: Environmental > Aquatic > Marine > Oceanic ... | reverse complement strand
ACAGTATTTAAGCTACCATCTGAATATGCAGTAGGTGTTAAGACTATACTTGCTTTATTGTTTAAGTCTTTTAAGGTCGCATCTGTGCCATCTGAGTTCTCGTAATAGTCAGAGTGATTATATAACTTATTGGTCGCTGCGTGGTCATAGTACACATCGCCAAAGCCCTCTGCTTTACTTTCTCCCCAATTGCTTCTGTGATATATTTCGTTTGGCATCTAAATATTTCTTTAACTTAATTATGTTCTCCTTTTTTGGTTTATACTTGCTTATAGTACCCATCCGTGAAATAAACTGTCTTTATCTGGGTGAATGTCCTCATTATTATTTGTGTAATATTCTGGAAACTTACTGTCAGCATTATAACTCATATAGTCTATAAATCGTTGAGTGTAATACTCAGCATAGTCTCTTTCCTTACTAATTAACAAATCAACCTCTTCTTTATTCGCTATTGTACTATTCTCCGAGCTATGCTTAAATACGCCACCATTAGAGATGGAGTATGCAGCAAACGGAAGATATTCAGTCATAGCGTAGTGAATAAGCATAGGCTGTATGTAATCGTTTACTAAATCTAAATAGTCTCCAGAAAGAGTACCTGCAATAATATCTGCACTTATCTTATCATACAAGTCAGTACCCATATAATTTCTAACGTGAATCTCTTGAGCTATCTTAATAAACTGTATGAACTTGTCAGTGTCCACATTAGCATTCAATGCAGTGTTCTTTACAAGGTCAGCTCTTTTTATGAATAATGCAGTTGCCATATTACTCCTCTGTTTCTATTTTAGTTTCTTCTTCAACTTGGTCTTTCTTTACGCCAGTCTCTTTCTCTACTTCACTCTCTGAAATAGCATTTGTTAAATCAGTAAACTCAAGAGGCTGTAATGTTTTGAAGTATATATCTAAATCAATTCCGTTATAAGAAAGAACTTTCTCAAGCTCATCTAAGATTGTTACTTGCATAGGGCGAATAACAGTATTGTCCATAAGAACTGATGCTGTCTGTAGCTCTTCAGCGTTATTACCAAGACCAGTTGTATCTTTGATACCGACAAGCATAGGTGATACGATTCGGTGAGATACCATAACTTTACGCATAGACTCATCAGACAAGAATTGATACTGCTGGTGAGCGTCAGATAACTGTACTGGCTCTATTGTAGCTGCAAGCTCCTTCGAGTCATTAAACGCCAAGATAAAGCGACCTGCGTTAGAACTACCGCTAAACTTATCTATAATACTTCTTTCAATCATATCACGTTGCTCATCTGGCGGAACACCGTTATTGAAGTTAATAAGCATAGAAGGTGCAAGACCATTCTGTATGTTATTGATATGATAGTTTGCCACTTCTTCTTCAAGCTCTGCATATTGTAAGCCACCCTGATAATCTACTGGCGAATAATATTTGTAACCAGCTCTGTATGGCTTGATGTACAGTATCTCAAGTGGCGCATTAGAATAGCCAAATGCAGGTATTCTCTTTAGCTTAGTTCTGTTGTTTACATTCTCCCAATCAGAACTGTAGTAGTAAGCAACTATCTCCCCTTTTGAATTGCATTTCTCAGCTCTAAGTGTCTCTACAGGGATGTGCTCTACAGTAGCAATCTTCTTTCTGTCTTTAGTGTATATAACTTGAAGTGCAGCTTGACCCATCATTTTGTAGTCGTAGCATATCTTCTTCATACAGTCCTTAGTGAGAAGTTCTTTCATCTCATCGTACTGTTCTTTCTTTTCTTCACTATCTGTAGCGTCTAATCCTTTGCCGTAAATCATTTCTGCAATACCGTTAATCGCAGCGTTATTTGTTGGCGAACCATTATACCTATCTATAAGGTACTCGAAGTAGTTGTTGTCATCGCCATACGATATCCAATCCTGATTCTTATATTCCTTTATGTCAGGTCTTGAATAAGACTCAAGATTCACAATGTGTATCTTACCATCTTTTACCTGTGGCATTGGGCGATTATTATTTCTTTTTACTTTGCGACTCATAATATAACAAATTCATTGTCGTAGCTGTCTTCAACTACATAATCATCTTTATGTACGTCAAACTTATCATAGTCAGTTTGATTAGTACAGAATATAAGACCTTTATAAATCACGTTAGAGCCATCTTTTACCTCAAATGAATAGAATCTATCCTCAACAAGAGAAAAGCTACCAGAGAGCGTCATAAATGGGTCTGAGGAGGTCTTAGATACACTTACAGTAGTAGTAGTGTTCTTACTTTTGTCAGTAAGCTCAAGAGTTGGCGCACTCGCATCAGAACGAGGAACTATCTTTAACTCTTGTGCGTCAGTTGATGTACTTAATATGTGCATACCAAAGTAACAAAAATACAATATTTTGTTTTCATTACATAAAAAAATAGGGGATGAAAACACCCCCTATTAGATTCATAACCCTATTGAATTTATGAAGGGTCTCTTTGAGTAGATTCTGTAGCTGTAGCACTTGACATACCTGCGAATGGGTCAGCGTCAGTTCCGCCATCAATAAATGAAGGCATACGAAGCTCGTTAGCAGTTAGTGTAAGTGTATATCCGTTTAAATCACCCATAGCAGTACCAGTAACGGCAGTACCACCAGTAACATCAGCACCATTTTCAGCACCAACTAATAAGAACTTATCATCAAATGTTTGAACAATAACGTGAGGGCGACCATACGCCATTAGTTTCAATTCTTTGTTGTCCTCTTTAGTTAGCTTGAATAAAGTGAGGTTTACGACTTGCTCAAAGAATGTAGTTCCGTTCTCAAGAGAAGACGTAATGTTAGTTTCAAGGGAAGAGTTACCTTTGACATCGTAAGTGTGATAAGTGAAAGTTCCTGTCATATCAGTAATTTCGTCACTGCTACCAAAAGTTAGCGTTCCTAAATCACCGAAGTCTGCAAAGTGAATTTTCTTAATACCACCTACGGCATCTTTACAAGGTCTTAATCTTCCGCCAGTTAAATCACAAGCCATATTATAAGTATTAAAAAGGGGGTGGGTTTAGCACCCCCATATTAGACGATTAATTATTAAGCAAGAGTCTGTAACACGAGGTCACCACCGATTCCGTATTGGACACCAGAGGTAAAACGCATTATCACACGAACATTCTGACTCCCGTCAATGTCCGCCATATCTATCAACTTAACTTCGTTGTGGTCAGATAATAGACCAGTACCAAATGTCAAGTTAGAAGCCTCACCTGCAACGATGTGGTCAGATGGCATACCAGGCGCGTGCTGAATCTTGATACCTTCAAAAGAAAGAGCGTTACCCATATTATACCATTGTGTTCCTCTGTCTCCAGTACCAGCAGCACCAAGACCAGAAGCTCCAAATCCACCAAGCGCACGAACATAAGCCTGAAGGGCTACAGTAGGTACATAGATAGTTAAATCCTCTTTTCCGTAAACAGCAGAAGGAACTGAATCTACAACATTTCCTAACAATGAAATGATGTTAGTAGATGTGTATGAAGTTTCAGAACCGTTAGCAGCGTCATTTACATCAGAATCAGCAGCCATAAGAACTGTGAAACCGTCAAATTCACCTGCGTTACCGTCAACTCCACCCCAGATGTTTTGCTCAGTTTTCTCAGCTACTTTAGCAGCAACGTGACCTAATACAAAGTCAGAGAATTTAGGAGGCAAGTTATCAAATGCAGAATATCCCATTTGTACAGCTTCCCAATCTGTGCGGAAATCTTTTTTACATAGTTCGAGGTTTACTTGGAACTCTTCTGGTTGAAGAATTCTTTCAGTAAGCGTAAGTGCACTTGAAGTAGCAGAGAAGTCACATCCAGCATTAGCAATAATGTCTGTAGAGGCGATTTTCTTTACAACTTCTTTGAACTTTACGTTTGGCTTGATAGTAATAGAACCATCAGCCAATGTCTTACCACTTAGTAGAGCAGCAGAAATATATTTCCCTGCAAACTCACCAGCGTAAGTTGAAGTGATACTGGCAACAGAGCCAGTTAAGTTTACTTGTTGTGTGCTCATTTTTATTTATATTAATTTAGAAAATACATTGTCAATAGTAGAAGCATTACGATTTGTTGAATAACGTAATACATCTTTCTTTTCGTCTTCTTGGTTAGGTGCGTGGTTGATTGGCTCAACTGCTGGTTCAGCAGATAGTTTCTCAATCTGTGCACTTAACTCAGACTTTTCTTGTTCGTAAGATTCTCTTTCTTTTGACATATCACCCTTCATAGACTCAATCATATCTTTGAGCTGAGAGATTTTACTGTCAAATTCATCACGAGAAACATATTTGTCTTCTTCCAATTCTTCTTCTTCAGACTCCTCTTCAGATTCAGTAGCTTCTTGCTCATCCTCTTCAGCTAATTCTTCGGAAACTTCATCAGATAGTTCAGTAGCCTCTTCGACTACTTCTTCGTTTTGTTCAGACAACGCAACTTCTTCCTTGACCTCAACTTCGGGAGTAACTTCTTCGGCAGCAACTTCTACGTTATCTACTTCTTGTTTTACCTCTTCAGAATTAATCATAGAAAGTTTCTGCATAATGTCTTTTAAAATAAGAGTTGCTTTACCTTCCATAATAAAATTTAACTTTAAAGTATATAATAATAACTAATAATAATTCCTCTGTTAGATTTTCCCAATACCTTGAGCTCTCAATGTTCCATCGCAGCATTTTCGAGAATATCTCTTTCCATCTTTGCATAAACAACCACGTCTTGAATTGCGTGGAGAAGTTGTGCTTGGCGTTTCAAATGCTTTTTTCATTTCTTACTTGATTTAGGGTGTTTCTTTGGTAATAGGTCATAATCTGTTGTGTATTTGGCGTTTTGAGGTCTTCCGTTCTTCAGCAGGTATATATAAGCATTTACTCTCGCTTGACCCCACTGCTCAGCAGACTTTACCATAGGACTATGTGATGTTTGAAATGCGCCAACACCACGCTGATATACAGACTTGAGCTGACCTACAGTAGTTCCGTAACCGAGTTTAGATTTATACTTCTCGTTGAAGTCACCTGCCTTTTTCTGTAACGACTTTAACACTCTGGCTGGAACAGATACTCCCCTTCCTTTCCCAGCAGCTCCTTTTGGATTGCGTTTGCTACCTCTCTTTGGAGAAGGATTTTTAGTATCGGAATTTGGTGCTTTCGGGCTTCTAACAATTCTTCCTTTGTCATCATACTTAGCTAAATCAGTTTTAGATTCTTGTGAATTTATCTCGTCAAGTTTAGTTTCTGCCCAACGGATTCCTGCTTCGCCTCCCCAAGCATCCCATAGAAGACCACCACAGCCTTTATTGTATGGTTCGTCTTTCTTTTTCTCAAATCTATTGTAAGATGCCATCTCTGATATTAAACAACGAGACAATGGCTTACCATCAGCTAATAGTTTGGCGAATTGCCACGCTTGAGGCGTTCCGCATCTCGGCTTGTTGCTATCATAGTACGCAAGAGCCTTTCTGGCGTTCTTTCTTGCAGCAGACGGGTAATCTTTGTATGTTTTATCATACAAACCAAGCTCGAGCTCCTCAGATAGCTCGTGACAGTCGCAATTCAGGTCTAATTCACCTAATTGGCGCAGTTTAGACCTACTCCAAGACAATCCTGCCTTACCACCCCATAAAAGGTATGAGATTGTACCACAAGCCTTAGAATCACTTGGGTTATAGTATTCGGCAGCTCTTGATAAGTAAGAATACATCCTCTTTATCGTGGACACACTGAGTTTTTCACCCCTACTGAGCTGCTGTGCACGAATTTTCCCCACAGAGGTGGCGCACTTATTATTTACCTTCTTATTTAGTTCAATACCACGCTTTGCATTGTTTCTAACGCCACTTCCATAGTCTCCGTATGTAGCTAATTCGTATTTATCGCCAAGAATTACGTTAGCAACCTCTAAAAGTATCTGTTTAGCTTCGTTTTCCTCTTCAAGTTGCTCTATTTGAGACATAGCAACCTCATCGGTGAAGTAACCTTCAATAGAGAAGCCTTTTACTTTGCCAGATTTAACATAATCATCCCAAACTTCCTCATTATTGACCTTCATAGATACCATCCAAGTACCTACAGGCATATCTAAACCATATTTACGGCTCTTGTCGTGCACTTTATCCTCTACAATCCACGATTCTACCACAGACAAGCCGTTAAGCTCTGCTTGGTGCTCTAAAGTGCTTTTATTTTGGTTACCACGCATCAAAAATAGCTCTGACGCTTTGCGTACAGTGTCTTCTGAGAAGTAAATGTAGTATTCATCCTCACCATTACGTCTGTAGATGTTCTTATTAGGGATTAGTGCTGCACCCATAAGAATCTTCTTCTCTTTATCTACTTCAGCAAGTTTTACCTCTTTCTCTTCGGATAGGGCGATAAAATGCTCTTCTATCGCTGGTTTCTCTACTATTGAAATGGCATCTATGCCAGAGAACAATCCTTCTTCGTCTATAAAAAGTTCTATAATTCTCATACTATTAAATTAACCGAATGATGCGGTGTTTGTTATGTTTCTATCAAGTTCTTGTTGTGTAGATATATCTTTACCTACTACAAATGCTTTTACTGGTTTCTCTTGCTGAGTTGTTACAGCTTGTGCCAATTGAGATGTCTGAGATGCGCCAACAACATTAAAGTCTGGCGCTTGAATTGACACAGAACCTCCTGCTCTACCTCCACCAGAAGTGTCTTTAGGCGCTCCCTTTTTACCTATCAAAGTTGCTAATATATTTGCAATAGATAAAGCTGCACTAATTTTAGTTCTTGTGTTAGATGCTTTAGCTTCTGCTTGAGCCACTAAGAATGATGGGTTAGGTGTTCCAAATGGCGGTAAAAATGCAGGTATCGCATTTGCTGACGCAGTTTTTGCAGCGATGGATGATTGAGCACTAACGATAACTTTTGCTATCGCAGCACCTTTTTCTACAGCTAACGCCACATTAGCAAGTGCTTTAGAACGATTACCTAACTTCTCAAGTAAAGAGCCTGTCTGTTCAGCGAACCCGACATACTCCATATTAACATTCTTCTTAGCCTCTATAGCAGACAATTCTCTTTCTAAGTCATTTTGTCTTAGTTCATCCTGAAGAGCGTAGAATTGGGTTTGCAATTCAGCTCTAAGAGCTACATCATCAGTCTCAAGTTCAATTCTCTTGGCGATAAAATCCATATCCTGTTGAATACGATTCTCATTAGCATTGTAATAAAGCTCATTACTTTCCTCTTCAAATGTCTTTTGAGTTTCTATTCTACCATCAAGATATTGCTTTAATATATCGTCTGCACGTTCCTGCTCTTTAGCGTCATCTTCAGTTCGCTTTCTTATTAACTGAGTTCTTTTTGTGTTAAAGGAATTCTCAAGCTCAATCGTAACCTGACGACTCTCCTCGTCAGCTAATCTTATGGATTCATTGTACTCATCATTAGCCTTCTTTCTTTTATCTGCATCTTCAGTAGTTTCTAAAAACTCATTTAATCTTAATAGCTGTTTGGCTTTAAAAGAATCAACTCTTATTTTGAGCTCTGCTTTAGCATTTTTCTCCTCTTCATCAATGATTTCTTCAGCAGTCATCATCTGAGTGTCTACAGCTCTTTGTCTATAACTTTCTTCTAATCTATTCAAATCAAGAAGATGTTGCCTAAACTCCCTTTCTCTTCTTCCGTACCCCTTTTTCCTATCTTTATCCATAAAGATACCGAGCTTCTTCAGCTCTTCTGTCAATTCGGATATTGTATCTTTCGTTTTATCTATTTCTTCCTGCTTGTTTTCTTCCCCTTTTACAACTAAATCTGATGTAACAGAAAGTGCTGATTGACCTTTTGCAAGAGCTTTAAATTTATCTATCAGAACCTCAACAACAGAAACATTGTCACTTGCAGCAGAATCTTGAAGTAATTGAAGTTTAACATATTCTTCTTCAATAGCATTCAATAAACTTTGAGACCTTGCTTTTCTTTCAAGTAAAACAAGGTAATCTTCAAGTGCTGAAGTAGATTCTTTAGTTAATTTACCCTCTTCATCTAAAAGTGGATTTAAGTCTTCGTGCTCCTTCTTTACTCTTTTTAATATGATTTCTTTTTGTCTATTGCTAACTGTAGTATCATTCAATAGAGTTTCCATTGTACGCAAAAAACCTATTTGTTTTCCAAATACATCTGTAGCCTCTTCTGTTGACTCCTTTAATAATCTCATAGCTCTCGAAATACCATTAAGTTCACTTATGAACTCCCTGAATCTCGGAGACTGTAAAGCACCAATTAATAATTGAACTCCAAGTAAAACCCCACCAGTACCTAAAAGGGATTTACCTAATTGCCTGAATGAAGCTCCTACACCACCTGCCGTTTTAACGAAGCTGCCAAATAAACTTACTAATTGAGATAAGTTGTTAGCCATAGCTGTAAAGCCATAACTTGCATCAGAGGCTAACCTACCAGATTCAAGTAAGATTGCATTATTAAGACCAGCCTGCGTTTTTGATGCTTTAAAAGCTTCTGACGTAGATTTGGTAGATTGAGCTAAACCTAAAGATGATTTTGCAGCAGCGACATTCAACTCTTTTTGTATCTTTATCTGCTGATTTACCTTCTCAAGTTCAATAGCTTCTTGCCTCTGTAAATCAGATAATTTCTTTGTAGCCTTAGATAATTGGTCTGTTGACTTACTCGCGCCTTCAGCTCCTTTGAGCTGTATAGATATTATGATGTCTTGTTTAGCCATTTCTGTATGATTTTGAATTTCTTACTCTCTCTAACACTTCTTTAGTTTCTTCCCAATTTCTCGGTGCTTTATACATTCCTTTGGCGATATCTACGTTATGAGATACGCCATACCAATCAGAAAGCTGCAATAAATCTATAATATCTTTTATCATAATACGTTCAGTAGTTCTAATTTAGACTCACCTGTTTTTAGGTTGGTGTCTATTGAATTTATTGTAAATACTTTGTCGCCAATCTGAAATCTATCGTTTAGCTTATAATTAAGTAACACACTATTGGGTAAATGTGCTGTTAGCTTAAATATACGTTTCTTTGCATTGAAGGCATCTTCTATGTATGTTTGATAGAAATTCTTAAAGATTGAGTTTGTGTTTCCACCGTAATCAGTTAAAGTCCACTCGTCAACTTCGTTATCAAAGTTAAGTGTGTATTCTGGTATTCTATATAACTTAAATGAATCGCCAGAGCTAAATATAGAGTCAGCAACTTGTATAATATCACTTGATATTATCGCTATCACTCTTGTTGTTTGTGACTCTGTTACATTAAAAACGTAATCACCAACATTGGCAGCACTACCAAGATTACTTTGCTCAACCCTATCTGCTGTTGAATTCAAGTTTGTACTTGAATATAGTGGTTCATTAACATCATAACCCCTTTCATTAGTATTTGAAGGTCTCCAGTAATTAGTTAAATCATCGTGTGTACTACTTGATGTTTGATAATTTATTTTATAAGTGCTACCTGTGCCTGTGAGTAATCCGTAAAATAAAACTGGTTTTGTAAGAACAGGGTCATAATTAGCAGAAGGTTGACCTTGAGCTTCATCATCTTCTTCTAATGGTTTAAAGTTATCTCCAGCAGAATAACCCCACTGAATATTAGTTTTTGAATTATCATCTTCATCAAATAATCTTTCATACTTTAAGTGCTCAAACGGAACTTTAACTTTGTAAGGTTTACCTCTATCTACATCATCTGGTTTAAACTCTTCGTCACCAAAGATGTGTCCAAATGTTTCTTCGTGTTGCTTCATAAGAAGTGTCTTTGGCTTCTCGTATTCAAAGTCAATCTCACTAAATGGTATAGTAGATTCTACATCGTGCTCTGATGAATCAACATATTTTGTTATATCAAATATCTTTGGGTTATCATCATAGAAATCGTCAAGAGGTATCATTCTAATTTTACCGTAATTAGCATCATTCTCATCATCTATGTAGTAAACTGTCAGGTTAAATAATTTAAGAAACCCTGATATAAAATCAGACACCTTTATTTTAGGCACTTGAGTTGAAACTAAGATTTGCCCTATAGAGGATATAGAGCCACAAGTATAACTGCCTGAATAAGTAACAATTTGTGGGTCTCTCTCTGGTCTAAACTCTGATACACGAATCACAAGTGTAGGTGTAAATGTCATAGCGCCTTCTGACCTAAGAACAAACTTAACTGGAATATCCTCAAAATCACTTCCGTCTCCTCCACCAAAAGAGAAGTCATTAGTTCCAGAATTATTGCTTCTTGTTGAATTTAAAGTACCATCTTTATAAAAGTCAATATCATATTTTATACTTTCAAATCCACTCGAAGGGGTTATTGTTAAGTCATACTCGAAATCAAACAACAATCCACCTACATTCAAACCTCCATATGTAAGCTCTGTTCCGTCAGATGATATTGTAACCATAGCTAAACCTGAAGTTTTTGACCAACTACCCAAAGTTTTTGTTTGCTCTTGACCTGTTGCACCTCCAAGTCTACCTTTCTCTTTACTAAGCCACATATATAGATTATCCATAGGCGTAGTAGATATAAAATCAGAATCAACGAAGTCTATTCCGTATCTTGTTTCTATTGCTGATATTATGTCTTTTACTTTCAGTGCTGGTTTTAATTGGTCATATCTGAGTGCGACTTTTATGTTGTGGGAGTTGTTTGAGTGATAAGCCAAATCTCCATCAAGAGTAGTATTGTCGTGACTTGTGTCTGAATTATAATACAACCTCTGAGTATGAGTTATAAGGGGGTATATGATTGACTGAGAATGAAATCCAGTAGTCAATCCAGTCTGGACATCAGATGCGCCATATGGATGGTCATAAGCACTTAAATCTAATTGACTAAGTTCATCATCTCCAAATAAATCAGTTAATGAAACTGTATTGCCAAAGAATGTTATATTATATGCGTACGGCTTATTGTTCTTCATTTTTACGCCATTCAGAAATACCTTACCTCTTCTGAAGGGTATGTAATTTATTTCTAATACAGCTTCAACTTTCTTTCGAGCATCAAATGCGCCCTCAGATATAAAGTAATTATAAAAATGCTTAAATATCTTATTGTTCTTTTTAGAAGCAGGTAGAGTGAATGACTGAGAGAAGTCGGTAAATACTTTAGATATGTCACGAATATCTTGTATCTTAGATGTAACAGATATTGTCTCATCCTCAAACAAGTCCACTTGCTGGAAATCACTTTCAACTTGGTCGCCATCTTCTATTACAATGGGCTTTATATATAGTATAACCTTATTCATTATCGAATAGTGTTTATCTTATCAAACGCAAAGTCAAATTCTACTGTATAGTTTACGAGCTTGTCGTTAGTTCTGGTTTTGAATTGTAACGATTGTGTTTTTGGGCGTAAAGGGAATACCTCTTCGGTGTCAGTTAATTTTGTCATCCAAACTTGCTCTGATAGCATAAGTTGCCTGAACACTTCATTGTACTCTTCATCTATATAACCAGTGTTCATTGTGATACTTTCTTTACCTACTAAATCTAATACTCTATTCTGGTGTGCGGAGGTATCATATGTTGGCGTAGAAGAGAAATCCATTACAGAAGCCTTGTAATCGTTTGACTGCACGTTTATTGAATTCATACTTTTCTTGTCAAACCACAAATCCTGTAGTGCGCCATATTTATTTACAAAGGTGACTTTGATTGGGTCGTATATAGAGCAATCGAGCGTTCTTATTTCTACAACTTCAGGCGAGCCGCTTGAATTTATTATTATTTTATCTACTGGACTCGTTTCTACATTTCTAAGAAATCTATCCAAGCATACTGATTCTTCAAGTGTTCCTCCATCATTCAAAACCCTCTCTTGATATGTATCTGTGTCTGAATTTACATAAGAGTATATGTATTGAATCTTTTGATTGGTGTTATCGTCATCAGATATAGTGTCTGTTCTAATTTCTATGTTATTATAAAAATAAGTAACCGAAGTTGTGTCTTCCGCAAAGATTGGTATATTTACATTGTAATCACTTGGTCGATAAATTATCTTGTTTGACTGAAGTAGTGTGCGGCTTGGTTCAGGATTTACACCCTCTTCAAAGTAGCCATACCCTTCTGTTGCTATCATATTAAGGTATGACCTCCTGTATATAAAATACCCAGAGCCTGACTGATATATATTATCGTCTAATGTCAATTGAGTATTTGAATCAACAGAAGTTACAGTAGTAACATACCCACTTTGGTCTTCTACAGCAATATCTCCAACTTGAACTGTTGATGTAAATGAGGCAGAACTATCTATAAGTTTGTTTGTTGATGTTCCTGTTGCAGTACCCGATGCTGCCAATGTATTTTGTAGGTCAGGTGGCGTTGATGTCCATTCAAAAATCTCATCACCACTTCCACTTGTAACATCGATATCAAACATCACCCATACGCAATAGCTATCATACTCTCCATCATATTTTACGTCAATATAATCTCTTATAAGCTCTGATATCTCAAATACAACATAGTCGTTGTTTTCAAGCTCTGATTTAGTTATAGTGTATTTTAAATCCGCATCGTTAGGACTCCCTGTATTTTTTGAGCCATCATATATGTATAGCTTAAGTGTAGCAGTTGCAAGTGAACTATCTGACACTTTTATGTAAAACGGACTCCTTGTATTGATTATTTGTGCCATTCTATTTCTTTAGTTCGTAAGTGTTTCCCTTTTTAATATAACCTAAATCAAGCATAACTGTATCTAAGTTCTCTAAAACATCATCCGTAAGATGTTCTGTTATTCCGTCAGCTATTTCTGGAAGAGCACGTTCAACTATTTCTGTTATAAAATTAGCTGGTGCGATACCCTTAATACTTATGCTCCTACCTATCAAGAAAGCAAGTGTATTTACCTTCGATTCAAGTGTTTTCCCTTTTACGCCATCAAGATTTACTGGTTTCTCTGTTATCCATCTTTTAAGCGCTGATATATTAGGCTGAAACTTTCCAGTTCCTTCGTCAACATACTTTAGATATTGTGCACCATATAAATTTATAGAATCACCCTCAGCTTTTACCTCTAAAGACTCACCGCCTCTACCAGATGCCTCTACTTTTGCATTTATACCAGAGGCTCTTGGTCTTGATTTAACGTAAGAATCAAGGAAATATCTGATGAGTTCATTATTTGCGAACCCCTCTAAATATGCTTTAGTATTTTTAAGTTCTATATCCATTATCTACAAGCGTCTCCTGTTGCGTTAATAAGCTGCATATCCGTATTGGCGGTCTCTATAACTAAATCCATACTCCAACCAGCCAGTAGATTATCAAACCTATCTTCAAACTGAGTGGCAGTTGCGTCAGACACAAGTTGGTATTTGTCGGTATATAAGTCGCCTCTACGCAAAGACGATTGCAATCCATTGATTACTGTAAGCTGAGTGTTAAATACATCGTGCTTGTTATCTAATCCTCTGTATGGCGTGGAGGTAGCAGCTAACTTATCATCTTTACTCTCGTTTACGATATCCATACAAATCACTTGCAAAGAGAACGTCATTATGTGCTCAGAGAAAGTTACGTTCTGTATGTTAACGTGCGCCAATGGAAATATAGTTTGCTTAGACAAGTCCACTTTAAATATATCGCCAAATGTAACGGTATTGACAGATGGACTACCATCAAGGTATGTATTTAATTTATCTACTAAGTCGTAATATGCTTTCATCGTTTATATGCTTTCTTAATCATCATAGCTTCTAATTCGTTTTTCTCTTTTTCAAATGTTAGGTAGGTGAGGCATTGGAAGAGTGGACTCTCGGTAACCTCATTGAATTTAAGGACATCCCCTCCAGCAAGTGCGTAAATTGATTGATACCAACCCCACTTTGAGCCAAAGTTTGCTTGAGCAGATAAGTCTGTTCCTCCGTCAGATTTTTCTGTATAAAGGTCGGAATAGCTTTCAGTAACTCCATCCCTAAATCGTAAAAAAAAACCATAGAACTCATAGATACATCGAGTGGCATCTCTTTCATTAGTTCAGATACCTCATCACTTGGTTCGTATGGCGCAATCGTATATTTCTCTTTACTCTTAAAGTTGACTGGTCTGTACAGCACTGCCATAGCTTTGTGCATTGTTTGCCAGTCCACTATGTTATTTTCTACATCAATATACTCGCCAAGAGATATACGCTCTAAGTTTGGTATAAAGCCCATATCTACGTTAAGTAGTTTGAAGTGGCGTATAATATCAGGTTTCTCTTCAAACGCCTTGTTAATGATTGTGAGTACCTTTTCCGCCTCACCTAAAGGAATCTTCAATACGTCTTTGAAGTCAACATCACAAAATATCTCAATAGTCTTCATATTGATAAACTCTGCTGCGTTATCATCATCTTTGTTCTGGTCAAGTATCTTTAAATACTTTTGATACTGACCGAGTGTTATGTCAGAAAGTGCGTCTGGAACGGATAGTTCTATTTGTACGTTATTCGCCATATTAAATTAACTTATGTTTCTATTAGTGTTCGCCCAACTGTCTGTATGGCACAATATATAATACATTAGTATAGTAGAGTACATTGTATTATATATAGTACATTGTACAGTAGGGTACATTGTACAGTATAAAAATAATATATATACATTGTATATTACAGTACATTGTACTCTTCTATACATTGTATTATACTGAAACTTTATTTTCGTTGTAAAAATGTCTGTATAACTCCCATATTTTATCAGACCACTCAGTCTTATCGTATAGTTTGGGCGAAACTATCTTTGATACGCCATTATCAATTACTATTTGATACTGTGTGGCAGATGGGATTGGGTAGATTCGTATGTTTCTTTCCAGACACCAGCTAAATGCTTTTAAGGATTCTGGGTGATTCTGTAGATTGATTGTTTTTTTCTTACGCTTTGCCATAATACAAATATACGAAATACCTATTAGATTCACAAGGGTATTGAATTCAGTTGGCAGATGGAGATTGAGGTATGTGTAGAGTTGGGATATATTATCCACTCTGGTGTCATTACGGGGAGAGTAGTCAATAAAACCCTCATAAACGCATTTTAAGGGCTATTTTAAGCCACTTTAGGGATTGTGTGGTATGTTGGTATGGTTGGGAGAGAGAAACGGGCTTAGAACGGAAGAAAAACATACCTATTTAATATCAATTTAACCCATCCAAACAAATTAAAATCCTCAGACAAAACAAGATAACAAAAAACCCATACAAAAATAAGGGTATAAAAAAACCCTCCGAAGAGGGCAAAACATAATGAAAACATTATTTATTTTTTATTTTATAGCCAACATTTTGTTGGTTTATTGCTTATCCAATAGCGACCATCGCCGCTCATTTGATACTCATTTAGCAAATAATTTGCCTCTGTTAAGTCTTTCGCCTCGTCTATTGTTTCGGTCGGCTGGTTGTCGTATTTAAAGTTTATATATCTTTTCATTTGTCTCTGTTCTTTTTTATATTTCAAAAGGTGTTCAAATTGTATTTTATTCGCCATCAGTTTAGGTTTACAAGTTTATACTCTCCTTCTTTTATTTTGTGCCTCGTCTCGTCAACACCTTCGCCAAGAAACTCACGGCGATACTTTGCCGTTGTGTTGGAAAAATCCCAATAATACTCATCTAACTGCGTTTTGCCGTTGTAAGGTTTAAACGCTATGATGGAGCGGTAACTCTGAAAATAGACACCTTTATCGGTATATATTTCGAACTGGTTTGCAATAGGGTTGCCTGTTCGTGGGCTTGTCATTTGATTTACTTTTATTTTTTCCATTTTATTAAGTGTTAAAAATTAGTTGATACAATACATAAAGGGGAATAAAAGCCGCCATAATTTTAACGGCTTGAAATGTAATTTTGTCCACCTTATCAAAAAACCTTTGGAGTTTTTCAATGTTTTGATTTTCTTGTTCTTTCATCTTATTAAAAATTAAATGAAACTAAATCAATGTTTTTGATGATGGTAAAAATACCGCCCAGAATCATAGGAACGAAAATCCCCACTATTGTCCAAAATACTACTTTGTCAATTATGTTGTTATTTACTTTTTTCATTTTATTATGTTTTATGTTTTACAATTAATTACACTACAAATATACACAATAATGTTAATAAACCAAACAAAAACAAACATTTTTTTTAGTTTATACTCATTCTAAATAATGCGCTCATTCTTATATACTATATGAACGGGAGCGCGTTATATACGACAATTTTACAACATATCCAAACATTTATACAATTTAGAACTAATCTAAATAGTATGCGATTAGGTCAGTTCATTATTCCCATTGAATTGCGCACCGATTGAATCTATTATATATTGAATTCATAGGGTACACAACTCAACAGGGTATTGAATTTACTATTGTTTGCATATAATTTTCGCCAGATAAAATTTAAAGATAACGCAAATCAGTTTCACATTTTATATTTGCATCGTAATTAATTCCAGCCAGAAGTAACTCGCCAATATCATAAACATCTTCATCGTAGTCAATTTCCTGATAACCTTCTCCGAGTATCTCGATATCTTCAATCCCATAACTACCTTCGTGATAAATACCACGAGCGATATAAAATATATCTTTATATTTGAATTGAGTTTCGAGCCATACGGAATGAGCCTCTGCCCATTCGCCTAAGTGTTCAAAATCTAACTTCATTATTTCCTCATTTGTTCTCATATCTATTATATTTATTATTCTTATTATTATTATACAATGATTATCCTTGCACCTGTGTATGATTATCCTGTACCTCACGGATGAACACCCTGTGTTTCTGAATATCCACATTATACTTCTGACAAATTAGTTTTAATAACTCTACTTTGTCGATGGCGTTAAATACTGCGGAGGTATTTGCCAGACTTGGAATGTTTACTTTAAATTGTTTCATTTTCTAATTCTGTTAAGTGATTAATAAGTCTATTTAAACCAGAGACAATACCTCTGTGTTCTGCCATAGTTTGTGAATCGTTTACCCATTCATCATCTGAAATAATATCAACGGATATCATCTTTATATATTCTAAACTATATTGTCTCATTTACTATATTTTTAAGTTCTTCAATCTTCTCTTTGTCTCGTTTCTCTTTCTCTTTGAAAGCTACTTCAATTATATTTGGCAACCAATCCACCAGAGTATAGGGGTCAATCGTAATTGAGTTATACTCGTTGGATAAGCATACGCCGTCATCATTTGCGTGGAGCGTAGTTATCTCATTTATATATATCCATTTGTGTTCCATATTATTTATATTTAAAATTGTTACACTGCAAACATAGACAGAAATTTATTTCCCAATGTTATGGTAATGTTAAGAAATTGTACTATATTTGTAAAACAAACTTAATAGTTTATTCATAAAAATTGTATTAATAAAGTTGAAGATACCCTGTCGAAAGATAGGGTATTTTTTTTGTACCTATTAAATTCATACAAATGGAACAAAACAATACAGGGGGTGTTAAATTCACAGGAGACTATTTTGATGAGGCGATAGAGTATGCGAAAGAAAAAGAAACGACCCCTATTGAATTTACAGAGACCCCTATTGAATTCACAAGAAAGCAAACACCTGTTTACAGTGGAGTGCTTAATTATTTCCCTGATGCGATAAGAGAAGTAGCTCAATGTTCTTATATGGGAAATCAGCAACACAATCCAGATAAACCTCTGCACTGGGATAGAAGTAAATCTGGCGATGAATTAGATGCACTAACTCGCCACTTACTTGAGGCTGGTACAATAGATACAGATGGAGTGCGCCACTCAACTAAAGTAGCGTGGAGAGCTCTTGCTAATTTACAAAAGGAAATAGAAAATGAACAAAGCGATAGCTAAAGAACTTGACTCGTTTGCAAAAGAAGTAGAGTCGAGATTCTCAAGGAAAGACAGAGAAGGTAACTTTAACAAAGAGTCATTCTCAATAAAAGAGGTTATACCAACTTCAGATTTTACAGCAACAGTTATATTTGAAAAGAATACAGGTAAATTAGCTGCATTCTTCTTTTACTATATAAATAAAGGTATGAGTAAAGGATGGAAGTACTTTGTGCCTACAGATTCACATATAGCTGGTATGAGGGGATTTGAATACTACAAGATGCAAGTAGAAAGAAGTAACTACAAAAAGAACTTCTAACGCAATATATACATCCCCTTCGGAACAGAGCGAGTAAGTAGGTATTGAATTGCGTACCGACTTCCGTCAATACTGTGATTCCAATTATCCTGTGGAATACTACCCTTTAGCTTCCAAGCATAATTATTGAACTCCTTAATTGTATTGATAGATTCTTTGTCCACTACAATGTCGTAGTCTTGCATTAGAGCGATTCCTGTCAATATACTACCCTTCTTCTTTATTGTTGGAGTTATATTGAGTCCTTTAGTCTTCAATTCACTTATCAGTCGAGGTTCACTGTTATCGCACACTATAAGCTGTTTTCCTGCGATTCTACGGCACATCTCGAATATGTTGGAGGTGGACATACCTGCTTTGTAGAAGTGCTCTCTAATCCATATTATTTTGCGTGTCTTGTCTATTGCAATCTCAGTTAAAACTGAGGGGTCTGTGGAAAATCCAAAGTCGAGTCCAAAGATTGTGTCCTGATTGTTGTCGAACTCTCCAATGCGCCAATGAGTAAAGATAACTCCTTCAGCTCTATCTAACCAGCCACCTAATATCTGGTGCTTATATTTATCTGGTCGTCTGGTTCTCATATCCTCTACTTGCGCCACAAATGATTCAGACAAGTGTTTCTTATTATCTAAGTATGTAGTGTGTACATAATTCACATTCTCCTTCTCTCCGTTGTGCCCATCAGGAATACCTCTGTTCTGAAAGAACCTCTGATATATCCAGTGCTCCTTTGTAGTAGGGTTTAGAATTAAGATACATCTGTTCTGCGTACCCATCGCCCTTACAGAGTAATCTATCTTATCAAACGATTCTTCGTCTGTAAGCTCCTCCGCCTCATCCAATACAAATGTAGTAACACCCTGAATGGACTTTAGCTTTGCAGTTTGGTCTCCACTGGCGGTTTTGATACCACTGAAGAATATACTACTCCCTGTAAGATTGTTTATGATTTCAGTCTTTGTGACAGTAAAGTTACCGCCAATACCCATAAGGTCTAACTTCTCCAGAAACTCTGGTATAATCGACATACTTGCTGAAGTCATCGTATATCGAGTAAAAAGTATCTTATGCCCTTTTTCGTAAGTTAGTAATACTAAGAATGTATTTACCGCAAAAGACTTTCCGCTACCTCGCCCACCAGTACAGATATGGTATCTGGATTGAGACTTGAATAACGAATGATACTTTGGATTAAGGTTAACATTCTTCATTACTAAGTGATAGGTATAACGCTACAGAATGAACACTGTTTCTCGCATCTCTCTCTACCTATCTCATATTCAACACAATCAAACTCCTTTTCACTTCTACTATTAAAGAACGGAGAATAACTATTCTTTATCTTTTTTGCCATCGTCTTGTATTTCAGCGTCAATATCAATAGTTTTCTCTGGGTCTAAGAATGATATTACAGGAATGTTCACTTCCTGTTTTACATTCAAATCTTTTTGTTCTTTCGGTTTACCGTACTTGTACTCCCACAGTAGGCGTAAGTGTGGGAAGGAATCTTTACTCATATTCGCAAGTGCTTCCCACGCTTTCTTCTCACTACCAAAGGCACGTTTCATTGAACCAAGAGCGAAGTTCTTTATCTCCTCTTCTTTCGCTTTTGGCTTACGCCCTTGCCCTCTTGATATCCCTTTGACCGCTCCGTTATTTCTGCGCCCATCGGAATACTTAACGTGCTCTTCTTTTACGATAGTGGGTTGGTTTGTTTTGGGCTCTGGTTTCTTTGGAGCTGGTTTGGGTTTGGCTTTCGCCTCAGCTTCTTTACGTTTCTTCTCAGCTAACCACTTTTGTGTTTTGGCGCTGATAACTCCCTGTTTCTTAAACTCTTGCTCTTCAGACATACACCATCTTTAATTAAAGTAACTACTTTTTCTCTTCGGTGTTTTCTTCTTTAGGTAGCTTCTCCATTATAGCCTGAATCATAATGTACATTCTGGTCACTGCCTTCTCAAGTTGAGATATTCTTTGAGCCTGAGTTAGTTTCTTTTGTTTCATCTCTTCTTATTTAAGTCAACGTATGTAGCACGTTTATTAGTTCTATGATATTGATAAGTATTGCGCCATTCAGGAATAGGAATGAACTTAATATCCTTATCTATTTCAGCTTTCGTTTTCCTTCTCATCATTCGTGTGTTACTATATTAGAGTTATAAACTACTGTCTGTTGATTACGAGGCTTTATCTCTTTCTTAGCGACCTCCACAAGCATACGGAGCTTTTGAGTTATCTGTTCTATCTTATCTTCAGGTACGCCATTAATAACATCAGATATCTCCTTACACTGTCTTATAATTCTTTTTTGCGCCTTCAGTTTAGATTCAAGTATTTTATTCTTTAGATACACATCTGCAATAGCTTCGTTCTGTAAACTAATCTCTTTTGTGTATTCACTAAGAACGCAGTGGAATCTATTGTTTAACCAGTCATCGTTTCTAACCATATTATCGAACTGGTTAATGCTATGTAATACGGTGGCGTGATTCTTTCCGAACATCCTGCCTATTCTGGTGTAAGTATGTTTATGGAAACTATGCAGGACTTTATACATAATCATTCGTGCATATACAACCTCCCTTTGTCTTGTTTTTTTCATTGGGTCTGCCTTGCAAACCTCTTTTGTAATGTCTCTTAATATATCAAAATCAGTATTCATCTAACTCTTGTTTAAATAGAACGTAAGCATTCGATAGTCCTTGACAAGCCTCATAGTTCTCCTCATCCTTGAAGTGCTGTAGCAGATACTTTAACTCATCCACTTTCAGCACTCCCATTCTGAGTGACAAAAGAATGTCGTTCTTATATTCTTCTATTAATAATTTATAAT
>Ga0208763_1000083_pt1 | contig 21219 bp, 19 predicted proteins | sample ETNtaG_20_FD_185756 | JGI IMG/M metagenome (GOLD analysis project Ga0208763, IMG submission 185756) | Marine microbial and viral communities from oxygen minimum zone, Eastern Pacific Ocean - ETNP201306PF45B (SPAdes) (version 2) | ecosystem: Environmental > Aquatic > Marine > Oceanic ... | reverse complement strand
CCTGTGTTGGAAGTGGAGCGATTCACTTCTTGAGATTTTAACTTCGCTCTTATTTCAGCCAATGTAGCCATAATGTAAGCCTCCTTGTGTGCCTATGTTTGTTTTTAATGTGCCTAAGTGTATATCAGACATTACGTATAATATACTACTATATTTATCTATTGTCTACTACTATTATTGGTAATTTGTAAATTTTTGACAGAGCTCTTTGTACAAGGCTTTTATGTCGTAGTTAGTTGTGCTGTTTACGATATCTCGCATTTTCTTCATTACTGCTGTTTCTTCGTTCCAGTACTCTATAGGATCCCCACCAAAAGTTTTTATGGAATCTGGATATATTCTTAATCTAATGTCAGGAAATACTTTATCAAAAATCTTAAATGTTTCTAAGAAATTATTTGGAATATCATTATCAAGATTAATGTATAATTGTATTTCGTCTTCACTTTTGGTCAATACAGTTTGTAAGTACTTTATCTTTTCTATTGTTTCAGCAGTTGTATTCTTATATAAGTTATGAATTACCGATACACGTCTTCTTGTTGCAGGAACATCTAAAAATTCTTTATCAAATCTTAACTTATCTGTTTGTCCACAACAATATAGAGTACGCATTTGGTTTTTAATTTGTTTAAAAGCAGGAGTCCAGTCTTTGCTGTAATCAATTTTATAAAGTTTTAGTAAGTGCATATGTGGTAAAGAAGAAATTACATTTGCTAATTTTTCAACATCATCTTCTCTGTAATCTATATAGAAAGGTTTAAAAGTTGATGTTCCATCTTCTTTAGTATTTGCTTTGATCTCATCTGTCCATTTAGAAAATATCTTTAATCCTTCGGTCCTCTTTGCACTCCAATATTCATTTGTTTCTCTGATATAACAAAACTCACATCCTTTGACTTTTTCGCCTTTGAGCATTTTCAAACGAGCTTCTTTTAATAGTTGAGAGTTTACTTTATCGTTTTCGTTTACTGCACTGCTTTGATTAGCACCGCATAGTTTTGTTTTACCCTTAGGTAAAAAAGTCATACTCATCCACGGATATACACAAAACGTATTGTTCATATGTATATTTAATTGGTTGATTTGTGTGTTATGATAAATTTGCTAAAGACTTGATTCTGTCTAGCTCTGTATTAATTTGCTCTGCTTCTTCTTGTGCTTCTGCTTCTACTTCTGGTTCACCTTTAAGTTCACCTGATCTCATCTTGCTGAAATTTTTTGATAGGAATGCCATTGCCTGTTTTGCATCATGACTTTTAAATACCGAATTGCCATCTTTGTCTAAAACATCATTTACCATTTTGCCATCTTTGTCTTTGTACATAGACACATAAGGTTTGATATCTTCGAAAGTTACTTTTTCTCCAGCAAACATTTTTTGTTTCATACCTGGCAAACTCATTTGTTTGTCAGAAGGATCTTTGAACCCTTGCACTGCTTGTTTTAAACTTTGTTTTATTTCAGGTGTTAACGAATCAGTGTAAGTGTTTTTAGGTACAAGCATTTGCATTACATATTTTTTAATTATAGGTCTAGCATCTGCTCTTTCGCCTTCTCTGTCATATAAACTTCCTAATTCATCATATAATGAATCATCACCAAATCCCATTGAACTTAAAGTTTGTGTGGCATTCATTGCATCTGTTCCGACATCAATTGGTTGTTGCATCATTGCTTTCAATTCTTCTATTTCGTCTTTGTCTGTAGGTAAACCCCAAGTTCCTTCTACAACTTTGTTTGCCCAAGTTTCAAATGCATCTTCTTTTGCTTTTCCTTGTCTATCTTTTTTAGGATTATAGTTTGCTGGATCCATTCTAACTTGGTCAGCATAAGATGGGTCTGCTTTCATTTGTTTATAATCATCGATGTATCTTTTTGCTAATTGTATTGCAATTTTTTTGTTCTTCATATAGTCAGCATCTGGTTTGAAGAATGGTTGTCCTTCTTGCTCTAAATTATCTGCAACTCTAGAAGCAAAGTTTGCCACTCTATCTTCTTCACCTGACTTGCTTAACATTCTTGACGCTATGTCTGACATTATAGAACCTAACATTGTGTTCTTATCTTTGAATGTTGTAACTGATAACATCTTATCTGCAGAGTCATCTTTTCTTAAAACTAATTTATTATCTGGATTTGTTAAAAATGATTGAACAATAGCACCATGATCCACTGGTGGTTCAACTGGTGCATCTATAGGTTCATCACCTGGATCTAATTCATTTACAGGTTGTTCTTTTGACGCTTCTATTTCACTCATAATTTTATGAATTAACGGAAGTGCATCTTCAACTCTTGTATCTAAATTTTTTAATGTAAATTTTTCTTTGTATGTGTTTGCAGTTTCGTCATCTAAAACAACATCGTCGGTAGTTTTAAAATTTTTAACTGCTTCGTCATAATTTGCTTGTTTAGATAAACCTTTTACATATGTTCTTAAATTTTCTAAACTTAATTTTGTTTGTTCTATAATATCACCTGCATTATCATTTAATTGATCTTTGTGTGAAACATATCTAGAAAAAGAATTTAATTTTGCAATATTTTCTGATGTCTTAATAATATGCTCTCCAAATTCATCGTGTGGTCTTCCACCGTTTGCAACGTGTCTTGTCATTGCTCTTGCACCTGCTAGGTGTGTTAGTGGATACTTGAATCTTTCACCATCTTCATTTTCGATGTATAGTGATTGTATTTGTCTTGATCTTGCACCTGGCACAGTTTCGTCAACTTTGCCCGAGTGTCTAATTATTAATTTTGTTTTGTCTAGATTTTCAAATGAACTTTTAGAAGTACCTGTAAGTCCTTCTTTAACTTCAACACCTGCTAGTTTAGTAATTCTGTTTAATTCTTCCGACATTCCATCAGTATTTACCGTTTTGTTCGTATCTGCAAGATTTTGATAATCCTGCTTCGTTAGGTTCGATTTAGTTATATCACGCACATCAAATCTTAGTTGATGCTGTACTGCAAAATCTTTAAGCTCTTTTAAAAATGCAAAAAACTCCTCTTTACTGTCCTCGTCAATTTTGTCTGTCAATTGTCTATTGTAGAACACTTTCATTGACTCATTATCCGCAATTGATATGCTCATTCTTCCAAATGTGTCAGCATCTTCCTTAAATTCAAAATCAAAAAACACTGCTTCTTTAGGATCAGCAATAGCCTCACCGCTACTATTACCTATTGATATAGAGCCAAACTTGGATCTAATTTTATTAAACAAGTCGTTTGATATTTTTGGATTCATATAGTGTATTTATTATATGCCTAGGTTTGCAAAGATCGGCATGGGTGCAGTAAATTCTGTTTCTCTGTTGGTCCATTTTTCAAATATTTTAGGGTCAAAATCGGCTAGAACTTTCATCATACGTGTCATTAGCAAACAACTCATTACTAAATCATCATGTTGTCCTGGCTTTGCTTTATAAGATACACCTGTTGCAACAAAGTCTTTTAGTTCTGATATTAAAGGACCACTATTCAATACCATTTTACCGCTTTCTACTAATTCTTTAAATTTAGTACAAGCATCAATTTTATGTTTCGCAGTTGTATTAAACCCTCTTCTAAACTTTCTTCTGTGTCCTTTTCTTATTGGTTCAGATAAAAACATTCCGTGGATATTTTCCTCTCCAATATCCATTACTCTCATTAATGCCGCTTCTCCAATTGTATTGTTTTCCATAGAATAAAATATTTGAGGATTTGCACTTGCGTCTTTCTCAATTATTGAGTCGTGAATATATTTTGTAATTGATTGCAATATCTGAATTTGCTTATTCATAGGAGTCATGTTATGATACCATTCTCCTACTTGTTCGAATGTAGGTAATTCAAATATTTGTATTGCGGCAAAATCACCTCCTGTACCCATAGCAGGATCTAAAGATACCATGTAAGTCATGTTAGGTCTTGGCCTTTTCCACCATCTAACTTGTCCCATTGATTCTATTGGATCCATACCTTCCATTTCTGCAAGTGTAATTGAATTGATTAGTGTTTCATCAAAGATCAAGAATTCACATTCGTGTTCCCTTCTAAATCTTTCTTCACCTATTCTGGCTCTCTCTGCTTCCGCCCATTTTTCATCTCTGTCAGGATGTTCGTTCCAGTGTGCCTTCATGGCATAAAAGCCATTTGTACCCACTACTTTGTCGTTACCGTAATCATCAAATCTTTTATTTGCTTCTTTCCAAATTAATGCAAATTGGTCTTCATCGGAGTTTGGTGTTGATGTAATTAAACATTTACCACCTGTACTCAATGTTGGAGACAGTGAAGTCCAAAACTCTTTTGCTTTATCAGGTGGTTGTACGAATGCGAACTCATCACAATATATCATTGTTAAGGACATACCCCGTCCAGTATTTTCTGTTGTTGTGGTTGCCATAATTTTTGAACCATTGTCAAACTCTATACTATTCCTATTGTATTGCGTTACACCTGCTTTGATCCAACTAGGCAACATCTCATAAGCATAACGTACTCTTGACATGATATCTGAAGCACCTGCGTATTTGTGTGCCGCGATTAGTATCTGTGAATCTGGTCTAAACATAGCATACCATATTAGGTATCCTGATGCACAGGTTGTTTTTCCTGTCTGTCTAGGCAACATTGATATACTAAATCTGTGTGAGTTGTATGCTTCAATTAATCTTTCTTGATAAGCAAACGGTTTAAAAGGCATCTCTCCTTTGGTAGGATGTTGTATCTTCATAAATTTTTTCATAAAATACAACGGTCCAGTTTTAGGATCCATACATTGTTCAAGTTGTAATACTTGTTCTTTTGTATATTTGTGTTTCTTATGTGCCTTCTTAATTTGATCGCTGTCTAAACTTACATATGCCATAGTAATGTATTTAATTGAATTTTTGTAGTAGTTTTATTCTTCTATATATATTATCAATACGAGTATAACTTTTTGGTATTATATTATCTTTCCATTCTTGCATATCAAATGTTTTAACACCGTTTGATAATATTTCGTTTAATTTTATGTCTTCGTGAAATTGTTCTTGCCATTTTTCATAAAATTTATTTTCTTTTAAAATAGTTTCTAAGTGTAATGTATTATTTTTATTTGATTGATTGAAAAAAATGTTATTAAAGTCTGTATTAAAATATTTTTTTACTGCTTCATTTATTTTTTTAACGGAATAAATTTCTATTGTTGGACAAATATATTTTTCATTTGCAAGATACCATAGTAAGGTAATATATCTGGTAAGATACAAAGAACTATGTTGAAATGATTTATTTCTTAAATTAGAACTTCCAAATCGCCAGTTTTTTATTATGTCGTTTGCAATATCTTTCAACTCATATCTATTTAAAATTTTATGTTCTTTTATACCATTATGTACTTGTCCTATATGCATTTTAATTTCGTAATCTTGCAACACAGCAGACAGCCATCTTTCCCATGGGTCTTTCCAAACACACCATAGACTTTTTTGACTTTTACTGACCGTACTTTCTAAGAACTCTTTATTATCGTTATAATATGTTGTTGGAAATTTTTTATTCCAAAATCTGTATAAACTTGTTGTAGCAACTTTAGGAATCCCAATCCATAAAGAATTATTCACCGACGCAAAGGAATTCCAAGCCATAAGTCTATTGTAACTCATATGCTGTATTTAAATTTAGTGGGTATTACTTTGATTTTTCTTCTTTGTCTTTAACGGCTTTTTTCATTGGTTCTTTTTTGTCGCCGTCTTTGTCCATATCTAAGAAATCAGGTTTTGCTTTTTTGGCTTCTGTTTGATATGCTGATTTGAAGTTTTCGTATTGTGCTCTGTAAGTGTTTGCTAACTCTTCTTCAGTAACTTTATCTTCAACAGCAAGTGGATTATCTCCTGGATATTCTTTTCTCACTTGTTGTTTTTGTTTGTTAAGGCCTCCTGATTGAACATTTAATAATTCATCAGTGTCTTGTGTTTTTTCATCTGGAGAATTTGCATATTCTTCATCTGCTTTCTCGTCGCCACTTGGAATTTTATTCATCATAGATCTCATATCTGGCTCTTGATGATCGTGTTCTTGATCTCCACCTGGATGAGAATGTTTCATATCACCGTGGTCGTGTTCTTGATCTCCACCCATCATAGATGCATCAACAGGTTTTACACCTGCAAGTGCTAAAATCTGCATCATCATACCTGCTTCTTCTGGAGAATCAGTAGATATTTGAATTGCTTCTTTTACAACTTCTTTGTCTTTATTTTCCATAGTGTTTGTATTTACCTGCTCAAAGTCGCTATCTCGTAATGTATGCTCTTCGTCTCCAACTTTAAATTTGTCGCCTTTTTTCATACCTGCCGCTTTGGCTTGTTGCACCGCTTGGGCGAATGCATTGCCTTCGCCTATGTCATCTTCGTCGTCTTCTGATCCGTTGATTGCATTGTAAAAACCTCTTAAATCTTCACCGTGCTTCTTTAAAAATTCTTCTCTAGATAATTTCTCTGCTTCGCCGTGTAGATAATCTTTCATTCCACCTTCCATTGTTTCGTCTTCAATTTTTGCTGGAGAGTCTGTCGTTGATGGTGTGTAAGTTTTGTGATCGTCTGTACCTTTTTTCGCAGTTGCATCTTGGTGTGCTGAATCTTTTTCTTGTTTATACATTTTCGCATACTTAACGTGTTCGTCACCTTTAAGTTTATAAATGTTAAGACCTTTAGATGCTAAAAAATCTTTGTAACTTGAAACTGAATATTCTTGAATTTTGTCTTCGTATTCTTTTACTGGTTCTTGATTGACTGCTGTTTCACTTTCCACAGCATTTGTATCTACGTCTTGAGGATTAGTTTGTTTTACTTGCTCAATTGCTTTTGCTACTTCTGGACTTTTAGTTGCAATTTCTTCTAACTTTTTTAATACGTCAATCATTTCCATGGCTTATTTCCTTTTTGGGTCTGGATGTGGATTAGTTGATTTACTTAAAGGACTTTCACTTGGTTTGTCCTCTTTCTCTTGAGTTTTTTGAACTTTGCTGTCGCTACCTTTTTCAATTTTATATCTTTCGTCTTTGTCTTTTAATAATTCTTTTAATAAACTCATGTTTGCTTTGTCGCCAAACATTTCTTCTGGTTTTACATCACTTGCAGATCCCATTTCAATAGTGTTCAACATATTTTTATATTCAGATGTTTTGTTCATATCTGCTTGATATTCTTCTGATGGTTCACCTGGTTTTTTAACAACAACCATTGCTGGAGATAATCTCATATAATCAGCAACATATTCTTTTAGTGCGTGAGCCGATACAGGATAGTTTGTAGTTAAATCAAATATGTTTACTTGAATGTTTTTTAATTGAGGAAAATCTAAAGGGTGTTCTTGTATTGGAGTTTTTTTACCTGCTGATAATTTTTTTACATCATATTTTTGTAATGCAGTTTCCATACGTGTTGCAAAATCGTCTGCTATGTCGCCTGCGATTTTGATTTTAAAATCGTATTCTTTTGCTGATTCGTTCAAATAATGCTTTAAATTGCTCATACTGTAACTATTTAGTCTATTTGTCTTCTTTCTTCAATAGTTTCTTCATTAATTCATTACGGTCAGATATCACAAAACCGTCGGATTCTTCCACTGTACCCACGTCGTCGTTGCCTGTTTTGTCTATTTTCATTTTCTTAAGTTGTAATTCTACCATTTTGAGCTTCTTGTCTATTTTAGATCCTTTAGCATCTATGGCATTTCTCAACATTGTACTTGCTACCTCAAAAATACGTCCTGAATAACGTGAATCTACATTCATACCTAAATCCATTAGGTTCTTGTAACTTTCTTCTGCTTCCACAGCCAGTTTATCCAGCTCTAAATCTGACAATTCTCCCAGTCCCTTTACTTGTGGTAAAGCGGCCGCAACCTTGTCAAATTCAGCATAACTTTTTTGTAGATTTTTATGTGTTTCTGGATCTAGATTTTTAGCAGATACAGGCGAGGCACCGTTTGTATTTTTGGTTTCCTTTATTTTTTCCTTAGCATCTACATCTTTGAATGCTTCTTTGACATTTGGTAAATTTAATATATCTTCTAATTTCTTTGTCATTTGTTTTATTTACGTGACCCATTATGGAATAATTGTTCTTCTGATACTACTCTAAATCTTATTTTTTGTTGTCTAGCATAAGCATTAGCGGCCTCCCATTTAGCCTGATTGATAACAACTTGTTTTTGCTTCATAGGATTTCTTCCTGCACCTTCCATAGTAATTTGGTTTTTAGGTTTTACTTCTATTAACTCTGCGTGTTTTCTTCCTGTTTTATCAACGTAAACAATAAAAAAATCTGGAACATATATTGTATATTTTCCTGTTATAGGATGTCTGTAAGGTATTCTTATAGACTCACTTGCCCACTTTGCCACGTTAGGATGTTCGTCGCACAATCTCATAAATGCTTGTTCCCAACTTGACCTGTACATTGGGGTCTTTGTTCCTACATATTTTTCTTGATTTTTTAGGACGTATCTTCCTTTAGCAAACTTCATGTGCTATCCTACTATGTTACGTGATACAATATTTTTTACTTTTTTATCTGACCTAGTTCCTAGTCTGCTTGATTTAAATCTGTTTGCGTTTAGAATCATTTGAGTTACTTCTGTTAGTTTAAGGTCGTCTGCTTTTCCTAACTTATCTAAAACTTCTTGAGTATTAATTTCATCTATTTTAGCCTGTTGACAAATTATAAATGCTAACTGCTCTGCAGGCATTCTTTCAAAACCTCTTTTTACAAAAAAAGCGATGGCGGCGTCATACTCGCCAACATTAAAAGAAAATGGATCAACATAGTTGTCTTCAGTTAATTTAGTAACTGATTTTTTTAAACTATCTTGTACCTTGCTTGGTAAATTTGAATATACATCTGCCATTATAAGTTAGCCTTTTCTGCCGCAATTGATACGTCTTGTGTTGATCTGTTTATCTTTATATAACCTTCATTAACTAATTTTTTGATATTTGTGGATGCTTTAGATGTGTAAACAGTTTTGACAGAATCAGATGAAGCATTATATTCTATGTTACTTTCTGCGACTGTTAAACCTTTTCTCGAACCAATATCTTTATAGTACATACTGGCCGCAATTTCACTTTTTATTGTTGCATTAGACGATAACAAATTAAAACTTTCAGTTGCTGACAAATAATTTACTGTGTCGATGGAAGGAGAGTTAACTACATTTGAACTATTTTTTCCGTCAATCAATCCTTTTGATCCTGCTATTGTGGCACCGGCCAACGCAGTGGCAACAACTGCATTTCCTATTGAATAATCCCCAACTGGATTCGCTATTGATCCCGCTGACTCACCCACTTTTTTAATTTCATCTTTTACTATTCCTTTTAATTCTTCTTTCACAGCACCTTTTTTATTTTTCATTCTTTTGGCTCTGTTGTAGGTGTTTATGCTTCCTAATATTGCTCCAAGATAATTTTTATCTTTTCCTGCACGTAGCACTGATCCAACACCGTCTAATATTCCACCTCTGCCAAATATAGAATCTGTACCTCTTGCAAGTGGATCTAGAGGAGAACGTTCGTGATCATAATGTAATGTTGCAAATCCAGGCACACCACCATCTTTAACAAGTCCGGAACCATACACAACACCCTCGTATAATATTTGCATAGTGTTCGCCATAACTCCTTGACCGTCTGCTTGGTCTAATGTATCGTGTGAAAAAGATCCGATTATAGGATTTATTAAACCAATGGATGTAAATGTTTGTTTATGTAATACAAAAATTTCAATACCTCTAATCATTGGTTCTTTTCTTTTAACTGAATTATCCATACCAAATTGTGTGTTTGTTAATTTGTCTGTTGGATCATACAAGGTATCTTTATCTCTTGTTTTAAGATTCATATCATGTACAAGAGGATCAGCGATCATATATTCATAATATTGTTTCCAAAATGCATTGACAGTATTTGCATAATCATCATGGAAAGTTACATTGATTGGTTCGTAACCAATTTTAGTACCAATGTAAGTTTTTTTATTGTATTGTATTTTTTCGTCAATATTAAAATTATATTTTGGCAAATCGATTGCCTTGACCAACATATTCAATTCTATTTTTTCGTTGTTTTGTAAAAAAGTTGCACCCTGACTTGGCACCATTGAAGCATCATTGATATCAAACACCACGTGATATAAAAACTTATTTTTAGGTGCTAATCTAAAATTGTCATCAAGGTAAAGCCTAGAGGCATGGCGGAAATCTTTCATTCCCGGAAGGCCGTCCGTAAATCCTTGTAAAAAATTATTAATGCTCGGCATACTTTGTATTTATAGTCATAAAAAAAGCGCCTATAATGACGCTTTTTTTAATAGTTTTGAAGGAAATTATTATTGTCCACCACCAGTAGCAAGTGTACCTAATGTTCTTGTTACTGCTGATCCAATTCCAGTACCTTGCGGTGTTTGTATTGCGTTGTCATATCTAATGTTCAACGTGATACTTGCAGGTTCTGAAGTGTTGTATGCTAATGAGTTGTAGTTTACTGACTCAATGTATGCACCATATAATTCAAATGTTTCTAACACATTCGGAGTTGATGATCCTTGACCACCATCTAAAATTTCAGTTCTAGCAGTAAATTTGTAATCTATACCAGATGCCGCCGATGCTTGTTCAAAGAAATCAAACTGTTTCTGAATTTGCTCACCAACTAATTTAGAAACTGCGTTGTTAACGTCATCTCTAATGTTAAGTGTGATAGGCTCCCAAGTGTGTTTACCTGCCATGTATACTCTTGAGTTGTATACGTCAAGTGTTACTTGGTCAAAAGATAAGTTAGGTCTTGAAACATCTATAACTTGTTTTGTTAATTCTGATCTTGGAGTTGATACACCAAAGTTTTCCAAAATTACTCTAAAACGATATTGTAATTTTGGCATTAACAAACCTTGTGACACTGCACTCTGGTCGTTTGCTAAAGGTACTGTAAATTTTGATAGTGTTGATATTGCCATGTGTTTCTCCTATTTATTCAAAAATTAGTTCCCTAATTTTGCTATTTCTCCTGTGTTTTTAATTCTTAATGGTATGTAAATAAATTCAACCGATTTAACTGGTTCAATTGCTATATCAACATACAATTCGTTTCTATCTATTCTAGTTGCAGTATTGTTTGTTTCATCACAAACAACTAAGAAGTCATATAAAGCTCTTTGACCTGCTAACTCTAATAAGAATGATTCAACTGCTCCTTTGATCTCATTTCTTGTCAAAGTATCATTTGGTTCAAAGATAAACGGTTTTGCTATGCTTTCTAATTGTGATCTTAGATATACTGTTAATCTAGAAACGTTAATTCTGTCAAGTGCTGATGTGTAACTTGATGCAACTTTTGTTAAGTTACCAAAGTTCATTATACCTGCTCCTGAGAAGAAAGTAATTGGATTTACTTTTGCTGTGTGCATCGCATCTCTCATACCTTCTGTAACTGATATTGATTCAAACTCACCTGTACTTGCTTTAATGTATCCAACTGCTGTAGAGTTGTCAACAATACCTCTTCTTGTACCTGCTGGTGCAAACCAAGGGAAAGCAACGTTATCGTTGTTTGCTAATACTCTCATCATCATATGTGATGGTGGTACAACAATTGAGTTTCCTGTGTTATCAGTTGATTTTCCTGATGGATAAAATACTCCCAAGTATTCTGAATTTGAAACTAAACCATCTTCACCGTTGTCATCTGCTGACGCTGTGTTGTTAGACCAGTTAGAAACTGCTGTTGCGTTTCCATCTAATCTAAATGGTGTGTCACCTACTACAAATGAAGTGTAGTTTCTGTCAGCATTTAAGTTCAACATATTTGCTATTGCTTCTGGATATCCAGGAGTAGCAATTACGTTAAAGCCTCTTTGATCTTCTCTGATTGCTTGGTTAGTATCAATCTCAGATTTGATCTGTGCTGTAATAACTTTTCTTTGTGCTTTTCTTCCAAAAGTACCAGAACCGTCTGCGTTGTTAGCCGATTTAGTTACCCATCTGTCTGCGTAGTAAGATGATACCGATTCGTTGTTGTATCTCAAGTTACCTAAACCTGTAGATCCTGAACCTGGGTATTTTGTAGTTGAAACGTAAGTGTTTTTGTATTCTTTAACATTGTAACCACTTCTTCTTGTGTTCCATAATAAAATTGATTTAGGATACAACGCTGGATTAGGTGCATCTGGGTCTAAGAAACCATCGCTCAATAAATCTTTAATTGAACTTGGTGTACCTGCTCCGCCTGTTCCTGCTGAATCAAATCTATCAGCCGCTGTGTGGTATCTTGCATCTGCAAAAACTACACCATTTTCTGTAGTTTGGTCTGCATTGTCAACTAATTCCCAAGCCGCACCAGTTGTTGTAACTGCTACACCTGAAGTTGAATTTGATATTGTTGCAGATGTGTTGTATTTGTAAAGTTTTGGAAAGTTTTCTAAATCACTTGTATCAATCCATAAGTCTTCGTCAACAAGTGCTGAACCATCTGATTGTGTAGTTGGTGCACTTGCAGAAAATTGAGGACCATTTGGATCTGTTGAACTGTAAACTTCAATATAACCTTTCCAAGTAGTTCCGTTGTGTACCATTATGTCTGCTTCTAAATTAGTGTTGTACCATAATGTTCCGTCTGCCGCTTCATTCGAAGGAGTTGTAGTCGAAGCACTGTAAGATAATCTCTTCCAGTTAGTTGCTACAACGGCATTGTTTGCTGATGAGTCCATTGCTTCACCAGTTGGAGCGTCATACAAGTTATCAATTAATGTGCTTGAGTTTGCTGTGTATGTTCCATAAGAGTGAGCAGTTGAATTGCTAAATCCTGCATCTGCTAAAGGTGTACCTGATGTGTCAACCATTCTAAAGTCACCACCAAGTTTGTGTGTCATTTTAATTGCACCTGCATATACACCTGAAGTGATTACTTCTGCTGTAACGTTTGTTAAGCCTGCACCATTAACTGCCGCAACAAAATCTTCGTTGTCAGCCGCTGTTGATCCATCTAAACTTTTTACAGTTACAGTTTTTGCACTTGCTAGTGTACTTGAATTTTTAACACTTTCTTGAATACTAAATGTTTCATTGTGTGTGAATGATGGAAAAGTAGTTTTAGATGAAATAACTGTTGCTCCACCTTCGTATCTAAATATCTGGAAGTCACCAACATTTGGAGTTGAATCTAAACCACCTTGTTCTGTTACATTGTATTGTGCGTACAAAGTTCCAACTGATATCGCAGTTCCGCCTGTAGTATCTAAATTGTAAATTGCTGAATGATTGTTAGCATACATATTAGATGATACAGCACTGAAACTTGCTGTTGAAGAACTATACAATTTAACTTTAATATCTGTTCCTGAGTTTGGACTTGTTGTTTTGAACCAAACTGAACCATTTGGTCTTGGAGTTGAATCCGCTGATTTCCATTCAGGTCTTGATGTGTGTGGCGATTGTAAAAATTTTGGTGCCGCATATGTACCAGCAGTTAATCCTGCATCAGTCATTAATGTTCCAGATCCGTTAGCAATAGTGATTTTACCATCAACTGTTGAACCATCTGATGCAGATGTTCCATCTGAATAAATTTCTAAGAAACCTGTTGTTGAATCGATTGCCGCTGTTACACCTGTAATTGATGCCGCATTAATTCTTGCCGCAACATTTGTTAAAGTTGTTGCTGACGATGATACACTTGTACCATTGATTGTAATAGAATGACCTGATGATACACTTGTTCCACTATTTGTTTTTGAACTTATAATAGTTGGATGTGAAATGTGCCATGCAGTTGATCCTAAATGTACCCAAGCATTTCCGTCATTTTTAAAGTAAATTTTATTTGTTACGTGAGTTGTGTTAATAGCATAATCACCAATGTTACCTACTGATTGTTTAGGTGCTCCTGTTGAAACATTTCCAGCCAATTGACTCACACTTGTGATTAAAGTTGGAGTTTTAGTTGTGAATGCTTGATCAGTTGATGACCATTCAAATATACCAAATTTAGAACTTGCGAGATCTAACCAATATGTTCCGTCAGTTGGATTTGAAGTAGGTGCTATTGCACTACCAGTTAAATTTGAAATATCTAAGTTTGATCTTAGAACGTATGCTCTGTTTGCCACTCCTAAGAAAGAGTATGCCGCTTGTAATCCATACTCATTTAGTTCGTAACCATTTAATGGATTTCCAGATGCATCTGTGTAGAATTTTGGATCACCAAAAGTCTCTGTTAATTCTCTTTGTGATGTCACGAGGTATACTGTACCTGCGTTTGTTGATTGTGTTCCAACAGCAGTAGTTGTGCCTGATCCGGCTTTTTTATCTTGTGCTGAAGTTACTATGAATAAAGGTGTAGTACCTGCGTCCGCCGGTACGTAAAAACTTTCATCTATTACTGAAACGTCTACTCCTGGACTAGTTAATGTTGCCATATTGTTTAATCTCCTCGCAAATTCACATTAATATTAATGTTATACGTTATTTAGTAGTGATTGCTGTTTTTATGACAAAATTAACCTAATTTTGGTACCTATATAGGCGACGTTAAATACGATTACTATGGATATTGGAACTAGACCGTTGTGTGTTAAATGCAAGGAAAAGCCAAGAGCCTATGCTTATAAAAAAGGCAAAAAAATATACTGGCGTAAGCAGTGTGATACTTGTATTAGAAAAGCAAAAAATCTTAAAATTGGTGGTGTAACTCCGCTACAAAGATCTGGTTATGTTAAAAAGAAAAGATGTGAATTATGCAGTTTTAAAGCAATAGAACATATACAACTAGATGTTATTTTTATAGACGGAAATAAGAATAATGTTAATGAAGTAAATTTAAAAACTGTGTGTGCTAATTGCCAACGACTAGCAAGTGTTAGGAAACTGCGTTGGAAAGTTGGGGATCTTGAAGCCGATGTGTAAAACTATCGACCTTTTCATTTAGTTCTTCTAAACTTCCGTTATTTTCAATAACATAATCAAACTCGGATTTTGCCCACATATATTCTGAAGAATGTATACCTTTAGGTTCTATATTGCCTTCAACATAACTTGTAAACCAATCCGGATCTTTAAATCTTTTTACTAATAAAATTACTCCGCCACATTCTTTTATTCTTTTAATTTCGTTAGGAAATCTTGTATCGGATATAACAGTATTTTCACCTTTATATCTGCCTATGCAACTGTCAACCCATATACCGTCATACATTTGTCCACGCATAACTTCTGTGCCAAATTGTTGTAATATCGATCTTGGAGAAACTTCTCTGCCAAAACGTTCGCTCCAAAACTTGTCAGGTTGTTCACGCCAGTGTCTGCTGGATTGTCCTCTACCTTCTAGCATATCTCTATCCCAATTAAACATAGAAGCAACAGCATCTTTTAAACTTTTTGCAAAAGAATCTCTCTTATAGCCGTGCTCATTTACAAGTCTTTCTGCGACTGTGTCTTTTCCTGAACCTATTAATCCACAAATACCTATAAGCATTTATAGATTATACTACTTTATGATACGTTTTGCAATCTCTGTTTTTGCATCAGAAACTTGATTTAATATTTGTTTCTGTAAATTAGGATTATTTTTTGCTTTATTAACATCTGACTCTAGTTGATTTACCAATTGATTTAGTTCGTTATAGTTTAACTTACTAACACCTTTTTTCTTTCCGTCAGATTTTACTTGTACTGTTACTCTTGCCATGGTAATATTATTTAAAAATTTTAGGTAATGAATTAACCTATCACAAAACTATGTGGTGTGCCGCCTTCAGAGAAATTATTAACTTCTTGATCTAGTCTTTCAATTTCTGCTGTACCTTCATTTTTTAGTGCATCACCGTTTAGTGTTGTACCACCTTGTGGTCCAGCGATTGTTTGGAATTTGGATCTTGCTTGTCCTAGCATAACTTTACAAACTGCAAGAGTATAATCTCTTATCCAAGGTTTAGAATAGATGTCTTTGAACAATGTTATGTCAGGTCTGTAATTATCAGTATGTAACAATATAGATTCGTTGTCTGCTCTCGGTCTTTGTGTAATTGTTAAAGTTTTTGTTGCTACATCAAAATGAAACTGTATGAACGAACCAAACATTTTTCCAACTAACTCTTGATAAGATGCAAAAGCATAGTAAGTGGCTAAACCACCTGTTGCTCCTGCTCTTAACAAGTAAGTGTTAGTGTATGCAAGATTGAACGGTTCAAAAAGTGTACCACCTTGGCCACCTTCTGTACGAGAGCCTACCGTTCTTCTGTGTAATCTTCTCACGTTGATAATCTCGTCTGGAAGAATATATTTGTTTTGGTCTTTTTTCAGTGTCAAAAAAGCATAAGATTCTTCCACAGCATTTGACGATCTTTGTCTGTATCTGTTAATGGCTCGATCTAATGCAGTTTGGTAATGTTTTGGGTCCAATTCAACGTCAATCATACCCTCACCTAGGTTATTTTTAACGTAATCGAATATTTCTTGTTGTCCTGTTTGTAGTTCTGACATACTCATATTTATAAGTTCTTGCAGTATCTATAAATATGTGTGTATGCCAAGATTATCTATTTTTAAACCGGAAAAAGGAAACGATTACAAGTTTTTTGATCGTAACATAAATGAGATGTTTCAGGTGGGCGGAACTGACCTAAATTTTCACAAGTATTTAGGACCGTATGATCAAGGAGACACTAACAAAGATGGCCCGGCATCACCATCGCAACCCAATTATTCTGGTAGCAATATAAACGAATTAACAATACAAGATTTACTGTTTTTAGAAAACAGAGATAGAAAATATTCTTCAGATATCTATTCAGTTAGGGGAATATATAACGTTCAAGATATAGATTTTAATCTATCACAATTTGGTATGTTCCTACAGAACGATACAATTTTTGTCACCGTGCATTTGAATGATGTGGTTGAAAGAATAGGTAGAAAACCTATGTCGGGAGATGTGTTAGAATTCCCTCATATGAAAGAGGATTATTCATTAGATGAGACCATACCAATTGCACTAAAAAGATACTATGTGATTGAAGATGTAAACAGAGCCGCAGAAGGATTTTCACAAACTTGGTGGCCACATCTATTAAGATTAAAATGTAAAACTTTAGTAGACTCGCAAGAATTCAGAGACATTGTTGGAGATGCAACAACAGAAGGTTCACTTGCAAGTTATATGAGTTCGTTTAACAAAGAAAAAGAAATTAATGATTCAATAGTTAATCAAGCAGAAGCAGATGCACCTAAATCAGGATTTAATTTTAAACAATATTATGTAACACCAATAGATGAACGTGGTAATGTTAGAACTGACAATGTTAATTCTACAGAAAGAATAGCAACTAACAAGCCAATAAATGCTACAATAGATACACCAGCAAGTTCAACTTATGGATTTTACTACGATGGAGACGGCCAGGCACCTAATGGATATCCTTCAGGTTTTGGAACTTCGTTTCCTACATCAAATGTTAACAATGGAGATTATTGGTTGAGAACTGACTTTTTACCAAATAGATTATTCCGTTATGATGGTACCAGATGGGTTAAGGTTGAAGATTCTATAAGGTTAACTACAACTAACGACGACACAAGAAAGAATTGGAAAACTAAATTTGTTAATGCATCAGGATCTACTACTATCAACGGTTTAACTGTTGAACAGAGACAAAGTTTGACTGACGCATTAAAACCAAAGGCTGACAATTAATGCTACACTTTTACGAAGGTCAAATACGAAAATTCGTCACTCAATTTATTAGAGTATTGAGTAATTTTTCTGTGGAAACAGGAAAAGCAAAAGATGGACAAATTAATCTACGTCAAGTTCCTGTGATTTACGGAGATATGACCAGACAGGTAGCAAATATCATAAAAAATAATTCAGAAAACTTTTTACAGTCAGCACCAAGAATTGCCGCATATGTTTCTGGCTTGGAATACGACAGAGAAAGAATGCAGAATCCTTACCATATTGAGAAACAACATTTAAAAGAAAGACACTACGACGAAACTACCAAACAGTATACAAATAAATTGGGTGCAGGTTATACAGTTGAAAAAGTTATGCCTTCTCCGTTTAGATTGAATGTAACAGCAGATATTTTTTCTACAAATACTGATATGAAATTACAAATTATGGAGCAAATTTTATATCTATTCAATCCAGACTTTGAGATACAAAAATCAGACAACTACATTGATTGGACAAGTTTAAGTTATATAGAATTAACTGGAGTAACATTCAGTTCAAGAACGATTCCAGTAGGTGCTGATACAGAAATAGATGTTGCTACATTAACTTTTTCAATGCCGATATGGTTATCTCCGCCTGTTAAAGTTTCTAAATTAGGTGTGATACAAAAAATTATTATGAGTATCTATGATGATTCCGGCACAGGTGCATTGAACAAAGGATTAATAGATGGCTCATTAATTTCAAGAAGTTACATTACACCACAACAATACAACATTTTATTAATGGGTAATCAATTGAGATTGTTAGGATCAACAGGATTAAAAGATAGTACGTCAGCAGGCCCAGGATATTATTCAGGTACTACAAACAAAACAAATTTAGATCCTTTTGAAACATTTGGTCCACCATTAAATTGGAATATTTTACTTGCACAATATGGTAAAATCACAAATGGAACATCGCAAATTAAATTACAACAAGAAAACGGAAATGAAGTGGTTGGTACAATTTCTACATCAACATTAGATGAAACTATTTTACTTTTTAATATTGATTCTGACACAATTCCTGGTAATACGTTAACATCAGTAAACAAAATTGTTAATCCTTTAACATTTAATCCTGGCACAGTTGCAAATGGTACAAGATATTTGATCATTGACGAACTAGGAGATTCAACAACGTCTTGGGGTGATATAGAGGCAAGTGTAAATGATATTATTCAATACAACTCAAGCACATCAAAATGGTCTGTTGTGTTTGATGCATCAAATCCTGATTCTACACAACACTATGTAACCAATCTAAACACAGGAATTCAATACAAATGGAATGGTGTTGAATGGTTGAAATCATATGAAGGTGTTTATATTGCTGGTAAATGGACTATGGTATTAGATGGCGGTAGTTCACAATACGATCCAAGTACTGACGTTAATAATCCATAGACTTAAAAAACTAATATTGTTATAATAAATTATGTCAAATAGTATTATATGTTCTGGTGCATTGTTTTACGCAACAAGCACGAAAAGATTTTTATTTCTACAGAGAACAGACAGTAAAACCAAAGGTGCTTGGGGATTGGTCGGCGGAATGACCAAATATAATGAATCAGCATTTGACGGTTTAAAAAGAGAGGTGGAAGAAGAAGTTGGTAAAACTCCTACATTCAAAAAAGTAATTCCTTTAGAATTGTTTACATCAAACGATCAAAAGTTTAAATTTAATACCTATCTAATTGCTATTGAAAATGAGTTCCTTCCAAAACTAAACGGAGAACATTCGGGATATTGTTGGTGTGCTTTTGAATGTTGGCCAAAAAACTTACACGCCGGATTGAAAAATACTCTTAATAACAAATCAATTAGGGGTAAGTTACAGACTGTTTTAGATTTGATTGTTTAATTGTTTTTTATGTAAGATTTACCTGTAAGTTTTTCAATATCTCTTATCATTTCTTCCATATTAACTCTTACAGTTTTTCCAGTTTTAGTATTTCTTGAATAGTATTCCCACTCACCTTGTTCGTTGTGTGGAGATATTTTAGTAACGTTTCCTGCTTCGTCTTGCACAAACATTTCAGCACTAGAAGATTCGTCTTTGGCATATATTTTTGCATAACCCGAAGATCCCCCAGGATCACCTGATAACACACCAAATTCTGCATGACCCTGTGCTACTCTGAAACTTGTTTCGTTTAATAATTGTAATGAATCAGATCTAAATCTACCTGATATGTTATTTGATCCATTCTTCATGAATGCAAATTCTAATATACCATCCTCAGATCCATCTGATGCATCTAGGATCTTACCTGTAATTTTTGCGTAGTTTACTTCTTGATTGTTATCATTCTCACCTTTGAATTTGATCTGTCCTATATAGTCTGCATCTGCTGGACTTGAACTGTTTCTTTTTAGCGATATTACTGGTCCTGCGGAGTTTGAATCTTCTGTTGTAGTAACTAATAAAGCGTCATCTGTTGATGTGTTCGTGATTGATGCACCTGTAGTGGTTGTCTCAAAAACAGTTGTGCCATAATGTTTTAATTTAACTGCACCTGTTGAACCATCTGCTACAACATACTCAGTTATTCCACCACTGCCATCATCAGTAGAAATTACAACATCCTTGTCATTGGCATAAGTTCTGATGTTAATATCACCTGTTGTTTCGTTGACATTAAGATTAGTACCCGTGTGTTTTATATTTGCATCTGCATCTGAACCAAGTCTTATCTCAACACTGTCATTAAATGTGTAGTGTCCTGTAATTGTTGGTGTGCTAGACTCTGTTAATACGTCTGTACCTGGACTTGAAACTTCTCTTTTTAAATTTATTCTATATGCATTTACAGTAGTTGATCCACCACTTGATGAAGCGGCACTCAACGTTACAATGTCACCCGATAGTGCGGCCGTGAATGTTAATTGGTCTGTGCCTTTGGTTGAAAGTGTCGGACCTGTAGAAACGTATGCGTCTGTGCCATCACTCACAACAGAAACTTCTGCTATACTACTTTCTGATTCTGAACTGTTGTGTGCTACAACATAATAAAAGGCACCGTGTGCATTGGATAAATTGAATGTGTCGAGTGCAGTAGAACTAGATGAAACTGTTGTGGCACCTATCTTTTTGTAGTTGACTCCTGTTGTTTCGTTCTCCGAATCAGTCAACAATATTCTGTGCATTTTAACATTTAAATTTGCTCTAGCACCTGTACCTCTTAACCTAACGTCATTGCCACTTATGTCCGTTGATAATGTTATCAGTGAAGTTGAACCTGTTCTTGTTGAGTTGTAAGAAACAATTTTAGATGCATTGCCGTTGTGTACTACCATACATTCTATTGCTTCTAATTCATTGTCTGTCGTGTCATTTACTGAAATAAAATATTTTGCTCCTCTGTGAGATGCGTGTGTAAAAGTATCTAAATTTTCAATTGCACTGTCAACATCTGCATTTATAATAACTTTGGTGTTACCACTTGTAGCGGCCGAACT
>Ga0208763_1000078_pt1 | contig 21981 bp, 23 predicted proteins | sample ETNtaG_20_FD_185756 | JGI IMG/M metagenome (GOLD analysis project Ga0208763, IMG submission 185756) | Marine microbial and viral communities from oxygen minimum zone, Eastern Pacific Ocean - ETNP201306PF45B (SPAdes) (version 2) | ecosystem: Environmental > Aquatic > Marine > Oceanic ... | reverse complement strand
CTGACTGCTAATTCAAGGTCCATTTGACCAGCGATAGCTTGGGCAAATGGAATACCATTTATCGAAATTCCAACCATTGTGTCTACTTCGTCTCCTATTTCTTCCTCGATAATATCACAAAAAACGTAAGATACGGCTTCTACTCGAGCTGCTTTTACAGCAACAGATCTCCATCCTACTCTAATATCCGAGGGTGTTTCATCATCCATAGGGACATTTGATGAAGAAAGCCATTGAATTGTGGTTTGAGAGAGAGACAACTCATCGGCTATCTGTTGGCTGTTCAAACCCTTGTTGTGGTATTCCTCGACCTTTCGGCGGAGCTCGTCTATGCTCAGTGGCATCAATAGGACGGCTCCAACCGGCCCGTATCAAGCATTCGTATGTTGAATATGTAGTAGCACGGTTCTTCGAACCGTGTAAAGAAGGTCAAAATCGTCCGGTAGAACCGAATCCACCTTGACCTCGGTCAGTTTCACCTAACTGTTCGATTTTTACTTCCCTGAATACAGATTTAGGTATTGGAGTAATCAGTAACTGGGCAATTCTTTCTCCTTTGGCTATCGTGTATGAATTACCTTCTCCAATCCAAGTCATCATTACGAATAATTCACCTCGATAATCAGCATCAATAGTGCCGATTCCATGGGGTGGAATAAGTCCTTTTTTACCCAAGGATGATCTTGCCCTGACCTGACCTTCGTAGCCAATTGGAATAGCCACATGTAATCCAGTTCTAACCAAGGTTGCCGTTCGGTAGTTTACTACAGTATCTTCGAGAGCATACAAGTCCCATCCTGCAGCCTGGGCACTTCCACGAGTGGGTAATTGTGCATCTGCATGAACCCTGGCGACTTTTACCTCGACTGCCTCGTCCATGAAGTCCGGTTCGTGTAGGGGTCTTTGACGGTTGGTGTTTGAAGTCAATGCTATGCGGTGGGGTGAAAAAGGGGTATTCTCTCGGATAGCATAATGGGTGACTTCGAATATGATGCTCTGCTCGATAGAGCCAGAGATAGGATTCCTACAGATATTAGTGAAAGGAATCGCTGGACTATGCCTATTCCTGAGATCCTAGTCGAAGGTAATCAAACAATTATTCGTAATTTTTCATCAATTGTTGATGCGATGGATAGGGATGCAAATCATGTCTATCAATATCTGATTAACGAACTAGGGACTTCAGGAACAAGAGAACAAGTTCGTGTTATGCTAAAGGGACGAGTTCCTCCTAAGAGGATTAAGGAGAAGATTGTAGCATATGTCAAGACATACATTCTCTGTGGACAATGTAAGGCTCCTGACACTCGTTTCATCAAAGAAGATAGAACTACATTACTGAAATGTCAAGCCTGTGGTGCTACTCGCCCTGTTCGGCTTTAATTTCTGACATGAAATAATCCTCAACTGGCAAACCACCTGCAAGATGAGAAACTATCTTTGCAATTGCAATATCATCATCGGGTATTGTATACCAAATTCCATCAGGATATACAACACATGAAATTCCTTGTTCGCATCGGTCCAAACAACCAGATTTGTTTACCCGAACATCATTTATTCCTGCAGATTTAGCCGCTCTTTTTAGCCTAGTCATCACGTCTAATGAATTCTTTGAGGCACAGCATTCTCGTGGTTTTCTTGGGTCTCGTTGATTTGTACATACAAATGCGTGAAGACGAAAATCCTTGGGCATTTTTCCACCTTAAATCTCATCAAATTTTGCTCCGAGTATGAAATCAGATTCAGTTAGACCGTTTATTTTGTGAGTCCAAATCATAGCTTTGACCCTACCCCAACCCAATTCAAAATCGGCATGGTGGTTCTGTTCTTCACAAATTTTCCCTGCCGCGTTAATAAATTCCAGAGCATTTTCAAAATCTGTAAATGTCCAAACACGTTCGATATGGTGAGATTCTACTAAATTCCAATCATTATGTACTAAATTTAGCATTTCTTTTGCTTTTTCCCCATCCATAGGTGGTATTCCACCTTTGCAAGGTATACATTCTTTTTTTGATAAATCAGCCATTATTTAGCCCCACAAATGGCTATCGTCCGAACCACCATCAGCTTGTCTTTCAGCTTGTTCGTGTACATTAGAACGTCTTCTCATATCCTCTTTTTCGAATGTTAATAATTCATCATCCTCAATATATGGCTTCCTCAAATGAGTCACCAAACGTACTTCTACGATTACATCTCTAGCAATAGAGCGGTATTCTCCATTCTCATCTAGCATTTCAACAGCGTTACGTGAAGTTGCTAGCAACATACCTCTGACCCAAGGATCTTCCTCGGCTCTAAGTGCTCGGGCATCGATTAGCAATTTGATTAAATCATCCTTTCTTAATCCACTTCGCCTATCGATTAAAGGTCCAAAGAAAACGTCATTCCGATCGTCTAAATCCTTAGCACCATATTCCTCTGCGAATCGCTTCGCCCATTCAGGCAAACTATCGATTCTCTTACCGCGGCGTTCACTAGGCATATAGTCGCGTGAGGTTCGCCATAGAAAAGCACGTTGTTTGAAGAAGGATGGGTGCGGCCGCTAGAATGGAGGGGAGGCAATGGCATCAGTCGAGTGGAGGAAGATTCCAACTGTTCTATATCCACAGGAAGTCTTGGACAAAGCATTTCGTCGTGCTGGAAAGCAATCAGACTTAGTCGAAGATCCGGATAAGTATCATAGGGTCCGTAAACAGATGGCGAGAATGGTACAAGCAGCTAGTGATACAATCGCTGAAACCTTACTGAAATGGGTCGACCAGTGGCCAAGTCTGAATGCCCAATCGGAGTTTGATCAGGCACTGGTTGATGCAGCAGTTGGAGCAGACGAATTTAGGCAAAATCTAGGTGCAATTCAGTGGGCCGCTGAAAGAGTTCGAAAAATTGCAGGGGAGTCTCAATCAAAGATGCTGAGGTTCCGAAATATCGAAGCATTTCACGAAGAAAGACGCCATGCCTATGGTAGGATGTCATCAATCATTGATCAAATTGGTGAAAATATTCTCTGGTTAGGAGATGCTAGGAATATTCTCCGAGAATTACCTTCCATTGATTCGGCAGAGCCTTGTATTGTAGTAGCAGGAGCTCCAAATGTCGGAAAATCAGCGTTAATTACAGAATTGTCCAGTGGTGAGCCAGAAGTTGCAGCGTATCCATTCACAACTAAGAGGCTACACGTCGGTCACTTTGACCATAGAAGAAGAATTTACCAGATGGTTGACACACCTGGGCTTCTTGATAGGCCGATGGCAGAAAGAAACCAAATCGAGATGCAGGCAATTGCCGCTTTGGAAAATGTAGGTGACCTAGTGTTATTTCTAATCGATCCATCTGAAACTAGTGGCATGAGTTTGAAAGAGCAAGAACATCTGCTTTCTGAAGTTCAGGAATTACTGGCTGAACGTCCGCTAATTTCGGTATTTTCAAAATCCGATATTCATGAAGAATCAAGGGATAGTGTTCTTCGAATTAGTTCACTTTCAGGGGATGGAATTGAGGAATTACGTTCAGTGATTATCCAATCAATAGCCGCGGACCAAGTTACTGACCCGTTGTCATTACCAGATACATGGCATCGCGAAATCGAAGAAATTGAACCAATAGGTTCGCCTGAAGAAATTGAAGCTCGAAGAGAAGCCGCAATGAGAAATGCACCTAAGCCTAGACGTGGAAGGAAGAAAACGTCGGATTAATTGATCCTCAGTCAACTCTGAACTGAGCCCCACAAGTCACACAGTAAACGTTGTATCCTCCAAAAGAAGGTGGTAACCCTTCGCCCCTAATTTCGGCTCCACAAGAGCGACATTCGGTCACGGCCATATTTCTTCGAAACATCACAGGTTATTCAAATAGTCGTTGAGAAAATATCTCCAATTTTCAAGCGTCAACAAATTTTTTCCAAAATAATTTGATCGGATAAATCATTTCAATCGCTCCGACCATTAACAAGACACCGATTATTGCTAGCATTATTTCTCCGATTGTAGAAATGTGAATTGTTGATGTAATTGAAACTAGTTGATCATCTAGATTAGAACCATCCCTGCCTCCACTTGTGAATCTATATTCTCCAGGTTTTAGTGAAAATGTAAACTCATCCAAGTCATCCGGGCCACCTGCAATAAACTCAAAATCATCTGCCTCGCATGAAGTTAAACCATTAGAATTGGGCTGGCATTCGTCGGCATATTTCGCATCAACCACTCCAATCCAAGCCTTTTCTGGCTCACTCCACTCTATGTGGATTTTGACATCTAGGAAGTTGAATCCCCAAGGGACATAGAAATCAGAACCTGTCATTCCAACGGGACAACCACCCGCGTCATCATCTAAACAAGGAACGGTTGTCGCCTCAACTCTTGTTGTGTCAATTTCAACTCCAACCAAACTTCCGGTCAGTAATAATAGGCAAATAAATCCAACGAATCCGGGTAGAACACCAAGTACTCGCACCATCCTCATTGACATACCCTCTTGCTTAATTTATGTTGAATCTAACTATTCTATGGTTCATATTGAAGTCAATAATGCGATTAATATGGCAATCGCTGGGAAAAGGTACAACATGATTGTGAGGCGTTTTCGGGAGGCATTTCTTTTTTCGTGGGTTTTTTCACACTCTTCGTCACTGCAAACAGGAGGTTCTGCTTCCAAAGGGATTGGAGCCCAACAAACCGAACAATGTCTATGAGATGGAACTCCAGAAGCTCTGCTTGAGCGCTTTTTTCTTCCTCTTTCTCTAGCAGCAGTTTCCCTAACCTGTGAAGCAGTCCTGGTAGCTGCTTTGGCTATCCTTTCTTTCCTGCCCAAGATTATTCACTCCTCTTCTTCACTCTGAACAATCGTTCCGTTGAATGAATCTCCCTCAATTGCAGACTTGATTCGCGAATGCTCTCTTCCATCTAGAATACATAGCGTCAAATTAGCCACGGTTGCATCTGCAACACCCATAGGGTCTACAACTCCTGAAGGCCCAGCCTGAGTGTGCTCTGCAGGACCGACTATTTCTTGCAATTTTTCATGAGTTAACTCATCATATGATTTTGCTTGAGGATTTATGCGTGGATCAGAATCGTAGACTCTGTCGACATTTGTACAAATTATGCAACGCTCGGCCTCACTTGCAATTGCTAATCGAATCGCGACAGCATCTGTTGTATGCCCCGGTCTTGTCCCTCCCATGACAACAACCGGTCTTTCATCAAAAAGCATTGTTGCTTCATTTATTGAATGTGCAATTGTTCCCGAAACCATAACTCCCGCATCGGCTAATGCTTCTCTGACAATAGTTGCGTTTAGTCGAGTAGCCGCAATGCCTATTCTATCAAGACGGTCTTCGTTATCGATTATTGGCCTTGCAAGAGAAATTCCCTCACGAGCAGGCGCACCACCTCCAACAACAATTCCTATTCTATCATCGACCAAAACCCTGTCTCGAATAATGGAAACTAATTCCTCTAACCATGCATGACGCTCTTCCACCTCGGGCCTCAAAAGGCTGCCTCCGAGTGCAAGGACTATCGTCGCCATCGTGCATTCGGGGGTGAGTGCCCCTTTCAATGCCTTCTGTTGGATACACGCGAGAGGGTTGAAATGCCTCTCACTACGGCCTTGAGCCAAGAGGCTTAGCGATGGCAGATGACTTGGAGTTGCAGCAGAGAAGACTGCGAACCAAGAAAACACTAGGCGAGCTTCAAAATATGAGAGGCATGGGTACTGAATTAGTTACCGTAATTATACCTCCAGAACGATTGATCAGTGATGTACGTGGGCAACTGAGTCAAGAGGCTGCACAAGCAGCAAATATCAAATCGAAATTAACACGAAAGCATGTCGGAGATGCAATTGAATCTGCAATTTCAGTATTGAATCGATACAAGAATGCAGGAGAAAATGGTATTGCCATTTTCGTTGGTCATGTAATTATTGGCAACAATAAAACTCGATTGGTTACAGTTGTAATCGATGATCCTCCTGAGATTTTTGGTTCGTTCCGCTACCGATGTGACTCAACTTTTGAATTAACTCAATTAGAAGACATGCTAATCGATCGCACTTCATATGGTTTGTTCGTTATTGACAGAGGTGAAGCTGCTTATGGAATCGCTAGCGGAAAAAGGATTCATTGTCAAGAGGAATTACAATCAAACATAATGGGCAAACACAGACAAGGTGGTCAATCTGCTCAGAGATTCGAGCGTTTAATCGAAGAAGCTGCACATAATTTTTTCAAAAGAGCCACCGAGCATGCTTGCAATTATTGGCTTCCAAATTTATCTGATATCAAAGGTATAATCATTGGTGGGCCTGGACATACGAAAGATTTCGTGATTAGAAATGACTACTTTCACCACGAGGTGAAGAAGTTAATCCGAGAACCATTTTTTGACGTTGGATATTCCAATGAGAGTGGGTTAAGAGAATTAGTTCAGAGAGCTGGTAACCTGATGGATCAGATAGAATTAGACGCAGAGAGAGAATTAGTCGATAATTTTCTTCGGGAGGTTATGCAAGCACATCCAAAGGCCACTTACGGTGAGATGATGATTAGGTCAGCACTCGATCAAGGAGCAGTAGATACACTCCTGTTATCTGAAGGCCTTAGAAAGAGACGTGTTGGGTGGAATTGTAAACACTGTTCTCATCAGTGGGAATCTACACAGAATAGTCGCTCGGAGATTCCGGATTGTCCGAAGTGTGAATCTGAAGATGTCAGAGAAGATCCAGAAAGAACTCGTGATATTATAGATGAATTAACTGAATTGGCGGGTCACACATCCGCTAATGTCAGTCTTATTTCTTTGGATTCGGAAGAAGGAGCCACTTTGCACACCTCATTCGGCGGAATAGCCGCGTTACTGAGGTATTCTCTAACTTGAGGTTGAAAAATGCGTGATTTAATTGAGGTATTGCACCCCATATTAAACCCGGTAATGTCCGATATGGGTCTCTTGGAATCAGACTGGAAAGACCTAGTTTCTAGTTCCACTGATACATCCTTTGCTGATGTTGCGATGCCTTGCCATTCATTGTCTAAGGTATTGAGAAAATCTCCTTTGGATATAGCGGATGAAGTTCTAGATAAGTTAGGCGATTCAACATCAAAAATTTGTGAGGTTACCTCTGTGAATGGTTTTCTTAATTTTTCAGCTAATGCAAAATGGCTTTCGAATAAATTACAAAATTCGTTAGCCGACGAACGCCTTGGTGTTTCTATTGAAGAAAATAGGACAATTGTCATAGATTATTCTTCACCTAATGTTGCCAAACACATGCATGTTGGTCACCTTAGATCAACTGTAATTGGGGACGCATTAAATCGAATGCTAACTTACAAGGGTCACAAGGTTGTAGCTGAAAATCACATCGGAGATTGGGGCACGCCATTTGGTATGCTAATCGAACACCTAATCGATTTAGGTTTAGATTCCAACTCTGATTTTATAGATTTTAATTCATTTTATTCTGATGCAAGGCTAAAGTTTGATTCTGATTCTGAATTTGCAACTCGCTCCAGAGCAAGGGTAGTTAGGATGCAGGCAAGCGAACCTGGAACCATTGAATTATGGCAAATGCTTGTCGATAAATCCTTGATTCACTTTAATGAGGTATATCAGAGAATGGATGTATTGCTAACAAATGAAAATATAGCGGGGGAATCCAAGTATGAGGCGACTTTACCACTAATTGTAGACAAACTTGAGGACGCCGGATTACTTGAAGAAAGTGAAGGTGCAAAGGTAGTCTACCTTGACAATTGGACGAATCGTGAGGGCGAACCACTTCCATTAATTATCCAAAAAGCAGATGGGGGGTATAATTACGCAACTAGTGATTTAGCCTGTATTTTGGATAGAATAGAAAATGTTGGAAGTAGAGAATTTCTTTATGTTGTGGGAGCCGAACAGGCACAACACTTTGCTATGGTTTTCGAGGTTGCTAGGAAAGCGAATTTAATGGATGATGGAGTAAAGGCTATTCATGTTCCATTTGGATTGGTTATGGGGACGGATGGTAAAAAATTAGCTAGTAGAACTGGTGGCGCTGTGCATCTCAATGATTTATTGATGGAAGCCGTAGAGAGAGCTGATTCTATTGTGGCAGACAAAAACCCCAGCCTTTCTGAAACAGATAGAGCAGAAGTGGCCGAAATGCTTGGGATTGGAGCAATAAAATATGCTGACCTTTCCACAGATCGGAACAACAATTACACATTCGAATGGGAAAAGATGCTTTCCTTTGATGGAAATACTGCACCGTATCTTCAGTATGCCCATGCTAGAATATGCAGTATTTTCTCCAAAGAGGGTATTGACAGAAAATCTACTAGACAAGCCTCAATCAATTTATCTGAAGACAGAGAATTAAATCTCGGAAGAGCATTAATCGGATTCCCAGAATCACTCGATTCAGCATGTCTTAGCCACTCTCCACATAAATTAGCCACTCAATTACACACTATCGCTCAAGCGTTCGCATCCTTTTACGAAGCATGCCCCGTTCTCGGGTCTGAAGAAGAAGTAAGAGAGAGCAGGTTAGCATTATGTGACTTAACAGCTCGAACCCTACAAACCGGACTTGGTTTGTTAGGAATAGCCTCGCCTCAGCGAATGTAGAGTCACGCGACCTTGAAATTACATGTCTACTCGGGCGTGGTATGGTATCTGTAGGCGACATGGCACCGGATTTCGAATTGATGGCTTTTGACAAAAATATGGTTAGACTTTCTGACTCAATCGGTAACAGAGTGGTTTTGCTGTTTTATCCAGCCGCATTTACAGGTGTTTGCACAAAAGAAATGTGCACAGTTTCTGATTCAATGAATCGTATGGAAGCCGCTGAGGCGGAAGTTTTCGGCATTTCTGTTGATGGTATTTTTGCCAATGCAGCTTTTGCTGATGCGAATGAAATCAACTTCCCATTACTTTCTGACACAAATCGCCAAGCAACTCGAGCATATGGTGTCGAAATTCCATTTGTTATGCCAGAATATACGGCTGCACAAAGGTCGGTATTTGTAATCGATGAGGTCGGAAAAATTTCCTATGCTTGGGTTGCGGAAAATCCCGGCATAGAACCGGATTATGAGGCAATTTTGAATCATTTAGATGCTTGATGCCTATTCACCATAAGCAAGGTAGTAAACTAATGATCCGTAGATTATTCCAGAAATAGCAAGGCTTTCTTCATTGAATCTATCCATATTATCAAGATATGTGTGATATTCGAAAGAACCAGATCCGTAGCAAACAGCGGCGTGTCCGTATTTTTTCCCGTCCGATATGTCATCATCGATATTGTATACGAAAGGGGCATGGTCAGAATTATTCGGCATATCAGTATCGTCTAATTTGCGGACTTGGATATTGTATAATTCTGCAAGTTCAGGATTTTCTGATTTAAACTTCTCAGATATTCCTCGAATATGATTGACATGCGAATTGTGGTTGCCAAAGAGAGTGACTCCAGAATTTCTTTCTGCATCAACATGATTCATGTCTAGATTAATGTAAAGTTCCAAATTTTCGTATAAATTGTATTTATGTTTGTCAACCCAAGCAGTAGAGCCAAACAGCCCCTCTTCCTCACCTCCCCATGTGCAGAAATAAATCGTGTGTTTTGGTGCACCTTCTGAGCTTTCAATCAATCCAAATTGTCTAGCCATTTCTAGTACGGTTGCAGTACCTGATGTGTCATCTACTGCACCTTGTGCCATGTAAACGGTGTCATGGTGTGCTCCAACAATTATCAAGGAGTCAGTTTTACCTTGGATTATTCCACAAGGAACCTTCACTGTCGCTTCCCCAGCGTTTTCCACATATGTCATGAATTCTAAACGACCATCTTGGTTAATGACATTGTCAATAATAATCTGACCTACGCTTTTGCTGACCATAACAAATCCCATGTCGATTGGAATATTGTCTATTGCGGATATATCGACAGACTTGAAGTAAGGGACACAATCTCCCGTGACTATTTCATCACAATTTTGTCTTTCATTTATGATAATTAAGCCCTCAATGTCATTTTCTGAGGCTCTCTTGAATAATTCTGTATTCGATTCAGTTTCGCTAGTCATGTGTATCAACACAACTGCTCCTGCAGCACTAGACCAATCGGCAGTATCGTTTCCAGTGCCTAAATCAACAACATCAATATCATCCACAAATCGAATAAATGCTGAACCAGAATATCCCTGCAATACAAAATCACTTCTATGTTCAAAATTAATGAATTCAGCATTTACATCAGTTGGCCCACAGGCAAAGGCAGGAAATGTTTGACCTACGTCTCCGGCATGACAAATTGATAATTCCGGGTTTTCATCAATCACAAACATAGGAACATCAAAGTCCTCCAAAGTAGAAGGTATGCCCATGCTTGTGAAATTTGCTTTAATGAAATCTGCAGTATTATGCTCCTCTACAGTCCCCGACATTCGCCCTTCCCATTCTGGATGTCCTAAGTCAACCAAACTTTGAGCGTAACCTCTAGCACTAGTTGAATCAAAATCAATCAGATTGTAATCAGGCTCTCCTTGGACCCAATCAATAAGGTCATCACCGTAAATAACGGCACCTCCCATTGTTCCAATCAAGAAAATGGAAATTACTGCTAGAACGGACACTGGCAACTGTTTGATTTTTTCAAGACTGAATTTTGATATCTCAGAATCATCATCTTCAATCATTTCTGCATTTATCACGTCTGAGTTAGCATCGCTTTCTTGTAATCTTGAAACTAGTTCTATTTTCTTTCCACTAGTCGGAAGACCACGATTTCTACACTCCTCTTTGAGTTCCTGAACTGTTAGTGATTGCCAGTTCGACATAATATTCCTCGAATTAATCGAAAAAACTCCTACCTTTGAACCCAACCGGTATGTGAGTTAAATTAAATCGATTCACGCAGAGCCGATTTCGTCCCCAGTCCAACGTTTTCCAAGATCATGGTCAATATTCAATTGATCAAGAATTCTTGCAACAATGAAGTCAATCATGTCTTCGAGACTTTGTGGTTTATTGTAAAATCCTGGGCTTGCAGGGAGGATAACAACTCCCCATTCGGATAAATTTGCCATTGCTCTGAGATGAGGTGTCGCGTAGGGTGATTCCCTGGGGACGAGGATGAGTTTCCGCCTCTCTTTCATTGCAACTAAAGCACTTCTCGTAGCAAGATTATCAGATATTCCACTAGCAATTTTACCAATTGTTGTTCCACTTGCGGGACATACAATGTAGGCATCAAAACGCGCTGAACCTGATGCTGATCTTGCCGCAAGATTGTTATTGTCCTCAAGGATTACCGAATCATTCTGCAAATCTTGAGGAGAGATTCCGCATTCTAATTCTAAGTTCAGTGCTCCCTCACGGGTGACAATCAGATGTGTTTTCCAACCAGCATCTGATAGAGCTTCTAATAGTCGAACTCCATATTTTGCTCCCGATGCGCCGGTAATTGCAACAACTGCTTCACCCATCATCTCACCCTCATATGTCTCCTCGAGCAATTAGTCGGTCAATTATCAACTACTTCTATTCATGTATTCATAAAAACAGTAATTTAGAGAATTTCTTGCAAAATTTCTGCCAGGTATTCATACTCTTCAATAGCATTGTAAAGATAAGCAGAAATTCGGAAATATCTCATTTCGTGGTGTGGCCAAGGGAACACCGGAACTTGGATACCAAACTCATCGAGTAGTTTGTTGTGAAGTGGGTCACCCATAATGTCTGCACCCCCTGAATATGTTCCTGGTAGGTCTATTGTAGCCATTGCGGATATCATCGAATCTGGAGTTGGAGGTTCGGTGCCTAAACTCTCGCAAAGAAGATTTCTTGCTTTCAAAGCGAGAGAATTGTTACGTTCCATAATTTCATCAAATCCTCCTGAAACCATTGATTCGAGTGTCTCAATGGATTTAGGAATACAGAGAATTGCAGTAGGATCTCTAGTTCCTTGCCAATCAAATTCGAATCTAAATTTTTCTTGAGGGGATAAATCTGCACTATGTCCATGACTGATTGTTAGTGGTTTAGTTTCCTTTTTCTTGTCTTCTCTAATGTGTAGGAATGCGGACCCTTTCGGGCTACAGAGCCATTTGTGACAGTTTCCAGTCACCCAAGCCACATCTAATTTAGCCAAATCCATCGGTACTATGCCTGGGCCATGTGCTGCATCAAGCAAAACATCGACTCCCCTCGATTGAAATTCATCGACAAGTTTCTCGAATGGCATTCTAAGTCCTGTGGGGCTTGTTACTGTATCAATCATTGCTAGAACTGTTTTAGGTGAAATTGCAGCTAACAAGGGTTCAATGATTTCTTCTTCTGAATCACATCTAAATGGCAGGTCTACTACTACAACTTTAGCGCCCCATCTGGATGCCACGAAATCGATTGCGTTCCAACATGCTTGATACGAATGATTTGGAATGATTATTTCGTCTCCTCGATTTAGAACCAAACTTCGAAGCACAGTATTTACGCCACTGGTGGCATTTTGACAAAAGGTCATGCCATCGGGATTTGCATTGAGAAATGTTGAGAGTTTACGGCTTGCAAAATTCATATTTTCGAAAGCCTCTCTTTCAAAGAACCGAACAGGATCTGATTCTAGATGTAATCTCAATCGATTTTGTTCTTCCAAAACCATATTTGGAGTAGCGCCGAAGGAACCGTGGTTTAGGAAAGTCACATCAGGGTCCAAAGACCAATATTTCTCGAGATGGCTTCTATTTGGTCTCATGCAACCAACTCCACAGTCCAATCTTCAGGTTGCATTGGTGCCCTATCGAGATATTGTTCAGCAAGAACTAGCAATGCTTCTTCCAACCGTGCACGCTCTAGAATTCTACCTTCAAGGTCATGGGTGTGGCCGAGGGCTTGTAGGGAAGTGGTCATTCCAGCAGGAAGCCCACAACAAGAAAGGGCCTCTACTCGGTTAGGGTTCGTATTGTAATTTAGAGCGAGACCATGTCGGCTTACCCAATGCTTGAATGCCAGTCCAATGGAGCATACTTTGTATCCTTCCAACCAAACACCCATCATCCTTTCATCGCGATATCCTTCTATCCCACAATCAGCAAGAGCTGCCATAACCCAATCCTCAAGTCGATTGATTATCTTTCGAACAGATTGTTCCCCAACTTGCCACTTGATTATTGGATAAACAACCAATTGACCTGGTCCATGATAAGTCATACCTCCTCCTCTATCTACGACTCTCGTTGGATAATCCGATAGCGCGGGGTTCTCCAAGGCTCCATCTCTTTCCGCCTTGGGGCCAAGTGTTACCACCTCTGGATGCTGTACTAGAATCAAAGTATCCGGAATCTCATCTAGGATTCGTTTTTCTTGAAGCTTCGACATCGCTGCGTCGACTACTTCATGTGATTCAATTTCGGCTCTGAGGATTTGCAATTTCAGCAAAAACGACCCTCCATATTGAATCATGCAGAGTGGATAGCGTGACCTAGGGTCTTCAATACTCCTTCGTGGAAGGCCTCAGTCATTGTTGGATGTGCATGAACAGTATCAGCGATATCTTCCAATAAAGCCCCCATTTCTAGCGCCAGCACGAATTCACCATGTAATTCAGCAACGTGACTTCCAACGGCCTGAATGCCAAGAATGACATGGTCGGATTCACGAGCAGTAACTCGTATGAATCCAGCTGTTTTCTCAGCTTCCAATGTTAGCGCTCGACCGTTTGCTGCTAGAGGGAATTTTCCGGTTATGATTTCTTCTCCTCTTTCTTTGGCTTCATCAGGAGACAATCCAACAGAGACAATTTCAGGCTCGGTAAAGACGATTGCTGGAATCGCCACCTTATCGAAATCTCTGTTATGTCCCGCTAGTATTTCAGCCACCATTTCGCCTTGAGAAGAGGCCTTGTGGGCCAACATAGGTTCACCTGCCACATCGCCTATGGCGTAAACACCTGGTACATTGGTTCTACATTGTCGGTCGATACGAATGAAGCGCCCTCCTGTGTCCATTCTGACACCCATATTTTCCAATCCCCATCCTTTGGTATTCGGACTTCTGCCAACGGTTACTAACACCTTATCGACTTTGATTGTCTGTTCTTCCGCATCCTTCTCAAAGGTCAAATGCGCTTTGCGACTTGCTCCTTTGCCTTTGATTTCCGTCCCACGTGCCAGAGCATTTGTATGAACTGCAACCTTATGTTTTTTCAGCCAAATTTCTAGAGGGCGTCGAATTTCTTTGTCCATTATTCCAAGAATTGAATCCATTCCTTCTACAACGGTAACATCAGTCCCCAATTTCGCTAGAGCACAACCCAATTCTAGTCCAATGTAACCACCGCCTACAATAGCGGCTGATTTTGGTAACTTTTGCAAATCCAGAGCACCGGTAGAAGATAGTACAAATTCCTCGTCACAGGGCATGAATGGTAAGTCGATATGACTTGAACCGGTTGCGATAATTACGTTTTCAGCCTCAATTTCAAGAACCCCATCAGAAGTTTCTACAGTGCATTTCTTTGGCCCCGTAAAGCTCGCCCAGCCCTTGACTAATTCTGCCCCAGCGCCTTTCAAAAGCGCCTCTACACCTTTGTTCAATCGTTCTACTATGGCATCTTTCCAACCGACCAAAGCAGCCATGTCAATTTCAGGCTCTGAGGCTAGAGATAGTCCCATATGGCCTCCTTCACTTGCGTGTTGCTGTAAAGATTCGAATCTCTCAGCCGCATGGATGATTGCTTTGCTTGGAATACAGCCCCTAATCAAACAGGTTCCACCTGCTTTGTCACCTTCAACAATAACAGTGTCTAAGCCCAGTTGGGCACTGCGAATTGCGGCAACATATCCTCCAGGTCCTGCTCCTACTACGAGCACCTTACACTTGCGAGTTTCAGTCATTTTTTCCCCTCACATGAAGATTAGTGCAGGATGTTCAAGCATCCGCTTGAGTGACTGCACTAAGGCTGCTCCATCAGCCCCATCGACGATTCTATGATCAAATGAGCTAGATACATTCATAATTCTGCGAACCACAATTTCGCCTTTTCTAACCACAGGCATTTCACGTGCTTTGTGAACGCCTAGTATGGCTACCTCTGGGTGGTTGATTATCGGAGTTGCTCCAAGTCCTCCATCTCTTCCGAGGCTAGTAATTGTGAAGGTAGAGCCAGTAAGGTCGTCAAGCGAAGCAGTTCCATCTCTGGCCGCTCCGGATACTCTCTGCATTTCTGCGGCTGCCTGCCAAACATCCATCGCTTCAGCGTGCTTTACCACAGGGACGAATAGTCCTCTATCGGTTTGAGTTGCGATTCCTAAGTTAACAGCGCCATACCTGCGAGCAATTCCATTTGCTTCGTCATAATGCCCATTGCATTCAGGATGATTCGGCATTATTTTTGCTAGAGCCATCATTATGAATGGAAGATAGGTTAATTTCGGTTGTTCTGGAGATTTGGTTGAATTAAGGAATTGCCGTAACTCCTCCAATTCTGTAACATCGATTTCCTCGAAGTAAGAGAAATGTGGAATATGACGCTTGGAGATGGTCATTGCTTCTGCAATCTTCCTCCTTAATCCAACTACCTTAATTTCCTCAACATCACTTCTTCGGGTAGTGTAAGCGACTGGAGCTGCGCCTTGTACCATGCCTCCAGCAGCGATGAATGCATCAAGGTCTGCGTGACGAATTCGACCCGCTGGTCCGCTACCGCGAACTGATGCTAGATCGACACCTGCCTCGCGTGCACGCCTGCGAACAGCGGGACTGGCAAGCGCTTTACCTCCAGACCCACCACTGCTTTCAGTTGGTTTGGAAACCGCTGGTAATGGAGTGGGTGTTGAAATTGCTGGTACAGGTGGAGGCGCAACCGGTTCAGTAGCCACTGGTGAAGGTGTTTTCGCTTGCTCCGGCTCGGCTACAACCTCTGGCTCAATGGTTGTTTCTGGTTCTGTCACTTTTTCGTGAACTGTTTCGACTGGGCTATCGTCACCCTCTCCGAATTCAACCAATATAGCACCAACTGCGACCATATCTCCCACTCCACCATGTAGAGCGGATATTGTTCCATCATAAGGTGAGGGGATAGTCACAGTCGCCTTATCAGTCATGACATCTACAAGTGCATCATCTTCGGAGACAGAATCTCCAACGGATACGTGCCATTGCACGACTTCTCCTTCTACTACTCCTTCTCCGATATCTGGTAGTTTGAATACACGTTTTGTCATTTTCATTCCTCCATAGTTTTCTTTATTGCATCGGCGATTCTCGCCGGATTGGGCATATAATCCCATTCTGTTGTGTGCGGGAACGGTGTGTCCCATCCCGTGACTCTCTCTATTGGTGCTTCTAAGTGGTAGAAGCATCTCTCCTGAACACTGGCTGCCATTTCTGCCCCAAATCCACTAGTTTTCGGTGCTTCGTGAACTATAACACAGCGTCCAGTTTTTTCTATCGATTTTACAATCGCATCTTTATCCCAAGGTACCAAAGTTTGCAAATCAATTAGGTCGCAACTAACTCCACTATCTTTGATTGCCTGTTCGCTTACGTGGACCATTGCGCCCCAAGAGATAACAGTGCAGTCAGTGCCCTCCATTGCAAGCCTTGCCTCACCAAGTGGCACTGTATAATGCGCCTCTGGGACTTCGGCCTCTGGGTGGTCTTTCCATGTTGGAACATTATGTGGGTCGCCATAGAAAGGCCCTCGGTAACATCGCTTAGGTTCGAATACCACAACGGGGTCGTTGGATTCAATCGCAGAAATAAGTAGGCCCTTGGAATTGTAAGGTGTTGAGGTATAAACCACATTTATCCCAGAAGTGTGGGTAAATTGAGATTCTGGACTCTGCGAGTGATGATGCCCACCGCGAATTCCACCACCTGCGGGGGTTCTGATTGTTAAGGGGCACCAAAACTCACCACCCGATCGATGTCTAACTTTTGCAATTTCATTGACTATTTGGTCATAGGCTGGGAAAATGTAATCGGCGAATTGGATTTCTGCAACTGGCCTTAATCCATTGATTCCCATGCCAAATGCGATTGCAGCAATTCCACCTTCGGAGAGCGGCGTGTCGAATACACGGTGTGCACCGTGTTTTTCTTGTAAACCATCTGAGGTCCGGAACACTCCTCCAAAATATCCTGCATCTTCGCCAAAGAAGATCACATCAGGGTCTTTCTCCAGCATAATGTCTAGAGCGGAATTAACTGCTTGAACAATATTCATTTCAGGCATTTCAGTCCACACTCCATTTCTTCATTTCTTCCCATTGTTCTTGAAGATGCCAAGGGACTTCCTCGTATACTTCTGTGAAGATTGTATCCGCTGAAGGATAAGGCCCATTGGCCAGATCTCCATAAGTAACAGCTTCCTTGTAAGCAGCCATTACCTCACCATCGACTCTTTCCTCTAATTCCTTTTGCTGCTCTTCTGACCATTCTCCGATTGCAACCAAATGCTGCACTAATCGGTCTACTGGGTCACCACCAGGCCAAGCCTCGTGCTCATCTCCGGGACGATATCTACTAGGGTCATCGCTGGAGGAGTGTGCTCCAGCACGATAGGTAAGTACCTCAATATGCGTAGCACCCTCTCCGGCAGCAGCGCGCTCTCTTGCCCATTTTGTAACGGCATAGAGAGCTAAGAAGTCATTTCCATCCACTCTCATTGAAGGCACATTGTAGGCTAATCCTCTTGCAGCGAATGTTGGGTTGCCACTTGCCAAGTTAGCGTGAGTCGAAATTGCCCATTGATTGTTTACGATATTGAGAATCACTGGTGGCTTGAAGACAGAAGCGAAATTGAGTGCATAATGGTAATCTCCTTCGGCACTTGAACCGTCTCCTATCCAAGTTATACAGCATTCATCGAGGGCCTTGTATTGAGAAGCCATCGCAACACCCACGGCTTGACTAAATTGAGTCCCAACCGGGCTTGAAACCGAGATAAAACGCCCCTCGCGATAGGTGTAATGGACAGGCATTTGCCTCCCCTTCACGTTGTCTTCTTCATTGCCAATACAGTGGTTGATCATGCTGACCATGTCTCTTCCTCTGACAAATTGCGCTCCAGGCTGTCTGTAGGTTGGGAAAATCCAATCCTGAGTTTCTAATGCCATGGTTTGTGCGATTGCAACAGCCTCTTCTCCATAGGAGCGCATGTAAAACGACAACTTACCAGTACGTTGCATTTTCATCATTCGATCATCAAAAATTCGCATTCTAACCATATGTTCCAAGCCTTCACGAAGCTCATCAGGAGTTAATTGGGGGTTCCAAGGTCCGCTAGCATTGCCTTCGAAATCTAGTACTCTTACAAGCCCATATGCATGATCTGTGGTTTCAGCGGCAGTGGAATTTACCGGATCGGGTCTAGGAAGATCTCCCGGCTCATTTTCGAACGGCGCGAAACTAGCCTTGTCCCCTGGTCGGAAGGGAGCGGAGGGTACATGCAAGGTCACTTGCTTCTTCTTTTTCGCTGCCATAATTCTGCCTCCGATTATTCGTTCATATTGTTTTGTGCTCAGAGGACAACCGAGCCTCATTGGTAGCGAGCAGATCTTTACTAGGATTCAAATGGCTAATTGCTGAACCTGTAGAGTCTCTTGTTACGACTGGTTCCCCACCCATTGCTTCTTCCCAAAGCAAACCTGCTCTGTAGGAAGAGCGTACTAACGGTCCACTGGCGACCGCAGTGAATCCCATTTCTCTTGCGGCTTGATCCCACTCAGCGAAAGTTTTCGGCTCAGGAAATCTATCGACTGCAAGATGTTTCCAACTTGGTTGCAGATATTGGCCCAGAGTGATTAACTCAACTCCAACCCCTCTTAGCAGTTGCATTGCTTCAACAACTTCTTCATCTGTTTCCCCTACACCGACCATTATGCTGGATTTTATTGCCAAATCTGGCCTTAATCGCTTAGCTTCTTGTAGAATTTTCAGCGATTGTGTAAACGAAGCACGAGGGTCACGAACAGTGGAGTCCAACCGGGGTACACATTCTACATTGTGGGCGAAAACTTTGAGCGGTAATTCATCAAGCAAATTGGCTAGCGCCTCTAGATTTCCATCTAGGTCAGAGCAGAGTAATTCTAGTCCGACATCAGGGCATCTTTCGTGTACTGCTTGGATACAATTGCGGTAATGCTCTGCGCCTCCGTCTGCTAAGTCGTCACGATTGACTACTGTAATTACAGCGTGACTAACGCCCATTCTATCAACAGCTTCAGCGAGTTCGGCAGGCTCGTTTGGATTCAAAGGAGGAGGGATTTTCTCTGTGCCGACTGCACAGAACCTACATCCTCGTGTACAGACTTCGCCTGCAATCATGAAAGTTGCAGTTCCTCTTCCCCAACAATCATGTATGTTCGGGCATCGAGCCTCTTCGCAAACAGTGTGTAATCCGTGTTCGTGGACATTAGATTTAGTAGCATTAAATCGAGTTTGAGAATTGCCAGTAGGGAGTGTTGTTTTGAACCAAGAAGGCAACCGCTTTCTTTCCGCTTTTCGGCGTTCTTCAGCATTAACTCTGACCGGGCCTCCACAGCTGCTGGTCGACACTTCAGTGCCATTTGCTTGGGGCAGCGGTACACCCATTGATTACGAGGAGTGGACACACGGCGTTAATCATTCGCCTCAAACCTCCAGTTGAGGTCTTTCAAAACGAGGAGACATATACGAGACTTCACTCGCAAGTACGGATGGCTCGCAGTGCTGCACTCGTGACAGGAGGTGCAAAGAGAATTGGCGCTGCAATTTGTCTTCACCTAGCACAAAAAGGTCACTCAGTGGCAGTTCACCACAATTCGTCTGCAAAAGACGCCGAGAAATTGGCAGAGAAGATTAGAGGATTTGGGGTTGATGCTTGTACAGTAAAAGGAGATTTATCGAATCCGGAAGAATTTACCAAAATTATTACCGAGGCATCATCAAAAATTGGACCGATTTTACACCTTGTTAATAATGCCTCAAAATTTGAGCATGATGATTTAGAAACTGTCGATAGTGAATCTTGGAATAATCACATGGATATCAACGCAAAAGCCCCTCTGATTTTAACTCGAGAACTTCTTCAAAACCTCCCCGAGAATATGGCAGGGTCTGTGGTGAACATTTTAGATCAAAAAATTGCTGCTCCTAATCCTGACCATATTTCTTACACAGCCTCTCGATATGCGCTTCTAGGAATTACCGAGGCTCTTGCAAGAGGGCTTGCTCCCAAACTGAGAATTAACGCTATAGCCCCTGGTCACACACTAGCCAGCCCTGAGCAAACCGAAGAAGGATTTAGTCAAGCTCAAAGTCAGAGTCCTTTGGGCTATGGTCCTTCTCCGGAAGATATTGCTCAAGCAGTAGTTTTCCTCATTGAAGCAAAATCTATCACCGGGCAGGTAATCTTTGTCGATGCAGGAGAAAGATTCCTCTCAAGGAATCGAGATGTTGTTTTTGAGACGGAGGGTGTTAATTGACTTCACATTCTGAGGCACTTCGTGAAATTCTTTCGCAAAACCAAGCGGTCACAGCGCTATTTTTGGAGAAAATTATCCGTGATGTTGACATTGGTGTTCATGAGCATGAAATAGGTAGTTTTCAACGGTTATCTTTCGACTTGCATGTAATGATTAGAGGGGATAGTCATTCGAAAAATGATGAGATTAATGACGTCCTCAATTACGAGTACCTAATCACGGCATTAGATGAAACACTAAATTCTGAGCGTGTATCATTATTGGAAACCTTGGCCAATAGACTGCTAGATAGAATATTACAACCTGAATTAGTCGAATCAGCGACTGTAGTAATAACCAAGTTGGATGTCTTGGATGGAGATGGTCATCTTGGTTGTTCGATAACGAAAATGAAATGATGGTGCAGGGGGTGGGATTTGAACCCACGAAGCTCTATGCACCGGAGCTTAAGTCCGGCCCCTTTGACCACTCGGGTACCCCTGCGACCCCTCTGAGACACTCATTAGACTTGAAACGAGCGGACTTTACGCCCCCCTAGGGGGCGTGCTAAAATTGATGCATAAGGCACTCGGACTTCACGAACGCTTTAACACCCCCTCGAGGGCCGAGATTCGATGAGTGCGAGCAGTAAGCCGATTCGAGGCGGCAAGTTGCCCCAACTTGCAGTATTGCTTGCGGTGCTGATGATTACACCTCAATTGGCCAGTGTCATCAATCAATCATCACATTTGGAAGATAGTTTTCGCGCCAATGCCTCAGATGAAATTGAACTCAATCTGTACACGCTTTATTTTGCTGAGGCAAACTCCTCTTCGGGTGGTGATGGTCACATAACCACAATGGTTCCAGAATCAGGTGGACAATCAACTTCTAGCGCTTTAGACGGCTCAATAGAATTCTCTTCAGGAGATTTGTCGAGTACACTAACCTTGTATGGTCGACCAAAACATGGTTCTTCTACGGGACAATTCTACATCCCAGTACAAATTTTCCTCCGAGCCCAAGGGCCGAGTAATTCACAAGTAACATGGGATATCGAGATAAGCACCAATGGAAATACGATAGGGTCTGATTCTTGGGAAACTGAAGCTTGTAATCCAGGAATAACTAATTCTTGTAATTTTGATCATGAGCTTTTCGAAATAATTCTCGAAGACGATAAAGAGAGTTTTGATATTCAAGATGGAAAAGAGCTCACAGTTAAGATTTCTGCTGAAATGTCTGGCTGTGAGAGTTCAGGCAGCCCCTTTGGCAGTAGTTGTGAGGCCGAGGTTGCTTGGAATGAAATAGATGGAGAAAGCAATCGATATTCTCAGATGGAAATAGAAACAAATGCAATTGCCGACAGTGTGGTTCTTCTACAACGTGATGGGGCTGAATTAGCAGATGGAACCGAATTAGAATGGTACCCAAATGACGTACTTTCTGAAAGGACAATGCAATTTTCATTCGATGTTAAGAGCGCATTTGGTAGAGATGATATGGATTCAGTCAGACTTTTGATGAGA
>Ga0208763_1000077_pt1 | contig 22040 bp, 18 predicted proteins | sample ETNtaG_20_FD_185756 | JGI IMG/M metagenome (GOLD analysis project Ga0208763, IMG submission 185756) | Marine microbial and viral communities from oxygen minimum zone, Eastern Pacific Ocean - ETNP201306PF45B (SPAdes) (version 2) | ecosystem: Environmental > Aquatic > Marine > Oceanic ... | reverse complement strand
AAGCGAATTGCAATTGCAATTGCATCAGAAGTTCTGGAATCAATTTCAATTTCTTCTTTAGTTATTGAGTTTTTAAAATAAAGCGTAGAGTGAAAAACCCCTTCATTTAATTTGTGAATTACGATTTTACTAACTGATATGCTGAATTTATCACCAATATCTTTAAATAAATCATGCGTTAGTGGTCTTTCTGGTTTTTCTTTATTATCAAGAGCTACTGCAATGGCTCTTGCCTCACACCACCCAACAACAATTGGTAGTTGTCTTTCGCCAATTGTTTCATTTAAAAGTAAAACATATGCATTATTTTGAGAATCACTTTGCCTTAAAGCAGAAATATTTAATTGAATTAGTTCCAATCTTAATTATTTCTAAGTTTTTTAATTTCTTCTGTTAATTTAGGAACAACTTCAAATGCATCACCAACTATTCCGTAATCAGCAGCTTTAAAAAATGGAGCTTCTGGGTCAGTGTTAATAGCAACCATTACTTTTGAAGAATTAACCCCAGCTAGATGTTGAATAGCTCCAGATATTCCAATGGCAATATAAAGATTTGGAGCAACAGCTTTTCCTGTTTGCCCAACGTGTTCTGAGTGTGGTCTCCAACCAATATCTGAAACAGGTTTTGAACATGCAGTAGCAGCTCCTAATATATCAGCAAGACTTTCAATCATTTCCCAATTTTCTGGTCCTTTAAGTCCTCTTCCAGCAGAAACTACTATTTCAGCTTCAGAAAGTGAAATCTTTCCTTTGTTTACATCTTTACTAATAACAGTTAGATCAGAATCAAAGTTTTTCTGATTTATGTTTATTGTACAATCAGTATTCACTTGAACTAATTCAAAAGAATTTGGTGCAATACTAATTACCGCTTGTTTTGTGTTTAATTTTACGGTTTCAATAGCTTTTGAAGAAAATGATTGTCTTTTAAATGTTGGGTTATTTACATCCTCTAAATTTGAAATAACATTGGATACTAGTCCAGCTGATAATTTTGCTGATACTCTTGGCGCAATACTTTTGGCATTAAAAGTATTAGAAAAGATAATAAAATTAGCTTCTTGTGAATGCTCATTTATTACCTCAGCCACTGATTTACAATCACTTTTTGAAATATTTGGATAAACATCTACTGAACTTGAACCATAATCACCAAGTTTTTTTAGTTCATCCTCATTTATACTTCCAACACAAATTGATTTAACATCCTTTTGTAATCCTTCTGAAATTTTCTTTGCATAAGAAATTGCTTCAAAAGTACTTTTTCTAAATTTTCCTTCCCAACTTTCAGCGTAAACTATTATTGACATTTTTTATTTTATTTAATTAAATAACTTTTGCAACATTGTGTAACTCATTAACTAACTCATTAATGCTATTTTCATCAATCATTTTACAATCTCCTTTAGCTGCTGGTTTTGCATAAGAAATTGATTCTGTAAGATTTGATGTTCCAGATGCTTCAAGAACTTCTAGAGGTTTTGTTCTTGCAGTCATAATTCCTCTCATATTAGGAATTTTTAATTCACTTTCCTCAACAAGACCTTTTTGCCCTCCAATAACAACTGGAGTTTGAACTTTTATGTTTTCTATACCTCCATCTATTTCTCTACTTAACTCTAAATTATCTCCACTAATAATTAATCCATTGCAAGCATTAACAAATGGTATATTAAGCATATCAGCTATCATGCAAGGAACGGCCCCTCCATTGTAATCACTTGATTCTTTGCCAGCAATGATTAAGTCAAATGAATTCGATTTTATATAGTTAGTGATTTCGCTTGCTGTTGAAAAACTATCTTTTGGGTCATGATTAATTCTAATAGCTTTGTCTGCTCCAATAGCTAAAGCTTTTCTTAAAATAGGTTCAACTGTAGGTTCTCCAACACATAAAACAGTGATTGTAGCTTGATTTTGTTCCTTTAACATTACGGCTTTTGTTAATCCAAATTCATCATATGGGTTAATTACAAATTGTATCCCGTTTTTATCAAATTTTGAATTATTATCAGTGAAATTTATTTTTGAAGTGGTGTCGGGAACACTGCTAATACATACTAATATATTCATTTCGAGTTCTTTATTTTTTGTTAAACAAATCTAAAGAATTACATTAACTTTTTATTGGTTTTTATTGTTAAAATATGAAAAAAATACGACCATTTAACTTTATTATTATTTCCCCTTTAAGGACATCTTATTCACCAAAAATATTATTTTTGCACTCGAATTAAAATAACAAAATATATAACCATGGAAATTATTGTATCATATCTACCACTATTTGGAGTTTTAGCATTAGGATTTGTTTTTTGGAAAAATGCTTGGGTTTCAAAACAAGATGAAGGAGGAGACAACATGTCAAGAATTGCAAAAAATATTGCTGATGGAGCAATGTCCTTTTTAAAAGCAGAATATAAAGTTTTATCTGTATTTGTTGCTGCTGTAGCAGTTTTATTATTTTTTAAAGGATCAAATGAGGAAGCTTCTCATGGATTAGTTGCAGTTTCATTTATTGTCGGAGCTATTTGTTCAGCTCTTGCAGGATTTATTGGAATGAAAGTTGCTACAAAAGCAAATGTTAGAACAACTCAAGCTGCTAGAACATCACTTGGAAAGGCACTTGAAGTAGCTTTTTCTGGTGGAGCTGTAATGGGATTAGGTGTTGTTGGTCTGGGTGTATTAGGATTAAGCACACTTTTATTCATATACCAAGGAATGTGGAATGATAATTTAGAGATGGTTTTAAATGTATTGTCGGGCTTCTCTTTAGGAGCTTCTTCTATTGCATTATTTGCAAGAGTTGGTGGTGGTATTTACACCAAAGCTGCTGATGTAGGTGCTGATTTAGTTGGAAAAGTAGAAGCTGGGATTCCAGAAGATCACCCTTTAAATCCTGCAACTATTGCAGATAATGTAGGTGATAATGTAGGTGATGTAGCTGGTATGGGAGCTGATTTATTTGAATCATATGTTGGGTCAATAATTGGTTCTATGGTACTTGGAGCTGTCTATGCTACTCTCCCTGAATTTCGTGAAAGCTTCGATGGTTTAGGTGCAGTTTATTTACCTCTTGTGCTTGCTGCTGTTGGTATTGTAATGTCTATTATAGGAACATTCTTTGTGAAAGTTAAAGATGGAGGATCACCTCACCAGGCTTTAAATATTGGAGAATTTGGTTCAGCTGGTCTAATGCTAGTTGCTTCTTATTTTATCATAAATTCTATGCTACCAGAGAGCTGGGTTAGTGAAGGAATTCAATATACATCAATGGGAGTATTTTGGGCAACAATTGCTGGATTGGTTGCAGGTCTTTTAGTTGGTAAAGTAACTGAATATTATACTGGAACTGGAACAAAACCTGTTACTTCAATTGTTGAGCAGTCTGAAACAGGATCTGCAACTAATATTATTGCTGGTCTTGGAGTTGGAATGATGTCAACTGCAGTTCCAATTTTATTAATTGCATCAGCAATTTTAGTTTCTCATAATTTTGCTGGATTATATGGAATTGCGATAGCTGCTGTTGGGATGTTAGCTAATACAGGAATCCAATTGGCAGTAGATGCTTATGGTCCAATTTCTGATAATGCTGGTGGAATAGCTGAAATGGCTGAACTTCCACCTGAAGTTAGAGAGCGAACGGATAAATTAGACGCTGTTGGAAATACTACAGCCGCAATTGGTAAAGGATTTGCTATTGCTTCGGCTGCACTAACTGCCTTAGCACTTTTTGCTGCTTTTATGAAGACTGCTAATGTTCAATCAATTGATGTCTCACAGCCAGATATTATGGCAGGTTTATTAATAGGTGGAATGTTACCTTTTGTTTTTTCAGCACTTTCTATGAATGCTGTTGGAAGAGCAGCTATGGCTATGATTGAAGAAGTAAGAAGACAATTTAGAGATATCCCAGCATTAAAAGCTGCATTAGAAGTAATGAGAAAATATGATTCTGACATGTCAAAGGCATCAGCGGCTGACAAGAAAGTATTTGATGCTGCAATTGGAGTTGCGGAGTATGATAAATGTGTTGACATTTCTACTAAAGCATCTATTAAAGAAATGGTACTTCCTGGATTATTAGCTATTGCTGTACCTGTTGTTGTTGGATTTGGAGGAAAATGGTTTGGAATTGGAGGAGCTGAGATGTTAGGAGGCTTATTAGCAGGTGTAACTACATGTGGTGTGTTGATGGCAATTTTCCAATCAAATGCTGGAGGAGCATGGGATAATGCTAAAAAGATGATTGAAGAGCAAGGTAAAAAAGGTACTGATGCTCATAAAGCTGCTGTTGTTGGAGATACAGTTGGTGATCCATTCAAAGATACATCGGGACCTTCATTAAATATTTTACTAAAATTAATGTCAGTTGTTGCATTAGTTATAGCACCTTCTTTAAAAAATACTGCTGATATTAATAATTCTATGGAATTAACTAATACAGAACAAGAGGCTGTTATTTATGAAAAAGTTGAAAGTGAAGAAATTGTAATTTACTCTAGTGCTTCTGAATTTAATATTAATAAAAGTAATAATGTTACTCAACTTACCAATTTATTAATAAGCAATGATATGTTTTGTCAATCTGGTGGAGCTGCTTGTGATCAATTTGCTTCTTCATGTAATGCTCCATTAGTTTTTACTTCTAATGGAAGTGTTGCTGTTTCACGAATTGATGCTTATTCATACCAAATTGATGGAATTATTAAAGTTTCTTCAATAGATCAATCAGAAGCAACAGTTTATTACGATGTTGTTAATGATGATGCAATTACTGGGCAAGTAGTATTTAATGATATGACCTTAAAGTTTAAAGGTAAAAAATAAGCAACTTAGTTAATTTTTTTAAGCCTGTTTTCGATTTGTTTGATAATATCGTTAAGTTCATTTTCATTTTCTGAAAAGTTAATATTATCAACCTCAATTATAAGTAGTTCACCTTTGTTGTACTCATCAATCCAGGCCTCGTACCTTTCATTAAGTCTTGTTAAATAGTCAAGTCTTATACTATTTTCATAATCTCTTCCTCTCTTTTGAATTTGTTCAACAAGTTTTGGTACTGATGCTCTAAGATATATAAGTAAATCAGGACCTTGAATAAATCCATCCATAAGGGTAAAGATTTCTTTATAGTTTTCAAAATCTCTTGTGCTCATTAGCCCCATTGAATGAAGGTTGGGTGCAAAAATATATGCATCTTCATATATGGTTCTGTCTTGAATATATTTTTCACCACTGTTTTTAATGTCTATTATTTGTCTGAATCTACTATTAAGAAAATATACTTGAAGATTAAATGCCCATCTTTGCATTTCCTTATAGAAATCATTTAGATAAGGGTTATTTTCAACATCTTCATAGTGAGCTTTCCATTTAAAATGTTTTGATAAAAGAGTGGTTAGAGTAGTTTTCCCAGATCCAATATTTCCAGCGATAGCAATGTGCATTTTTGTATTTTTTTACTAAAATAAAAAAGAAATTTTATAGAATTATATAAATCTAGATTAGAAAGAATATTGTTGAAAACTTATGAGTTGAGATTTTTTAATTCATTTATAAAATCTCTTCCTTCTTTAAGTCTCTCAATTTTATTTTGACCGCCTAATTTGTTTTTTTGTTTTAACCAATTATAAAAAATTCCAGTTTTAATATTGGTTATTTTTGGTTTGTCAAGAATTAAGTTCTTAAATCTTTTTGCTTCGTAATCTGAGTTTATAGATTTTAATTTTTCGTCAACAATTTCAATGAAATTTTGTAGTTCTTGAGGTTGTTTTTCAAATTCAATTGCCCATTCATGTCTTCCTGAATGATCACTCATATAAATCGGAGCAACCGTATAATCTGTTATTTTACTATTTGTTCTTTTACAGGCTTCAAAGATGGCTACATCTGTATTATATACCATCAATTCTTCTCCGAAAGTATTAATACAATTTTTTGTTCTTCCTTTAATTATTATTCTATATGGATTAGTTGATGTAAAGCTTACAATATCACCAATATGATATCTCCATAAGCCAGAATTTGTAGAAATTATCATAGCATAATCAATATCTGTTTTTACATCTTCTAAGCTTATATAATTTTTTACCTTATTGTCTAAATCTTCTTTACTTATAAATTCATAAAATATTCCATAATCAAGCATTAATAACATTTCTTTTGAATTCGTTCTGTCTTGCAATGCAAAGAACCCTTCTGAAGCATTATAGGTTTCTAGATAATTCATTTTAGAAGAAGGAATTAATGAATTAAACTGGTTTATATATGGAGTAAAATTAATACCTCCATGTATATATAATTCTAAATCTGGCCAAATTTCATTTATATTTTTCACTCCTGTTGTTGATATAATGTTTTTTAATAAAAGTAACATCCAAGAAGGAACACCAGAAAGACTTGTAATATTTTCATTTATTGATTGTTCTGTTATTTTCTTTATTTTCTCATCCCAGTTTTTCATTGTGGCTGTTTTTATATCAGGCAAACGATGAGTATTAACCCAAAAAGGAAAGTTTTCTAATAGAATAGCTGATAAATCACCATCAATGAAATTAGAATTTATTTCTTTTGATCCCCCTAATATTATTCCTTTTCCGTCAAATATTTTACTCTCTGGAGTATTTTGTAAGTAAACAGCCAACATATCTTTTCCTCCTTTAAAATGACAGTTGTGTAAGGTGTCATAACTTAAGGGTATATATTTGCTTCTTGCATTAGTTGTGCCAGATGATTTTGCAAAAAGTTTTGTTTTTTCAGGCCACAATATGTTTTCTTCTCCATTTCTAATTTTTTCTATATAAGAAAAAATTTCTTCATATTTTCTCGACGGAACAAGCTGTATGAAATCTTCATATTTTTGAATTTTATTAAATGAATGGTCAATACCAAACATGGTATTTTTACCTTTATCTATTAAATAATTAAATATTTTTTTTTGAGATTTAATAGGGTTTTCTCGCATCTTATTTAAGTTGCTTATTCTTTGTTTTATTAAAGATGAAAGAATACTATTTTTAAAAGGAAAGTTTATCAAAAAATAATATATTTAAAAATTAAACTTTACAAAAGTATGCATTCGCAAGTAATTAAAAAGATGGACACTTCATTAAATGAGGTTGTCAATTATAATTTAAATTTTGACAATAAAAAATTCTTAATGAATGACTTAATTAATTGTATAATTAATATAAGCTGGAAAGGTAAAGTTATATGTCAGTGTGGTAGAGAGATGAAAAAATTTTATAGATCTGGTTTTTGTTATACATGTTATTGGGAATCACCTCAAGCTTCTCAAAGTATTTTTAAGCCAGAGCTTTGCACGGCACATTTAAATATAGAGGAAAGGGATTTAGCTTGGGAAAAAAAATTTCAAATAGCACCGCATTATGTTTACTTAGCAAATTCAAGTGGTATAAAAGTTGGAATAACTAGAAAAACTCAAGGCGTTACAAGATGGATGGATCAAGGCGCTAGTCAAGCAATTATACTAGCTGAAGTTCCAAATAGGAGGTTTTCCGGGGACATTGAAGTTGCAATTAAGAAACATGTTTCAGATAAAACTAATTGGAGGAAAATGTTGTCTGGTGAGCCTAGTGCTATTGATCTGTTAAAGATAAAAAATGAGCTTTCCAATTATGTTCCTGATGAGTTAAAAAGATATATTTCTAAAGACAACAATGTAACTCATATTAAATACCCAGTTTCAGTATATCCAGAAAAAATTAAAAGTTTAAAACTTGAAAAATCTCATGAGATAAGTGCAGTTTTAAAAGGAATTAAAGGTCAGTATTTAATTTTTGAAAATAATGAAGTTTTTAATATTAGAGCACATGAAGGATTTGTAGTTGATTTTTCATTCGAAAAAGGATCAGTACAATCTTCTTTATTCTAAGTTCAAGATATAAGGTAATCTTGTTTGTATTTTATCAGATTTGATCAATTCTTTTATTGCTATGATATCTTCTTTTTTTATTAGATCTAAATCATTAACTAATATGTCACTTAATTTGGTTTGAGTGAATTCTTCTAAAAATTCAGTAAACGGATCTTTTTGTTTTGGAAGCGAAATAGTTCTGTATTCATCAAGCTCTGCTAATGCAGCAGCTGATTCAATAGCTTTTTCAATACCTCCAAATTCGTCAATTAATCCAATTTTCTTTGCATCATATCCAGACCAAACTCTTCCTTGTCCAATTTCATCTACTTGTTTTGTGCTGATTCCTCTTCCATCACTTACTCTTGAAATAAAAGTGGTGTAAACTTCTTCTACACCTTGCTGTATTTTTTGTTTTTCAAATGATGTTAATTTTCTATTGGTCCCCATGTCAGCATAGTTATTTGTTTTAACTGTATCAAAGGTTATTCCAAAGTTAGATTTGTAGAATTCACTCATATTAGGTATCATTCCAAAAACACCAATTGAACCCGTAATGGATGTTGGGTTAGCAATGATTTTGTCAGCAGCACATGCAATATAGTATCCGCCAGAAGCTGCAACATCTCCAAATGAAACAACTAAAGGTTTTTCATTTTTTGCTAAAATAGTTTCTCGCCATATTACATCAGATGCAAGTGCACTCCCTCCACCTGAATTTACTCTTAATACAATTGCTTTTACTTTATTATCCTTTCTTGCTTCTTCTATTGCTTTTGAAGTTGTAATTGATCCTATAGAATTTTCATCTCCTTTACCAGAATTAATTCCACCATTTGCATAAATAACTGCAATCTTATTTCTGCTAATATCTTTTTTCTTGGTTTTGATTTTGGTGTATTTGTTTATAGAAATCAGATTTAATTTTTCTTCTCCAAGAAGTAATTTAATTGTGTCTTTTACTTGATCTTCATATAATATGCCATCTACATAATTTTCTTCAAGACATATTTTTGCAGAACTTAACTTTAATTGGTTGGCATCATTATGCATTTTACTTAAAGAAATATTTCTTTGACTAGCTATACTGTCTAAAATATTATCATTAATTGAGTTAAGTAAAAGCTTTAATTGTTCACGATTTGAATTACTCATCTTTTCTAAAGTAAAAGGCTCTATTGCACTTTTAAATTTACCAAGTCTAAATATCTGAATATCAATATTAAGTTTTTCTAATAGGCCTTTATAAAACATCAATGTTGCAGACATTCCTTTATGATCAATAACCCCCATAGGGTTTATATATATCTTGTCTGCAACTGAAGACAAGTAATAACTTTTCATTCCATAAAATTCATTGTAAGCAACTATTGGTTTTTTTGTTAGTTTAAATTCTAATAGCTTATTTCTTATTTCCTCAGTCTTTGACATACCTGCGTTAACAGCAGGACTGTTAATGTATATTCCAGCAATATTGTCATCGTTTTTAGCTTTTTCAATATTATCTAGAATATTTTTCAATCCTAATTGCTGGCTATTGTCAATATTCATTGGGTCAAAATTTGCTAAAGGATTTGAACTTGTTCTTTCAGCAACAACATTAGATAAATCAATTTTTAGAAAGTGTTTTTTATCTAGTTGCTTTATAGATTTGTTTTTTTGGGATGATATAGAAGCAACTCCAATAATTATTAAAAATATCACTAAGAAAGATAGTAATATACCTAGAACTGTAGAAAATGTATTTTTTAAGAAATTAAGCATGTTTTGGTATTAAAAATTCTCACAAATATAATTCTATTAATTCAGAAATTAGTTACTTTTAAATACGGAAGAATTAATATTATTATATGCTCAATAAAATTTTTTTTCAGCTTGGAAGTAACATAGGAGATAGATTTAGAAATATGAATCAGTCAATTGAATTTATTTCAGAAAGAATTGGTGATGTTTTAAATAAATCTAGTGTTTATGAAAGCACACCATGGGGAGTAGAAAATCAAAGAAATTTTTTGAATCAAGTTATTTATGTTCAATCTATTTATGACTCAAACACCATTTTAGATTTAGCACTACAAATTGAAAAAGATATGGGCAGAGTTCGAATAGAAAAATGGGGTGAGAGAATAATAGATATTGATATTTTATTCTTTAATGATGCTATTATTGAAACTGATAAATTATGTGTTCCCCATCAATTTATTTCAAAAAGGAAATTTGTTTTGGAGCCTCTAAATGAGCTAGCACCAAATTTTGTTCATCCAAAGCTTGACAAAACTATTGAGCAATTATTGAATGATTGTAAAGACCAAGAAAAAGTTGAAATTTATGAATCATAATTTTATTGCGATTGAAGGAAATATTGGTGTTGGAAAAACTTCCTTAGCAAGGATGATTTCTGAAGATTATAATTCAAAACTTATACTTGAGTCATTTGCTGAAAATCCTTTCTTACCAAAGTTTTATAAAGATCCAGAAAAATATGCTTTTTCATTAGAACTTTTTTTTATGTCAGAAAGATATCATCAATTAAAGAATCAATGGAGTGGTGATCTGTTTTTGACAAATAAAGTTGCAGATTACTTTTTTATGAAATCTAAAATTTTTGCACTTAATAATTTAAAAAGTGATGAGCTCCTATTATTTGATAAATTATTTGAAATTATGCTTTCTTCCCTTCCCCTTCCAGATTTACTGGTTTATCTTCACTCTGATGTGCCACGCTTACAAGAGAATATTCATAAAAGGGGTCGAGAATTTGAATTAAACATTAAAGACGCCTATCTCAAATCAATTCAGAATAATTATTTTGATTATTTAAAAAAGCAGGATAAGATTCCAGTTCTTATTATAGATATTTCTAGCATTGATTTTATCAATAATGAAAATCACTATAATAAAATTAAGAATTTGATCAACGAAAACTACTCTGTTGGAGATATCAAAAAAGTAATACTTTAGTTATTCTATAGTTTTTATAAACTTTTCACTTGATCTGTAATTAATGAATTCCAAATCTTTTTTTGCTTCGTTTTTATAGTCGTTGTTTTTTACAATAGCATTACTGAGTGATTTGATCATCATATTCTCATCTCCTGATCTTGCATATGAAATTGCATTTAGATAATTACAAGCTGCAGTATTCTCATTACAAGTACTATTTTGGCCATTTAACATTTTTGCTAATGCAGCATTGTGGGTATTTTTATTTTTAAAGAATCTAGCTGCTTTTTTATAATTGGCTGTCCTTAAATCTAGAAGTGCTTTGTTTTTTGGTGTTGCTGATTTATTGTAGAGCTGTTTAGCTAACTCAAAATCACCTTCCCAAGCTGCAATTACTGCTTTATTGTTTTGAATATTTGATGCAGAGTTATTTAATTTTTCGGCTTTTGATAAATATTGCTTTGCTTCTTTAATTTTATTATTTTCTAACATTAGATATGCTATATTATTATAGCCTTTCCAATTGTTGTGCATTTCACTTGCTTTATTAAAAATAGATACCTTTAAATCAGTATTTTCAGTCAATGATGCCGAAAATAGAAGTTCTTTAATATCTAGTTCTTCAGCATTATTTTGAGCAAGATCTAAAATTTCGTTGTCTGTTCTTTTTGGCTCAAATGATCGTATTGTAATCTTAGCTTTTCTTAGTTGTGGTAATACATCTTTTTCAATAGCGTCATAAATTTCAGCCATATCTCTAATTGCTTGTTCTCTTTTTTCAAGATCTTCAACAGAGTTAACAATTTTTGTAATCCTTCTTCTGTCTTTTATGTCTGAACTTCTCATTAATTTATTAAACCCTTCCCAATCTTCTCCTTCAGAAATCTCAGTATATAATTCTTCATTATCAACTCCATTCAATTTTGCTTTTCTAAGCATTCTTTTAAGAAAACGAAGTGTGCTCGCAGCTCTTTTTTCTGAAACATTATCATTTAGATTCACAGACCCTTCAGGTGATGCAAATGATTTTACTTCAATGGAATGAGTTTCATAACCCAAACTGGCAAATTCTTCTAATCTTTTAATATCATCATCACTTTTTTCAGTAGTTCGAATATTACTTTGGTTTACTAAAAAATAAATAATTGCAGATTCTTCTAAAATTGTTTCTTTCTCATAATTGCTTTTTGCAAAATAGAGATCTTCAGTATTTTGAATTCTTGTTGATGTTGCAAGAACACCATTGGCTATGGTTCTATTATCAAAAGCTAATTCTTTGTCTTTGGATTTTCCAAGGGCTCTTAACTCAAGTGTTGATTCCATCATGTCATTAGTGTATGGAATATTATCTTTATATGAAAAATTTCCTCCTGAGGCATAAAAAATTGTTGCTTCTCCACCAGTTGCCTCTTCACCTTGAATAGTAATTGACTTAAATTCTTTTTCTCCTTCATTAGTTATTAAAACAGGAGTGAATTTAACAGTTGATGTTTTGGCAAAATATTTTTCAGGAAAGCTAGCATCTATACTAACTTCAACGTTTCCTGCATGAGCCTGAAGTGTTGGAGGTGTAACATTAATATTAACAGTTTCGTATTTACTTGACATGTTTGATAGCCCACAAGAAGCTAAAAATGAAACGATAACTGATAGATATAATATTTTTGAGATTTTCATAATTTATTTTTTATTGAAAACAAAAATAATAAAATTAAATTGTGGTATGATCTATTTTTTTTCTTTTAAATTTAAATTTTCCTCCTTAAATTGATTTTATTGCTTTCCAAATAATTATACCAGCACACACACTAATATTAAGAGAGTGTTTTGTGCCAAACTGTTCAATTTCTAAAACTTCGTCACATTCATTTATTATGTTTTGATCAATACCCTCTACTTCATGTCCAAAAATAAAAGCAGTTGGTTTGTCTATTTTAAAATTTTCAAGAGAAGTTGATTTTTCTGCTTGTTCAACGCCCACAATGTTGTAACCTTTTTGTTTTAATAATCTAACAACATCATAGGTGTTAGTTTGACATTCCCATTCAACTGACTTTGTTGCTCCAAGAGCTGTTTTTCTAATCTCATTACTAGGGGGTTTAGGGGTAATGCCACACAAATAAATTTTTTCTACTAAAAAAGCATCACTAGTGCGAAATATTGACCCAACGTTTTGAGCACTTCTAACATTATCTAAAATAACAACAACTTTGTTTTTGGTAGTTTTTTTAAACTCCTCAATTGTTATTCTTTTTAATTCACTATTATTTAACTTTCTCATCTATTATATTTGTTGTAAAATTAAATAATAAATTTTTGGCTAAAAAAGAAAAAAAAGAAGTTAAAGAAACACCTTTAATGAAGCAGTATAATGATATCAAATCACGATATCCTGATGCCTTATTATTATTTAGAGTAGGTGATTTTTATGAAACATTTGGAAACGATGCAATCATTGCTTCCAAAATTTTAGAAATTATACTTACAAACAGAGCAAATGGATCTTCAAAAATTGAATTAGCTGGATTCCCACATCATGCAATAGATAATTATTTGCCAAAGCTAGTTAGGGCTGGACATAGAGTTGCTATTTGTGATCAGCTTGAGGATCCCAAAAAGACCAAAAAAATCGTTAAAAGAGGTGTTACTGAGTTGGTCACCCCTGGAGTTTCATATAATCATCTTACAATTAATAGTAAGAAAAACAACTTTTTAGGATCTATATATTATGGTAAAGAAAATATTGGAATATCTTTTTTAGATATTTCAACAGGTGATTTTTTTGTGTCTGAAGGTAATCTTGAATATATAAATAAATTAATTCAATCTTTTTCTCCTGCCGAAATACTACATCAAAAAAGTTGCCTTAGTAGATATCAATCTGAATTTAATTTTGATTGCTTTTCATACCCACTTGATGACTGGCCATATAATTTTGACTATGCTAATGAATTATTAATTAATCAATTTAATACTAAATCTTTAAAGGGTTTTGGAATAGAAGATTTGAAAGATGGAATTATTAGTTCAGGTGTTATTTTACACTACTTAAAAGAAACTAAACATGAGTTTACTTCAAATATTCTTTCAATATCAAGACTTGATGAAGAAAAGTATTTGTGGATGGACAAGTTCACCATAAGAAACCTAGAATTATTTTATTCTCCACACCCTGATGCTAAAACATTAATTGAAATATTAGATCAAACAGAAACATCAATGGGTTCTAGGATGTTGTTTCGTTGGCTAGCTTTACCTTTAAAAAACAGAGATGAAATACAGCAAAGGCTTGATATTGTTGAATATTTCTTAAATCACAATAGCTTTTCAGAAATAACCCAAGAAAATTTACAAAATATCGGAGATCTTGATAGGTTAGTAGCAAAGGTTTCTTCTAGAAGAATTTCTCCAAGAGAAATTAAAAAATTAAATGATTCACTTAATGCCATTATTCCAATTAAAAATGCAACTGAAAGTTCAAAGCTTTTAATACTTAAATCAATAAGTTCAGACATTGACTCATGTGAATCGTTAATTGAAAAAATTAGTTCTGAGCTAGTTGATGATCCTCCTGCTTTTTTACATAAAGGAGATGTTATTAAAGCCGGAGTTCATGATGGGTTAGATGAGTTAAGAGATATAAAGAATTCAGGTAAAAAATATTTAGATAAAATGCTGCAAGATGAAATTGAAAAAACATCTATATCATCTTTAAAGATTTCATTTAACAATGTATTTGGGTATTATTTAGAAGTTAGAAATATACATAAAGATAAAGTGCCAGATACTTGGATTAGAAAACAAACTCTTGTCAACGCAGAAAGATATATTACCCAAGAGTTAAAAGAATATGAGGAGAAAATCTTATCTGCTCAAGAAAAAATTTCAAGCATAGAGTCTGAACTATATAATAAGTTAACTGATTATATCGCTAAATACATTTCAACACTTCAGAAAAATGCTCATGTGATTTCTCGTTTAGACTGTTTACTTTCTTTTTCAAAACTTGCAAATAGATTTAATTATGCTAAGCCAATAATTAATGATAATTCTGATTTAAAAATTAAAAAAGGGAGACATCCAGTTATTGAGCAACAATTAGAAAGTATTAAGAATTATATCCCAAATGATATTTCTTTGGATCAAAAACAACAACAATTAATAATGATAACAGGGCCAAATATGTCTGGGAAATCTGCTATTTTAAGACAAACTGCATTAATAGTTTTAATGGCTCAAATAGGTTGTTATGTTCCAGCTGAAAGTGCAGAAATAGGATTGGTAGATAAAATTTTCACAAGAGTTGGGGCTTCAGATAACATATCTATTGGTGAATCAACTTTTATGGTAGAAATGAATGAGACAGCTAGTATTTTAAATAATTTAAGTGAAAACAGTTTGATATTACTTGATGAAATTGGAAGAGGAACAAGTACTTATGATGGTATTTCAATTGCTTGGTCAATTGCTGAGTATTTGCATGAACATCCAACAAAAGCTAAAACATTATTTGCAACCCATTATCATGAGTTAAATGAAATGACTAATAAATTTTCAAGAATTAAAAATTATAATGTTTCAATAAAAAGAAAGGAAAACGAAATAATATTTATGAGAACTTTAAAAGAGGGAGGGAGTAATCATAGTTTTGGGATTCATGTTGCACGTATGGCAGGCATGCCAGAAAATGTTACAGTTAATGCCGAAGAGATTTTGAAGGAGTTACAATCAAATAGAAATAACATCTCTGATAATTCGATAGATGGAAAAAAGATGCAATTAAGTTTTTTTGATGTTGAAGATCCTACAATGCAAAAGATTCGGAAGATGCTAGAAGGAATTGATATTGATTCATTAACACCTATTGAAGCATTGATGAAGCTAAATGAAATAAAAAAAACAATAAGTGATTAGTTTGAATTATTGAATATTTAACTAAATTTGCCGACCTGATGCGAGTGTAGCTCAGGGGTAGAGCATCACCTTGCCAAGGTGAGGGTCGTGGGTTCGAATCCCATCACTCGCTCAAAAAAGTTCTTTTTAAATGAAATTGTTGCCCGGGTGGTGGAATTGGTAGACACGTTGGACTTAAAATCCAATGAGCAGTAATGCTCGTACGGGTTCAAGTCCCGTCCCGGGTACAAAAAAAGGTTGAAGTTTTACTTCAACCTTTTTTTATTTTAAATTCAATTTTTTATTAAAAACTATCAATTTTCTTCGCCATTAAAAAATCATTTTCATGTAGTCCGTCAATTTTGTGAGTGAATAAAATTACTTTAACTGTTTTAAAATTGATATGCACATATGGGTGGTGACCTTCTTCTTCAGCTAATTTTGCTACTTTATTTGTAAAATCAATTCCGTTCATGTAGCTTGAAAATTTAAATTCTCTATATATTTTTTTATTTTCTTCTACTACCCAGTTAGCATCAATTAATTTTTGAAAGTTATTTATTTCCTTTTCATTTAGAGGAGGAATTCCTCCCTGACATGGGATACATTTATTTAGTGTGAACATTTATTTTAAAATAAAAGAGTTAAGCAAACTGCAATACTAAAGAGCGCTTGCAATGTTATAGTTCCCCAATTTGCAGCTACTAATTCTCTACTTTCATATTTTTTAAACAGGATAGAAAAAACATATCCTCCATATAGAACTAATATTGCTAATGGTATTAGTAATTTTTCACTTCCAACACTATCGGCTAACATTAGAGTTGTGTACGCAGTTAGTCCAAGTATTAATAGATAAATCCATCTACTTGCCTTTTTTCCAAATGTTACAACTAGGTGATTTTTGTTTGTCTTAGTATCACTTTTCATATCAGGAAACTCGTTGATCAATAAAATATTTGTAGTTAGTAGCCCCATTGGTATTCCAATGTAAAGACAATTCATAAGATGCTCTTGAGCCATTGAAAGATCTCCATTAAATATTGCAAATGCAGTTCCAAGGGTAATAAGTGGTCCGAAAGTTAGGAAAATGGTTAGTTCTCCCAAACCTCTCCTTGCAACAAGTCTTAGGGGAGGTGCCGTGTAGAAGTAGCCTAAAAACAAGCCGATTAATGTAATCATTAAGACAGCATCAACATTGGCAGGATTTGTTAAAAACAGAACAACACCTCCAATTAAAAGTGCAACAATTGTAAGTATTATTCCAAGCTTTTTAGTTCCTGCAAGTGTTATTAAGCCTAATTCAATTGCTCTACTTCCTCCAGAAACTTGTTGGAAATAATCATTATTTTCTTCATCTGTACCATCTTTAAAATCAAAATAATCATTTAAAACATTCACACTTAAATGAGCAATTAATACACCAAATATGCATAAAACAAAATTTAAAATATTAAATAGTCCATCTCCAACACCTGCAAAATAAGCTCCTACTGCTAGTATAGGTAATATAGATGCTGATGTAAAAGGCATTCTAGTAATTGCTAAGCCTTTTATTAATTTAGTTGAAAAATTAATTGGAACATCAACATTCTCTTCAATTACTTCAGTAACTCCACAGTATCCTGTTTGTGCTTTGTCTTTACCGTTAGCAAAAGTTGGTGTTATTCTAATCTTTGCATTAAATTTTTCTTTATTCTTTTTTATAAAGTATGTTTTGCCAATGTATTCACCTTTTTTTACAGCTTCATCTAGCCATCCTTCAACATTTTGAAGAACTATTTCACCGGGTGAAAAAATAGAAACTCTTTTTTTACCTATTAGCTCTTCTTTTGGATAGCCAAATACTTGTTCTGCGCCATCGTTCATGGTTAGAATTCGTCCTTCCATGTCACATGTAATTGTACTTTTTTTCATGATGTTATTTTTGTGTTTTTGTAATTAAAAAAATTCTTTACGAATTTTAAATGATTTTTTGTGTTTAAGATTTCAAATTTATACAAATTTTTATCAGTTTGTATTACAAATTTGTTGTCATTTGATTGAATTGTTATTTTTGGATATATGCAAGCTTCAACATATTCATTATTGTTGTGCCTAAAAAAGAAAACAAGCCCCTTTTCTCTTATATCAAAGTTAATTCCAATGGTGTTGTTATAGTCATTCAAATTAATATTAAAATTATTGTTGCTAATACTTTTAAGATAATATTTTCCAGATCCGAAATTGTTTGTTCTGATTCTTTTTAACCAACTAAATGGTTTGCCACAAATATTATTAACTGTATTGTATGTTTCGATTGGATCACGATTTACATCAAGCAACATTTGTATAGTTTTTTTATAAAAAATCTATACAAATATACATAATATTGTTTAATATTTAATATTATTGCATATCTTTTTAAAATAAATATTATGCAAAAATGGTAACTTTAATTAATGATATAAGTGATAAGATAGAATCTTTTGATGTTAAGAAGTATTCATACACTAGGAATTTCGTTGATGGAGATATTTCTTTATTATCTCCATATATTTCACGTGGAGTAATATCAACAAAACAAATTTTTAACAGACTTAAGCAAAAACATAAAACTTTTTCTGAGATAGAAAAATATGTCCAAGAATTAGCATGGCGTGATTATTTTCAATTAATTTTTGAAGAAAAAGATGTTACAAAAAATTTAAAAAATTACACTCTGAGTCACACCACTTTTGAAGGCTTTCCTGTTGCGTTTAGAGATTCCAAAACAGGTATAGAATTTATTGATAATTCAATTAGAGATTTGTACGAAACTGGATATATGCATAATCATGTCAGAATGTATGTTGCCTCATTAATTTGTAATTTTTCAAATTCACACTTTCTTAATCCTTCAAAATGGATGTACTATCATTTACTAGATGGTGACATAGCTTCAAATTGTTTAAACTGGCAATGGATTTCTGGTGCTAGTAGAAATAAAAAATATTTGTTTAATCAAGAAAATTTAAATAAATATTCTAAAACAAAGCAGAGAAATACTTTTATTGATATTTCATATGAACACATAGAAAAAGTTAAAATGCCAGAACACTTTGATAAGATAACTATATTTAATGAAGAAGCTTCATTACCCAAATCAGATGTTTTCGCTCTTGATAATAATAAACCTTTGTGTATATATAATTATTATAATTTAGACCCTAATTGGAGATCAGAAAATGATTATAACAGAGTTTTATTGTTTGAGCCTTCTATTTTTAAAAAGTTTCCTGTAGGAAAAAAAGCAATAGATTTTGCATTAAAACTTTCAAATAATATTCCTAATATAAAAATATACTGCGGGGAATTTGATGAATTAGTTAATGATTTTAATAATGATATTTTTTACAAGCAACATCCTCTAAACTATAGATATAAAGGCCTTGAAGAATCTAGAGACTGGTTAACTTCAATTAAGGGATATTACCCATCATTCTTTTCTTTCTGGAAAAAAGCCAAAAAAGAATTAATTTTTTAAAGTATGTTTTTTGAAGAAGATGATATTTTTAATCTTGATAAGATAAAAAGATTAAAACTTATAAACTCAATAACAGGAGTAAAGCCTGCAAATTTAATTGGAACAAGAAGTAGTGATGGAATAACTAATTTGGCAATCTTTAGTTCAATTGTTCATTTAGGATCTAATCCACCACTTATTTCATTTGTAACAAGAACCTCTAAGGAGGTAAACAGAAATACATTAGCAAATATTTTATCAACAAATTTTTTTACAATCAATCAAATTCAAAAAAGTTTTGTAAAAAATGCACATTACACATCAGCAAAATTTAATGAAAGTATTTCAGAATTTGAAATGTGCAAATTAGACGAAGAATATATAAATAACTTTCATGCTCCATTTGTTAAGCAAAGTAATTTAAAGATAGGGTTAGAGTTGAAAGAGATAATTAAAATTACCACTAATGACTCAACATTAGTGGTTGGTGAAATTAAACAGATTACTACAAAAAAAGAGTATTTGAAAGATGATTTTATGTTTGATTTAGAAAAATCGGGGGCAATTGCAATAGGGGGATTGAATGAATATTTTACAATCGAAAACATAGCAAATTTCCCATATGTTAGATTAAACGATTTTCCTAGTTTTTAAATTTTTATGAAAAAGATTACTTTAATTTTTCCTAATCAATTATTTGAAGACATAAGTTGGATCGACTATGAAAGTCATGTTTTTTTAATTGAAGAAATACTTTTTTTTAGACAATATAATTTTCATAAGCATAAATTAATTTTTCATAGATCTTCAATGAAATTTTATTATGATTATTTAAATCAAAATGGGTACAATGTTAGCTATATAGAAAGTCACGAAAAAATTGCTGACGTTAGAAATTTAATTTCTCAATTAAAAGCTCAAGGAGCCAGTCACATTAATATTATTAATTGTGATGATAATTACTTACAATCCAGAATAAATAAAAAAACATGTGAGTATAATATTTTGTTAAATGTTTTTCAAAATCAATGTTTTTTAAATTCACTTGAAGATTTAAATTCATTTTTTAAGAATAAAAAAAGTAAATTTTTTCAAACATCTTTTTACATTGAACAAAGAAAAAAGTGGAATGTTCTTATTGAAAAAGAAGATAAGCCAGTTGGAGGTAAATGGACTTTTGATACAGAGAATCGTAAAAAATATCCAAAGAATAAAAATGTGCCTGAAATTTCATGGCCAATGTCTGATAAATATTTTGAAGAAGCCAAAAACTACATTATCACCAGATTTAACAGTAACATTGGTAGCTTGCCATCATACGCTCAATATCCATTTACACATGAACAAAGCAAATTGTGGTTGAAGAATTTTATAAAAACAAGATTTGTTGAATTTGGTGACTATGAAGATGCAATTTTAGAAAATGAAGATTTTTTAAATCACAGTATATTATCTCCAATGATTAATTCTGGTTTAATTACCCCAAAAATTATATTGGAAGAAATTTTAAAATCTAGTTCAGAAATACCTTTGAATTCTTTAGAAGGATTTATTCGCCAAATAATTGGTTGGAGAGAGTTTATTAGAGGTATTTATATTTTTAAAGGAACAGAACAAAGAAATAGTAACTTTTTTGATTTTCAAAGATCTATGCCTCAATCTTTTTATGATGCAAGTACAGGTATTCTACCATTAGACAATTGTATAAATAAAGCTTTAAAAAACTCCTATTCTCATCACATTGAACGTTTAATGGTTATTGGTAATTTTATGTTATTATGTGAGATTAAGCCAGATGCTGTTTACAAATGGTTTATGGAATTGTATGTTGATGCTTACGACTGGGTAATGGTTCCAAATATCTATGGAATGAGTCAGTTTTCAGATGGAGGGCTAATGTCAAGTAAGCCTTATATAAGTAGCAGCAATTATATAAAGAAAATGAGTGATTTTAAAAATGGTACTTGGAGAGAAATATGGGATGGATTATACTGGAGATTTATAAATAATCATAGGGAAAAGTTAAATAATAATATCAGAATGAGATTCATGATTAATTTATTTGATAAGATGGATCAAAAAAAGAAGGATTTTCATTTGCAAAATGCCCAAAATTTTCTTGACACTTTAAAATAAATTTTTGTTTTTCAATTAATTTATATTTGTTTAAATATATTTGATTTAAAGTCGTTATACAACAAATCGTTTATATGAACATTGTTTCAAAATTGAAGAACTTCACTTTTGTTTTATTTGCTTTTGCAATTCCTTTTTCAGTAGCCTTAACTAATATTTTAATTGTATTATTTACTTTTTTGTGGGTAATAGAAGGTCGTTTTATTGAAAAACTAAACCAAATAAAATCTACTTATTGGATTGGATCATTATTTTTTATAGCAGCATTATATCTAATAGGATTATTAAATGGGGACTTTCACTCTGATTCAATTTACGCTATTAAGAGAGTCCTTTTATTATTTTTTTTCATTCCTATTTACACATCAGATATTTCTTTAGAGAATTGCAATAGAGCAATTCATGTCTTTTTAATTACAAATTTTTTTGCTGCTCTTTCTGCTATTTCAATTAATTTTGAATTCATACAACCATTTTTTTCTGATGCTTCAATTTCAGCATTCTTAAAATATAATTACCATAATATTTTATTATCATTTTCGTCAATTTTATCATTGTATCTTTTTGTTCGATCAAATCATAAATATTCAGCAATCTATCTTTTACTAATAATAATTTTTACAATAAGCATATTTACGGAGGCAGGTAGAGCAGGTCAGCTAACATTTAATATTTTCTTTTTATTATACGCTATCTTTCT
>Ga0208763_1000075_pt1 | contig 22303 bp, 22 predicted proteins | sample ETNtaG_20_FD_185756 | JGI IMG/M metagenome (GOLD analysis project Ga0208763, IMG submission 185756) | Marine microbial and viral communities from oxygen minimum zone, Eastern Pacific Ocean - ETNP201306PF45B (SPAdes) (version 2) | ecosystem: Environmental > Aquatic > Marine > Oceanic ... | reverse complement strand
TGTCCTAAGAAATTGGATGGCTCAATTAGCCATTGATGCTGCAGAAAAAGGTGACTTCACTGTTGCTGAAGAACTCTATAACTTGCTAAAATTACCATATGAAGAGCAGCCAGAGCTTGAAGCCAATTGGTTCCAAAAGAGGCCGGAATGGGCGAAGCATAGGGTTGGATGTTCTATGCTTTCTTGCTCTAGCTGATTAGCCATCAGAGAAGGTTTTCTTCTGCATAATTTACTGCATTTCTGAAGATTTTCATTCCCTCGCCTTCGCCATGTTCGCCTTGGGCCACATCTCGTGTCCAAGTAGCGCCTAACCAAGTCGAATGGTTGGCTTCGGGATGCGGCATGAGACCGAAGACTAGTCCTGTAGGGTCGCAAACTCCTGCGATATTTCGCCAACTCTGGTTTGGTGAGGTTGGGTATGGAAGTACCTCATCACTTGCACTTGGGTATTCTTCGGTAGGGTCAACGTAGCGGACTACTAGTTGCCCGGATTCTGACCAATGATCGAGAAGCGCCCTATCGTTGGTGACGAACTTTCCCTCTCCATGGCGGACCGGGACTCTCATTCTGGTGATTCCTTTAGTCCATACACACGGGCTATCAGGATCAAACTCTAGAGTCGCCCAACGATTTTCGTAATGGCCACTATCATTCAGTGCGAGTGATGCAGTTTGAGTCAGACTGACTTGGTCGTCTCCTGGAAGTAAGCCCATCTTGACAAGGACTTGGAAACCATTGCAAATTCCAATTACCAATTTACCCGATTGAACAAATCGTCTTACTTGGTCTCTTAACCCGAATCTCAACCTATTCCCCATAAGTCTGCCACTGCCTAGGTGGTCTCCGAAAGAGAAGCCTCCGGGGACTGCCATGATGTGATAGTCGTCAAGACTCATTTCTCCACTTACCAATCGATTCACATGGACTCGGTCGGTTGTTGCGCCAGCCATTTCGAAAACTGCCATTGTTTCGGTTTCACAATTGATTCCGAAGCCTGAAAGAACTGCTACACGAACTTGGTTCATTGGGGTCCGCCTCCATCCAAAGTGCCTTTCCAAGCGCTCCTTAACTCACTCATCGAAGAAGAAATTAGGCTATTCGCCCCATTGCTTACTAGGATTTTATCACCATCAACAACGTGCCCCAAATCGTAGCATGCATGACCCGCCATAGTCGCCTCAAATGCTTCGCAGTCATCCGATTTTACACTGACTAAAATACGGCCTAGAGACTCTCCAAATAAAGCGCCCCAAGCGTCGATTTGATCACAATCGGACATTATTGAGGAGATGTCTACTTCAGCACCCGAGTTGGACCCAAAACAACATTCCGCGAGAGATACCACTAATCCTCCATCGCTACAATCATGGGCGCTGGCAACGAGATTGTGTTCCATCGCATTAGTCAGCGCTCGATACATTGCTAGATTTCGATTTGGGTCTATTTGGGGCACTCTTCCTCCAATTCCCGACTTGCCATTTGACTCATCTCGAAGCATGTAGCATAATTCGCTGGCTCCAAGTTCGTGGTGAGATTCACCACATAGATAGATTCGATCGCCTACGGATTTGAAATCACTTGAGACAGCCTTTCTGACATCCGAATGGTTGCCAATTAAACTGAACAGAATTGTAGGAGGTATGCTAATCTTCTCGCCGTGCAGTGTGGCATCGTTCTTCATCGAGTCTTTTCCACTAATGCAAGGCAAATTGTATGCCCGGCATACATCATCCAAGGCACGGTTTGCCCTGACTAATTGTGCCAATTTGTAACGTCCATCTGGAGTCTTTGCAGACTCTACAGGATCTGGCCAACAGAAGTTGTCTAAGCCGGCAATAAGGTCGAGATCGACACCCACACAAACAGCATTTCGAAGGGCTTCATCGATGCTTGCCGCCGTCATGGCATAAGCATCGATGTCTGAGTACCTCGGCACAATCCCATTCGAAATTACTGCGCCCTGAGTTTGCCCCTGAATCGGCGCAATTACTGCAGCATCTCCAGGTGCATCATGGTTAACTCCACAAAATGGTTTGATGACTGATTGAGCGATTACTTCGTGATCGTAGGAGCGGACCCACCATTCCTTACTTGCAATGTTAGGACGGGCCATTAGACGAAGTAGAACTTCTCCCATTTGGGATGCTTTCGGGAGTATTGGTTCGGGATGAGAAGGTGGCGTCCATTCTGAATCGAGTTCTAATTGAGGGCAGCCATCATGAAGGAAGGAGATTGGAAGATGTGCGACTACGTCTTCTCCCATTCTAACTACAAATGCTCCGGAATCCGTGAATGTTCCAACGGCGGTAGCCTCTACTTCGTGGAGACTTGCCAGCGCCTCAAATGCCTCGCAGTCCTTCGGGCTTACACCAACAGTCATCCTTTCTTGTGACTCAGAAACCAGAATCTCCCAAGGGCTCAAACCAGCTTGTTTCAATGGAACTACAGCAAGGTCTAGATCTGCACCTCCTGTTAATTCGGCCATCTCTCCCACGGAGCTTGAAAGCCCTCCTGCTCCATTGTCTGTGATTACTTGTATCAACCCTTCATCACGGGCCTCAATAATCATGTCAAGCATTTTCTTTTGTGTAATTGGGTCGCCTATTTGGACCGCAGAACTTGGGCTTTCTTCAGTCAATTCCAAACTAGAGAAGGTTGCTCCATGAATTCCGTCTGAACCCACTCTTCCGCCAACCATGTAGACGATATCTCCGGGAGATGGGGTTTTGTCGTGAGACTCTCTTCCATCTGGAAGTACACGTGGCATTAGACCGACTGTGCCGCAGTAAACGAGTGGTTTTCCTAGATATCTTTCGTCAAAGATAATCGCCCCATTGACAGTTGGAATTCCGGATTCGTTTCCACCCGCTCTAACTCCAGCGTGCACGCCTCGGAAAACACGAGAAGGGTGGAATAGACCGTCTGGAATGTTGCCTGAGTAGTCGGGTGGACCAAAGCAGAATACGTCGGTATTTGCAATTGGACGGGCGCCTAAACCAGTGCCTAAAATATCTCGATTGACTCCGACAATTCCAGTCATCGCGCCCCCATATGGGTCTAATGCACTAGGAGAATTGTGAGTTTCTGCTTTCATACAAAGACTCCATTCTTCGTTCCAAGCGATTACGCCTGAGTTATCATGGAAAATTGAGAGAAGCCAATCGACCTCTTTCTGAATGTCAAGGGTCGGCTTCATGATGTGTGTTTTGAATAGAGAATCGATTGTGGAATCTTCTCCTGTCTCTGTGTCTTTATGGTGAATTTTAGCAGCGAATATTTTGTGAGAGCAGTGTTCAGACCAAGTCTGTGCCAAACACTCCAATTCCGCATCAGTTGGTGCGTTTGGTGGCAATCCTAATCGCTCTCTGGCTTCCCTTACCGATGGCTTTCTGTAATGCGATTGTATAGCCTTCATCTCGTTCAAATTAAGAGCTAGTAATCCCGTCTCAGATATATCGATTAACTCCTGATCTGATACTTCTAAATCTACGATCGCTGGTGTAGTTTGTTCTAATGCTGGTCTATCTGGAAAATCTAGAGAGGGCCAGGCCGATTTCTCGCACTCTGTTTTGCTAGCGATGGAGGCTCGTTCAATCATTGGATTGTGCAATTTACTCGCTAACCATTCTGCAGATGTATTCTCGGGGACTCCCCAGAATGCATAGGTCCGTGTTGTAGCTACCGCAGCGTCGGTTGCTAAGTGAGGGAATAGTGTCAGTAATCCATCCAATCCAGCTTGGCCGGCATTGTCTGTAACTCCTGGTTTGAATCCCGCCTGAATTACAATTTGAGGTGCTTCTGAGAATATTCTTGAGTTATCGAGTAAACGGGTGTTGACGCTTCCTTCCTCCATGACAGGATCTGCAAACAGATCGTATACTGTTCTTTCAGCCTCATCCGAAGATAAATTCGCCCGCACTTGATAGCCTAGAATCACTCTCACTGATTCTACATTTATGTTGTAATTTGATGCGAGCATATTCTTGACTGAGTCGCCTCTAGCATCTGGAAGGCCTTCTAGCTCTCGTGTTGTAACCTCGAAAGAAAAGACCGGGGTTGTCGCGCCCATGAGTTAACCTCGGTGAGTTGCTCCTGTGTCGTGCCGTCTATCAATAAACAGGTACAGGCCTTTGGCCTGAAAGCACGTTTGAAGGGAAAGACTTGAGACGGTCGTGTTTGCGGAATGACTTGATGCGAGCCGAAGACCTCTGGGGTGTGCGCTGGACTTCCTGTGCCAATCCATTGGCCCATCGCTACATGGAAACCGCCGCTAGAAAGCAATCATTGGTCTGTCTGGCTGCTGATATGCGAAGTGTAGGCGAATTGATTGATTTGGTCGAAGAAGTTGGCCCCCATATCGCTGCGCTAAAGACTCATGTCGACATGGTTGACGATTTCTCAATAGAGTCTTGGCAGGGCCTAATTGACTCTGCTGAGAAACATGACCTATTACTATTCGAAGACCGGAAGTTTGCAGATATCGGAAAGGTCTCTCAAAATCAAATGGCAGGGATTCATGATATTCGTTCATGGGCGGATATTGTTACCGCACACAGAATCTCTGGACCTGACATCGTTGATGGAATTGCAGCAGGTTGGGCCGACGTCCAGAGGATAGGTGGCGTTCTATTGCTTGCTCAGATGTCTAGTAGCGGTAATCTACTTGATGCAAATTATACGGACGAAGTGATTTCTACAGGGAGAGGTTCTCCAAACGTGATTGGGTTCATTGGTAACGGTAGTTCCTCTGAGGAGGTTGTTGCATTACGAGCAAAGGTCGGAGACTCACAGATGATTTGGACTCCTGGAGTCAATCTTGCAGTTGGTGATGGCGATATGGGGCAAAGATATGGCCACCCGAGAGACTCTGTTCTAGCGGGTTCTGATGCGATAATCGTCGGATCGGGCATCCATCGTGCAGAGTCTAGGCGTGATGCCGCGGCCGAGTACGCGCGGGTTTCTTTCGAAGCACTCTGTGAGCGTGAGGGGCAATAATGCTCGAGACAATTTTGAATTTCTCAATTTTCATCTTGACTCTCTTATTTGTCGGATTTTTCCTCCTTCGGGAGGTCATAAAGAGATGGAGAATTGGTTTGAGGATATCCGCTGGAGATGAGAGTTTACTCACAGACAGTTCCGTGTCAATGAAAACAATCACCGACGCGCCGCAAGGAAGTGTGATTGTACCTCACGTCCCAGCTCAGATAATTGATGATGGACAATAATTTTCTCAGACCATTTCAGTCAATTGATCGATTAGCGAGTTTAGGTCAAGAACACCAGCGTAGTGGGCCCCGCCGATGGCTCCCCCTGAGAGAATCAGTAGGAGGATGAATCGGATTAACCAGCGTCCTTTGCGCTTCTTTTTTGTTGGAGCGATCATGGGTGCCGGTTCGGTTGGTATGATAGGCGGAAGCTCGATATTTTCCATTGACGGGGTAGGCGCCCCGGGTAATGGAGGCATGCCAGGTAACGGAGGGAGTAGAGGGGGCGCTGGTTCGGGGTCTTCTAGAGTTGGATATAGGGCGTCTAAATCTGTTAATCCGGGGGCTTCGGGGATCTTGCCCATCCAACTACTCCATGATTCTTCGATTGAAGAGTCTGTTAGTGGCGTCATTAGAACACCGACTGCCCCAGCTGAATATGCCGCATCTTCTGCTAAGCTGATTCTACCTCTGCTAGATACGAAGACTATGCGGGCCTTTGGGTCTGATTCTCTCATTTCCAATGCTGCTACGTGACCGTCTAGGGTAGGGATATCTACAGCTAGAAAGACTAAATCGGGCCTCAATGCAACGAATTCATCGACTGCTTTATCGCCGTCTTTGACCACTTGTGAGAGCCAACCTCGCTTGCGTAGGATCATTTGCAAACGGCCTTCTGTGATCGAGTTTCCAATCACAATGAGGGCAGTCTTGGACTCATCCGCTGACATGTTCAGGGCCACACAAGAGGTGTTGTTGAAGAAAGACGCGGTCAATCGTCTTGCGATAGTATCGAATCGATTAGCCAATTGGGTTCGAAGTCTAGTAAGTCGTCATAGCCCTGACCCACGCCTGCCAGAACAATAGGGCGACCTGTTGTGTGAGCAATCGAAAGTGCTGCTCCTCCTTTTGCATCCGTATCTAACTTACAGAGTACTGCCCCATCGAAACTTAGCATTCGCTGGAATTCTTTTGCTTGTATCACTGCATCATTTCCAGCAAGCGCGTCCGCCACGAATAATACTAGATGGGGGCGAGTTACCCGGTGTACCTTTCGTAATTCTTCCATCAGGTTGGTTTTGTTTTGCATCCTACCTGCTGTATCGATTATCACGATGTCCTCATTTCGGGCTTTCGCACTCTCCAATGCATCTCTAGCAACAGCAGCAGCATCGCCCCCTCTCTGGCTGCGTATACATCGAACGCCTAGCTTGTCTGCATGGTTTGCTAGCTGGTCAATCGCCCCCGCTCGGAAGGTATCTGCGGCTGCTAGAACAACCGAATACCCTTGATTGGTTAGGCGATTTGTGATTTTGGCAGTGGTGGTGGTTTTTCCAGTTCCATTAACTCCAACCATCATTATCGAGACTGGTGTTCCTTGACTTGCAAAGGATTTGACTGTTTTATCGAAATCCCAGTATCCCGCCTCTAACAAAGAGAGTAATGAATTTCGTAGGGCGCTCTCTATTACTTCTGATAAATCCGCCTTTCGAGCTATTCTGGCACCAATTAATGACCCACGAAGTGTGGTCATTACGTCTGTAACTGCATCATGACCCATGTCTGCCATCAACAGATCCATTTCTAATTCCTCGAGGATTTCTTCGAGAGTGTTGCTTGCAGCGATTACTTTACCCCCACGCGTGACTTCTGCTTCGCCCAAATCTATCTTGAATTCTGCAGTTTCACTGGCAACTAATTCTCTTCCAGTTGTGCTAGTCATCGGATTTTGAGGAGTTTGTTCAACCGAAGTTTTGTCCGCTTCGGATTTGGCGACTTCTGCTGCTCTTTCCGCCTGTTTTCGTGATTTCTTGTCAGTTGGTGCTGAGAATGGATCTTCTGGAAGTTCTTCAACGAAATCATCCCACTGGTCCTCTACTTCTTCTTTGAATGCTTCAAAACCAGGGGGCGGAGGAGGGGGAGGGGCGTTTTTTGCTCTCTCTATTGCTTCCATCAACTGACGTCGTTGAAGTAGTGCCTCTTCGGCCTCAATTGAGTCTTCTTCCACAGTGAAGTCGTCCTCTTCTGCTGCTTCTTCGGCCTTCTTTTTGAATCTGTCAAACAGGCCCATTTTTCCACCTCTGAAATCTAGTCATCAAGTGTGAATTCTGTGCCTCTTTTGCGTCGACGACGTTTGGGCCTACTTTCACTTCCCTCTGAGCTTGCCACTTCTGCTACTTCTGTATCTTCATCTTGTAATTCCGCTACTCCATCATTGAATTGTGTTGCCAGTTCAATGACTAATTTCTCTGTCTCGTCAAATTCTGATTTCAGACTGTCCATGAGACGTAGTAACTCTTCATTCCTTGATGATAGAATCTCCAATGCCTCCTCTCTCGTCTTCTCTGCTTGAATCCCACTGCCGATATCGATTACTGCACCGGCTTCAGAGGGTATGTCTGCAATGATTTGTACGCCTCCACCCAGAGGAATCATTGCGTCATTAGCTCCTGATTTAGGAATGGCTTCCAGTGTCATGATTGCGCGAGCTTGTTCTTGTCGAACTTCTTCCAAGCGAATCACTTGAGATTCAAGGTTCTGAAGGCGCTCGCGATTAGTCTCAACTTGTTGCGCGATGCGTTGCAATTCTGCCCTGTCGGGGTTGCTCATCGCTATCTCGAGTTGTCAGGGTGCAATGAAGCCGTCGATGAATCATCGTCGTGATTTGTTTATCTAACACAAGTCAAAGCGTTGGAGTGTGAAGATTGCCGCCCCTTGGATGATCTGCTTGATGTTCTTGGCATCGTTTTCCGGTTGCATCGCGAGCGAAGAAGGCGATAATGAGGGGCGATATATCGACGATGAAGAGGATTTAATCGATTATATCGAAGAAGGAATTTGTGGAGATATTGATGGAGACGGCATTCCTGATTGTCCACTAAGCGGGTATATCGAAGGAACTGATCCTTGGTGGTGCACATCAAGTGGGATTGGTGGCCATCATGTTGACCCCGTGTATGAAAATTCGGAGAAGGGGGCCCTCAGTGACGACGTTTGTGAAGCGCTAACTAACGAGTTGAAAGCGGCCATATTATGGTCTCAAGAATGGCCTACCTTGGGAGATGCTGAAGCGGCTGGGTACAGCATGTCTGTGGAATATGTGGAAGGCATGGGGACCCATCATGTGATGTTGAATAATTTCTCTATGGAAAATCCTTCTTTTGAAGCCGAGGACCCGCTATTTCCTGGAACCAGAATTGATTCAGTGTTTGAATTCGACAGGCCTGAGTTCTTGATGTACGGGGGTGAAGATAAAGATGCTAAGTTGGTTGGTTTTGCATGGTTTGTCCATGCTCCAGTGGATAATCCTCCTGAAGGTTTCTCGGGGGATAACGACTGGTGGCACCGCCACGAAATTATGTGTTTTCGACCAAGTGATTTTGTCTTCAGGGGAGAGGGGTTGAGTGATGAGGTCTGCGAAGAAAGGGGTGGTGAAAATATCAATTTAGAGGAATATTGGATGGTTCATGCTTGGATAGTCAGACCATGGTTGACTTTTGATGACGTCTTCACCAACCACCATCCATGCTTGTACGAAGAAGGTCCTGAGACTGATGCTGATGCTGAATGTTGGTCCGAGAGTACCGAACATGTTGGCCACGAAATCTAATTTTTGGCTAAATCGGGTATCCCGTTGTAGTCAAATAGGGCTCGTCTGTCGCCGGACTGCTGGAAGGATATCTGATGGGTAGAGTAGTTTGGTTCACTGGCCTCTCCGGAGCGGGGAAAACCACCATTGCAATGGCGGCTGCGGAACGCTTTGGTTGCGAGGTTCTAGATGGTGACACGATTCGAGATTTCTTTGCTAATCACGACTTCAGTAGAGAAGGTAGAGAAAGGCACTTGCTGGGTATCGCTAAGATGGCCAAGATGATGTCAAAGCACACCGATGTTCTATGTTCGTTCATCACCCCTTACGAAGATGTACGAGAGAAAATCCTTGAGATTCTACCAGATGATGCACTTATGGTGCATGTCTCCACATCCCTCGAAGTATGTGAAGAGCGTGATGTGAAAGGATTGTACGCAAAAGCGAGAACAGGCGAAATATCCAACTTTACCGGTATTTCCGATCCTTTCGATGAGCCAAAATGCGCTCATATTACCCTCAATTCAACTGGTGGAGAAGGTGGTTCTGTTGACGATATGGTCGAGCAGTTGGCTCACCTCTTTGAGAAGAAGAAGGCGGTTCTACTACCGGGACGTTGGCAGCCTCTCCACGTTGGTCATGAATGGTTAATCCAAAGAGAGTTGGATCAAGGCAAGAGGGTTGTTGTTGGTATTCGCGACACCCCTGTTTCCGAATCTGACCCTTATTCTGCTGATATGCGAAAGAGGATGATTGAGCACCGCTACGAAGGAGAGGACGTTGAGGCATGGATTATGCCTGATATCGAAGCAATTTCTTATGGACGAAAGGTTGGCTACGACCTTCGTGAAGCCGACGATATTCCTCCTGAAGTATTCGCGGTATCTGCGACTGGAGTCAGGGGCGGAAACAGGGCCAATGTATCTCAGAAAGTAATGGAATTCATGATTTCTGAGGGTATTTGGGACGGCGAATGATTCGTGATTGATCGATTGATTTTTTGGTTAATCGAAAAAGAAGTTGAATTGATTGTTGGCATAGTGTATTGGATTTTCAAGAATCCTGTGAAATCTATCGTCTGTTCGGCTACCTTAGGTTTGTTTGTGAATTACTTCCTTTGGTAATCGATTTGGTTGAGAGTTTATTGCAGGAAGAGCGGCGTGTCGGGATAATCCTTAACTGGAAATCCTACGTATCGTTATCCGTGGCTTTAGTTGATTTGTTGGATACTATGATCTGGGTGATTCGGCGCCCAATGGAGGCTTTTTTGGTAGCTTTGGTAATTGTTGCATTCATTGCATTCTTTGCACCTCAACTTTCAGGGTGAGGTTTTCTGTAGACATTTCTAATACCAACTGTTGAATATTAACTCTGATTCATTCCCTCTATGGCAGAGGTCGTCACAGTTCCTTTGTTCGTCTTACCCATGGGTATTTTTCCAATGTGCCAAGAGCCATTGAGGGTTTTTGAGCCAAGGTACAAACAGATGCTTGACGATTGTGTCTTGAATAATTCTCAATTTGGTTACATTGCCGCAAATATTGACGGAGAAGGTGAAAATGGTTGGACACTTCCTGCTGAATATGGTGTGCTTACCTCTGCGGAGAATCTCCAGGAACAAGGGACGAATCTCATGTTTACTGCATATGGTGAAAAGAGATTTAGAGTGGTGAACGTAATCCCGGCAGCGCTTCAAGCTGAAGACTTTGGAGACGTGTTTCCATCTGTTGACGAACTTGTTGAGCGATACATTGACGAAAATGCGGAAGGAAAATTGTACATCAGAGCTGAAATCGAGATCCTACCTCCACTGGATGGTGTCATCAATGAGGACGATTGGATGGATATTTTGGAAATGTGGGCATGGCAGATTGTCGAGATGTCGAGTATGTTTAGAAATGAAGAATTATCTAACTCGGAAGTCTTATCGGTTCTGAAATCAGAGTTTTCGCCTTACTCAGAATTCTCTCTATGGTTTGCTTGCCATTCGCTATTGGATTCGATTGAAGATCGGCAGAGCGCACTAGCTTCTGCATCAGCAAACGATATCCTAGATATACTGAAGATGAATGTTACAGAGAAAAATACACAGTTGAAGGCTATTCGTTCAGTTATGGAAAACGGCTCCGATTAAGTGTCTCGGAGTCTGTATGCTCATAACTACGTAGTTTGGGCGGACATTATGCTAGAAGTTCCTGAAGTGGGTGCTTTCCTGCTCGGTGCGCCTAAGTGTGGCACCACTTGGTTGGCTGAGGTGTTAACGCAGCATCCGGAAATATGCGTCTCTGACCCTAAGGAGCCAAATATTGTCGCTAGCCACAAAGGAACCTTTGGAAGAGATGATTCCGAGCCAGATTGGACCGAATATGCGAATTGCTTCGATGGAGATGGGTTGAGGATTGATTGCTCAGTTCACGCAATGGCTTGCCCTATTGCTCCCTCTCGTGTAGCAAATAATTGGCCTAATGCGCGTCTTATCATTTGTCTTCGAGAGCCAGTTAGTAGAACAGTTTCGCATTGGAATATGGTTCTAGATACCAAGGAGGATGAGGAAAATGGAGCCGATTGGGGAGATTTTGAATCCGCTTGGGCTGACTCTCGACTTTCTGATGATACTCTTTATGGTGCTGCGATTATGAGGTGGTTAGGACACTTTGAGAGGGATTCTATCTTGTTGATTGAGGCAAATCGTATGCGGCATGATGCTTCTACGATTCTAGAAGAAGTTTGTAATCATCTTTCCATATCTTCTCACTCGTTTGATTTTGATTCCGTGCATAACGCAAATACTGCGGCAGATCGTCGTCCGATTACTCTGTTTGGTCGCATTTTCCGATTTACTGCAAGTCTGCTACCTGGTTTCATCAAGGGGCCTATCGTCAGAAGATTGCAGGCAAGGGGTGTCAATGTGTACAAGATGCCTGTTCTGTCAAGCAAGGCCCCTGCAAAGAGGGCCATTACCGATGAACAACGAGCTCTATTAGCCGAATCAGTAAATGCAGACTTGGGACTACTGGAAAAGTCAACTGGATTTGACTGCTCGAATTGGATTATTGATTGATTTCATTGGTGCTCGACCCAAGTCTCAGTCCACCTATTGTCGGCGGCAACGAGGAAATATGGATTGAGCACTTCTTCAACCAAGTCGTAGTCTAGTGTTTTTCCATCAGGTCCGACGACTATTCCTCCGGCGCCTGATACGACAGCGTGCGCGGCGGCAATATCCCAACAGGAAGTTGGGCCGAATCTTGGGTAAAGATCCGCTCCTCCTTCGGCTACTACGCAGGCCTTGAGAGAAGAGCCCATGCGTACCAATTCATGTTCTCCGACGGCTGCTGCGAAAGATTCGTCCTTTTCCCCCCGATGAGACCCACTAGCGACTAATTTGACTATGCCTTCACTCGGTTGAGCCGCCATTGGCCCAGAGCCATCTGGTCCATCTCGCTGAGATGTTGCCAGAACTCCTCCATACCACGTGGTATCTGAGGCTGGTGCGTGAACTACGCCAAAGAGAGGTTTCCACCTAGATCCGGTGCGCTGCATTAGAGCAATATTGACTGTGAACATACCATTTCTCTTGATGAATTCCTTCGTGCCATCTAATGGGTCCACCAGCCAACATGTATCGCTCGAAAGTGGATCTCCTACTCTACCTTCCTCCGAGACTATTGGTGTAGAATCAATAGACTGTAATCCTTCTACGATTACTTCATGAGCGGCGATATCTGCCTTTGTTAATGGAGATTCATCCCCCTTTTGTGTTATCTCGAAATCTTCTGAATTATCATAGACGTCCATTATTGCCTTACCTGCTCGGATTGCTATTTCGACGATTTTTTCAGGGGAGAATTTTGTATTTTGTTCAGAAGATTGGGGTTGTAATTTTTCTTCTAAGTGCCTTTTCAACAAATCTACTGAACCATTGAATGATGTTAATTCCTCATCTGTTGCGAGCATAACAAAACCAGAGTTAGATTTCCCCACGATACATGGTGTCTTCCCTTCTGTTGCAATCGTGACTTCTTCGGGTCTTTCATTCAAGTGAACTAGGTGAAACGGAATTTCTGAGGTCTTTCTCCATTTCTTCATCTCTCCCTTCTCCCACGCTACGCTGTGAGTAATGTCGCAGAGTGAGCAGTGTTCTCCTCTAAATGCGACTCCCATAACGTAACGTAATTCACCAAGTAAGCCACCATCTGCGTGATAGACTCCCCAAATTGATTCGATTGTCATCCAAAACACCAGGTTCAGAATTCTTGAAGTTCGTCTGCGGTTTTCTCAAGATTTTCTCTTGCCGATTCAGATAGATGCTGCATAAACGGGTCTTCATCACCTACGATGGTTTTCCATGAACTCATTGTACGTTGCCAAATTTCCTGTTCGGAATTCCATTCTAGCCAACGATCTACGAAATCACAATGGCGTTGTACTTCTTCATCGTCCTCCGAAATCTTACGAAGAATCGTATTGGTTTGGGCCAGAATGATTCCAAATGGTGCATTCAATTTGTAGGTAGTAAACGGGTTGCGTTCTTGCACAACCGTAAGGTGTTCGCGCCACAATCCGAAGGTCACATCATACATCCATCCAATTGACAAGACAATTACCACTACCGCGGCAAATATTCCTAAGAGCCCCAGATAAGTCGATGGTATGCCTATTAGAGGCTCCATTTCTTCGAATCTCCAGCTTACTAACGGCCAAATTAACAAGGTCAAAGTTGTACACCAAAAACCCATAGAAATCAGGGTTTGGCTTTGTTGTATTCGCCAGTATTGGCGCATGGCTGTCTTCTTCAGCACGATTGGGGCTCCTTGCTATCCCCTTTCACGATTGCGCACACACGTCGGGCCAAGCGTTCGTTCAATCTTGGTTGGTGGAGCCGTGGAGTTGGGTTCTTCAGTGCGTCAAAATCAAAGTTAATGTGAGATTATGAGGCTTGGATCGATATATGATTCGAGGTTTGCTAAAAACTCAATCTCTTCCGAGAAGGCGGTTTCTAACTCAGTGCGTTGTTTATCGCTGAGTTCGGGTCTCTTTGCTTTCTTTGCTGTGAATCCTGGGCGGCGTAATGGGTCAAAAATTGCCTTGCGGAGGTTATGGGATGGAAGGAAAATCTTCACCATACTGACCAGGATATTAGGGGGTTGGCGAAGAAATCTAGCCCATCCTGCGGCATTCATATCTCCACCCTCATTGTATCGGGGTAATTTTTTTTCATCTGGGAAAATTGGTTCATCAAGCCATTCAAGGATGCTATTTATGGTGGCTAAAGAATCGTTTTTGATTGACGATAGTGGAATGATTCTGATTCGGTTTGCCTCGGCTCCCCCTAATGCTTCTATCCAATCTAATGTTGGATTTTTTAGGCGAGGGAATGCGAGGAAGCTCCAGGTTTGTGGGTCTTCGGGGTTCGCTTGGTAATCACATGCTGCAGCAGCGGCAAGCATTTCTGACTGACTGGAATTGTAGTCTACTAATCTCTTAGAATGCTCCTGGTGCATGCTGAGCATCAATTCTATTGGATCTCTAAGTGTAATTATCACTCTTGCATCTGGCATCTGATCTCTAGCAGCTGTTAGTGCTCGCTGTGAATATAGGTGAAATACTGACTTATCCATGACCCAAGGTTCGCCGTGATAATTGTGGAATCCTGGTTCGGGAGCGATTATTGTGTGCCCCTTCGGATGTATTGGTGCAGTTGGAAATTCTGCAGCTCCAGACATTAGAAAATGGCTCTCATTGGGCCATGGATGAAAAATAGAATCGTGGATTCTAAGCCAATGCATGAGGGATGTTGTGCCAGTCTTTGGTCCACCGATTAGAAGGAGGTTAGGGGTCTGATTGTACCTATGCAAAACGATCCCCCTTGATCACCGAATTAGGGTGTTGGTATTGAACGCCGCGCAAGATTTCGCTCTGCCGAACGAATTATTCTTCTTCATTTCGAGCAGGAGGCGCCGAGAAATCATGTGTATCACGGAAGTGAGCGATGACTCGAGGTTCCGTCGAAGTAGTTGGGTCTATCTCAGCCATTGAGTCGATATTTACGAAACGTCGTGGTGTTCCATGGCGGCTACCGAAATTAGAGTACACTAGGTGTCTTGCCTGATCTTCATCAGCGGCTACTACATCGAGAGTGTAGTTTTGGTCGGTCCTTCCATTACGAAATTTGCCGATGGCTCGGTATGCCTTCATGGCCTTCGCGACCCAAGTTCGTGTTTTAACCCAAACGGATAGCATTCGCGAAATCAGAATGATGGAGAAGTGGTAATGATTTGCCAATTATACCCTCAAAATTGAAGAGCATCTTGGGTGCGATTCTCATCGATTGATGTGGTGGCAGAAGAAGTCGGCGTTGATGAGGCGTCGAAATCAACTCCAATGAAGAAGGAGGATTTGTTAGCCCACCTCAATGCATTTCCAAAGGATCGTTTGGTCGAAGAAGTAGTTTCGATGTGGGAGGAGTTGGGTGAATTGGAGCGTGAGCTTGCCATGGCTAGGCAACGCGCACGCGCACTGGATGGAGAATTGGTGAGTGTGCGCTCAAAATCCGGCGGGCGCGCTGATTTGGCTGAGTTAGAAGAAAGGTTTCGTGTAGCCGAAGCCCGACGTAGTCAGTTGGAAACTATGTTGGCTAACGAACAAGGTCGACGCAAGGACTTGGAAGAAGTCGTTGGTGAGGGGCGTGTTGATGAATTGCGGCGAGAAAATGCGGCTTTAATTCGGCGAGAAGAAGAACATATGTTGTTGATATTAGATATGGAGTCTAAAATTGACCAATTGATGGAAATTATCTCTAATTCCGAGCAAAATAATCGATGACGGGGTAATTGATATCAATAAATTGGCCCTTGAAATATCATGAGTGAGCTGAGCGGATACGACTGTCCAAGGTGTAATGTCGAGCTCTATATTGAGACTAGTGGCGACTTGGAAGGTGTCGATTTATTGATTTGCAAACAATGTTGGGGCGTGGGAGTAATTGCAAAATCTATGGAAATGATATTCAACTCGGGAGATAATTTGGAAGAAAATAAAGGAAATCCGATTAGCACTTCACTAAGTTATGGGCCCTGTGAATGTCCAGTTTGTAAAGCAGAGATGGACGAGATTGAGTTACAAATACCGGATGAAATTATTGAGAAAATTGGTTTAATTGATGGGGCCTCAAATCAAGAAAAGGTAATCATTGACTCGTGTAATAATTGCTCTACCGTTTGGTTTGATGCTGGTGAGTTGGACCTCCTTAATGGAATAAAGCCAAAGTTACGAGGAGGTGCTGGCTACGACCCAAAAATGGTCAGGCTTCTCGAAGATCAGAATCTGACAGCAGAAGATATCAAACGGAAGCGATACGTGAGAATTGGCTTCGGGCTTATTACAATATTTGGAGCGATCATGATTGGTATGGATGGGGGTTTTATTCTTCAATCAATAATGGGGTTAGTGGGTCTAGGTGGCCTGATAGCAATCTTCACAAAAAGCCCAGAAGTTGCTCTTTCGAGAGGCACTTGTGATAAGTGTTTGAAGCCGAATAAATCGCTTGCATGGAATTGTCAAAGTGGAGGGTGTTGGGCGCACATATGTAGTGACTGTCAAAGTGTTGGTGATGATCCTGTGGAAGCATATGCGAAGACGATTGGTCAGGTTGCTGCAGGAACTGTAGTTGTAGGAGTAGGAATATTCGCATTATTTGCGACAGATGGTATTGGAGGCCTTGCTTTTGACGTAGCAGCTGCGGGTGGAGATGCTGCAATTACCGGAGGCTCTACTTCGAAGGAGAAATCAAGTTCAAAGAAGAAAAAGAAAAGTTTGCTCCTGTGTAAAGAATGCGTTGAAAGACAGTAATAATTTGACTTAGGAGTTCATTTCTGAGATAAATTCTGTCAAGACCCTTTGGAGCTCGTTTGCATCATCAAAAGATTCTGTTAGATTGCCAGTAATTATCCAATCTGCGCCTGCCTGCACTGCTTTTCGGGCGGTTTGGCCATCTCTAATTCCGCCGCCTACAATGAGTGTGAGTTTGCATGAATTGCGCGCAGCCTGAATTAATTCTTGGCTGACAGGAGTTGTTGCTCCGCTTCCTGCTTCAAGATATAGTAGTTCGAATCCGTAAGCTTCCGCCGTCATTGCATACGCCGAAGCTCTTTCTGTTTGTTTTGCTTCAAGTAAATCCGCTTCTCCAACTTCTCCCACTCTACCACCGGGGGAACACACAACATACCCCATTGGTAATGTCTCAACGCCTGCTTGGCGAATAAACGGAGCCCCGGCTAGTTGTTCTTCGATGAGGAATTTAGGGGTTGTACTATTCATCAGCATCATGAATGTGATTCCATCTGCTGCTGGTGACAGAGCTGCCGCTCCAGCAGGGAAGAGGACTATTGGTACGGTCCAAGAATCCTCGTCCAAATCAGAATCTTGACTAGAGGCCCACGTGGCTAACTCAAGTGCCTCTTTTATGGCGACTACTGTGTTGTGGACATTTTTCATATCCGTGCCAGTGGAGCCCCCGACTAGAACCATACTAGAACCGGCTGAAACCGCTGCCATACAACGCTTGGCTGCCATCTCTGGAGTTTGATCTGCTGGATCTATCAAGATGGCGTGTCTAGCTCCACCTGAGGTATTATTCACATGACGGAGGGTTGGTCCTGGTTCTCCCACCATGGTCGTGCGTAGTGATTTACTGTCTAAGTGTTTCAGGCGAATGATGCCAATGAGTGGCCAAGTTTCACTTCTTTTTCCAAAGAGAGTTGTGGATCTATTCCTGTCCAATCCATCAACTGTAACCACTTCCCATCACTCATTGGCGGCTCTTGCTCCGCTGACCACCAAATTTCCACAAGCCGATCAGGCCTACTGCCTTCGTAATCTGAACCTGTCAACCCCTCATTATGTACCCCACCTTTCCAATGAATTGAGTTATTATCTTCTGGTCTGGTAATTACTTTGTCAACTAACAAAGTGGATCCTGAAGAATGCCCAGCACCTGAAAGAGTGATAGTTTCTCCATATTCGGTTTGGTTTCGTTGTATTGTAGTTCTCAAGTGTAGGTTGGCGCCCCTTTCAACTAATTTTGTTGCCATTGCCTTTTCTAGCCAAGACCGCCGTACCGCGGTGTCTGATGATGTTGGGAGCTGGGGTCCTAATTCTCCTATCCATTCATTTGGGATTGTGTTTGAAAATGGTTGAGTGATTAACCCTGGTAGCTCTCCAATCAAGCCGGCCTCTGCATTTTCAGAAATAAGATGTATTTTCAAATTCGAGTCATTGTCCAATATCTTGTGAGCACATACTAATTGGCATAATTCGATACCAATGATTGCAATTTTCACCTTTATTCAACTCCAGCGGCAATTGATAGTATGTGTTCCTTTTTGAAGAAAAGTGCGTGAACGGGGCATGCAGGAATGCATAGATCACAATGAGTGCATGTAGGTTCATCGATAATCACCAATAGATTGGATAAATCTAGAGCGTCGACGGGGCAAATTGCCACACACGCGGCACAACCAAAGCAACGCCCCTCGTCTAGTGAAAGGATTTCTCCTGCGCGCTTTGGCATTGGTTGCTGGGAGCGGTTGTCCTACTCAAACCCACCCCGACCCCCTTGTTTCCATTGGAAGATTTTGAACTTTGGAAAGAAGCGATAAAATCCCAGATTCCCAATCAATTAGCGATATTCATTGAGACTATGCCACTACTAGCCCATAGCCATTAGGGGACTTCTTTTCGAATCAATTTATTCTCCTGACCTTTCTAGTGGAAATACAGGGGATCCCCACAACATATTACAGAGAAGTTTGATTTGGGAAGAAACATTCGCTACTGCCATGGTGCTCTATTCGCCGGGCCGTACGACATCATATCCGGATGAATCGGTCAAAGAAGGGCTCCGCCTTCATTTCTTAGGTGGCGGTGATGAAGTGGGCAATGTAGGATGCGTGCTCGAAGACAAAACAGGAACCAGACTCCTGATAGATTACGGATTAGCTCCAACAAGACCGCCAAAATATCCATCAGAATGCCCCCCCGTAGACCACGCAATAATCACGCATTCACACATAGATCACATTGGAATGGCTCCTTGGTTAGTCGGCCACCATAACACCACTCTTCACGGCACGGAACTCACTGCAGCAGTTTCAGAAATGATGTGGAGAGATACTTACAAAGTTTCCAAGATAGAAGGATATCCCCTTGCGTGGGATATGAGAGATCTAGATGTAGCACTAGATGCTTGGGAAACTCACAATTTTGGAGAATGGTTCGATGTTGGTGAATGGAGGTTGAGATTCCATCGCGCGGGACACATTCCAGGAGCGGCTATGGTTGAAATTGAAACCCCAGAACTTCGCTTACTATGGGGTGGAGATATGGATACTCGAATTAGTCCAAACGTTGGTGGTGCTAAGCCATTGGATTGCGATATACTTTGTATCGAATCTACATATGGTGGGCGAGAGCACCCAAACCGCCAGGAAGAGGAAGCAAGATTTGTTGCACGAGTTAAAGAAGTCGTTAGTAGAGGGGGTGTAGCATTAATCCCGGCATTTGCATCTGGCAGATGCCAGGACATACTTCGAATTCTTCACGAAGCGGCCCCACATCTCGAAGTTCACTTCGATGGGATGGGAACAAGAATTACTCAACATTGGATGAATAATCAACAATACATTAGAGACCCAAGTGGATTAGAAAAAATGTGGCGCTGGGCAAGAAAGGTACGCAGTAAGTCGGATAGAAAGAAAGCACTGGAGGCAGATGTAATTGTCACTACTAGTGGTATGTTAGATGGTGGACCGGCGATTTGGTACCTCAACAGATTAAGGCACAGTTTAGCAAATGCAGTCCTTCTAACAGGGTATCAAGCCGAAGGCTCAGGTGGGAGAAGCCTACTAGAAAATAGGAAATTACCAATATTTGGAAATTTAACACAAATCGACTTAGAGGTCGATCAATTCCAACTTTCAAACCATGCAGGACATTTAGAATTAGAAACATTTGTGCGTGATTGCGATCCAAAACATGTAGTCTTCTTTCACGGTGATGCGGAAGCAAGAATAGCCATTGCCGCCGAATTCTCACAACACCCAATCCCACACCTTCCTGTTAACGGAACGCCCCTGATACTGGAAAAGTGACATTTCAAGGGCATTTATCATAAGCCGAACAGCGAGTTCAACGACTAAGTAGCCTATGCGCTACGATAAGAAAGACAGGTGAAAAAATGGAAGCACTAGACAAACAATTTGGAATAACCGAAGCGGGAAGCACGGTTAATGGAGAGATACGAGCAGGAGTTACAACATTCCTTACTATGGCGTATATTTTGTTGGTTAACCCAGCAATGCTCTCTGGAACAGGCATGGAATTTAACGATGCATTGTTCGCAACCGCAATTGCCGCATTCGTAGGATGTACAGTAATGGGGCTGTGGGCGAATTTACCTTTCGCCTTAGCTCCAGGAATGGGGTTGAATGCCTATTTCACATTCACAGTAGTGATTGGAATGGGTGTTGCTTGGGAGATTGCCCTTGCAGCAGTATTCGTTGAAGGTATTTTGTTCATGATAATGTCTCTACCACAAGTTGGTTGGAGAACAGAGATGATCAATTCTATCCCAACAGACCTGAAAATCGCGACAGGAGCAGGTATCGGAATGTTCCTTGCACTGATCGGTCTGCAGGAGACTGGAATTATCGTCAACGACGCAGTAACTCTCAACGAGCTTGCCGCTACAGGAACGTGGCAGTACGACTCTGGTGAATTCATTGCTCTAGTCGGACTAATTGCAATAGCCGGATTGATGGCTAGAGGCGTTCCAGGGGCGATAATCATCGGGATTGCAGGAATGTCGATTTGGGGATGGGCCGTTGGTGCAACAGACCCGTACAACATGTTGGGTAACGCAGACGCCCTCATCTTCTATGAGACAGTTAATGCTGATGGGGATATCGTACCCGTCGACATCCTAGCTACCCCCAACTTCCTCTGTGAAGAAGGCACATGTGTGTATACAGACTTAACCGCAATTGTGGCAGTTAATGCACCAGCGGGTTGGGGCGCCGGAACAGCGGCGGCCCCTGCTTTGGGCGACATCGTCACCACAGACGCACTAACAGCAACAGGCGCTGTTGGAGCTGCAATCGAAGCATTCGGTGATATAGGCTCAGGCGAAGGTCAAACCCCACTAGGAGATTTCCTATTGGTCATGATTACGTTCCTATTCGTTGACATCTTTGACACCGCCGGAACTCTCTACTCCGTAGGAAGGGCTGCAGGATACGTGGATGAGAATGACGAACTAATGAATTCGAATGAAGCATTTATGTCAGATGCAGCAGCAACAATTGTTGGTGCATTAACCGGAACAAGCACTACCACGACTTACATTGAGTCTGCAGCGGGTGTTGAAGAAGGTGGAAAGACCGGACTAGTGGCAGTCACAGTTGGCGTGCTAATGCTATCTGGTCTATTCCTATCTGGATTATTCCAGGCTATTCCACAGTTCGCAATGGCTACAGCACTAATTGTTGTAGGTTCTCTTATGATGAAGCAAGTAGCGGATATCGAGTGGGATAATTTGGAAATGGCAATACCTGCGTTCCTAACAATGGTACTAATGCCATTCACATTCTCAATCGCTGCTGGAATTGCTTGGGGTGTAATAGCATACGTAGCAATTCAGATCATGGCAGGAAAGGCACAAGAAGTGAACATGGTAATGTGGATAATCTTTGCATTAATGTCAATGTTCTACCTCGGCCCAGGAAACGAGACCACTTTCGAGTGGATTCTCAGCAACCTAAACTGAGTTTAATAACCAACAAAACCTCTTTGGAGAAATCCTTAGAGTACGCGTAATTTGGAGCGAATAGCATGTCGAATGATATGACGCAAAAGTTGAGGGACGCCGTTCGGACGGTACCGGACTTCCCAATTGAGGGAATTATGTTCCGGGACATTACACCTGTCTTGTCCGACGGCACCCTCCTCTCTGCTACAACAGATCTATTCATCGAGAGAATGAATCAAGCTGGTTGGAAACCCGACGCAATAGTAGGCCCAGAAGCTAGAGGATTCATCTTCGGTGCTCTACTCGCCGCCGAACTCGGAATCTCATTTGTTCCAGTTCGAAAACCAGGCAAACTTCCAGCATCAAAGATGAGAGTCGACTACTCTCTAGAATACGGAACTAACTCATTAGAGATGCATGAGGACGCATTGAAGCAAGGAGAAAGGGCAGTAATTGTTGACGATCTTCTGGCAACTGGAGGGACGGTAAATGCTTGTGTTGAACTTTGTCAAAAAGCAGGCGCAGAAGTAGTCGGAGCCTTATTTTTGATTGAACTTGATGGTTTGGATGGTAAGGGAGCGATATCACCTGTACCTAGCATTTCACTATTGGACTTCCCAGCCTAAATCGGCATCAACGCCCCGATTCTTTCATAGCATCACCGGCTTTGCCTTAGGAGGAATATCATGGCCGAGAAGTCAGCAC
>Ga0208763_1000074_pt1 | contig 22384 bp, 15 predicted proteins | sample ETNtaG_20_FD_185756 | JGI IMG/M metagenome (GOLD analysis project Ga0208763, IMG submission 185756) | Marine microbial and viral communities from oxygen minimum zone, Eastern Pacific Ocean - ETNP201306PF45B (SPAdes) (version 2) | ecosystem: Environmental > Aquatic > Marine > Oceanic ... | reverse complement strand
GCAAACGAAGGAGTTATTCAGATGCTTGAAGAAATTGGATCTGAAGAGGCTGTAGATGAATACGTTGAGGGTAAGCTCGAGAGAAAAGAAAAAATTATGGGTATCGGGCACAGAGTTTATAAAGTACTCGACCCTCGTGCTCCTCATTTAAGAAAAATGGCTATAAAGCTCACTGAAGAGCTTGGTGATCCCAAATGGATAAATATGTCTGAGAGGATTGCAGAAATCATGAAAGATCGTAAAGGCCTTAATGCAAACGTGGATTTTTACTCTGCAACTGTGTATTACAGCCTCGGAATCCCTACCGATCTTTTTACTCCAATTTTCGCAATTAGCCGAGCAAGCGGATGGACTGCTCAAGTCCTCGAACAATTAGATGATAATCGCCTGTATAGACCGCTCACTGACTATACCGGTCCAAATTCTCAACCTGAGATTCTCCCACTTAGCGAGCGCTCTTAAAGCTCGTAACGATTGCATAGAATTCTCATTTTCTTATCTGAAAATGAACAAAAGTGTAATAGGGTAAATTGAACCCTCTTATATTGCATTTATCATGGTAAGTCTCAATAATCACATTTCATATATAGAAGCGATCCGCAAACAAGTTTCAAATGTCGTTGTTGGACAAGATGAAGTGGTGGAACGATTACTGATTGCTCTATTCACCAGTGGTCATATCTTGCTTCAGGGTATGCCGGGACTCGCTAAAACCCTTTTGGTCAATGCCCTTGGCAAAGCCATTCATCTAGATTTCTCGAGAGTTCAATTTACTATTGATTTATTACCATCAGACATACTCGGCTCAGAAATTCTTGATCAATCGAGTGGAAAATTCACTACACATAAAGGTCCAGTATTCACTAATCTCTTACTTGCGGACGAAATAAATCGTGCAGCTCCAAAAGTTCAAGGTGCACTGTTAGAGGCAATGCAAGAACGAAAGGTTACCATTGGGGATAAAACCTATAAGCTTCCAATTCCTTTTCTCGTCATTGCGACTCAAAACCCAATCGAACAAAGTGGCACGTTTGAACTGCCAGAGGCGCAGCTGGATAGATTCATGCTCTGCCATCGACTTGAATATCCAACGCCAGAAGAAGAAGAAGAAATTTTAAAGCGTAATCTTGATCTGGGAATTCAAAAACAAGATGGTGGAGCAGTAGCTAATACAGAATTTGATATTGTTTCTGATGATCCAGTTGGTGAATCTAATGATTTAATTTCTGTCATTGACGCTGTTCATCAAATTCATGTCAGTGAAGTTTTTATAAAGCACGTTGTCGAACTCATTAGTCGCACTCGCAATAATAAACACATTGAACTTGGAGCCAGTCCCAGAGCAGGAATCGCACTCATCAAGGGAGCAAGAGCAAGAGCGCTAATCAAGGGTCGAGACTATGCAATTCCTGAAGACCTATTTGCATTGGCCGAAGATGTTCTTCTTCACCGAATGAGACTAAATTACGAGGCGCTAGCTGATGGAATGAACACTGCTGATGCCTTAGAGGACATTCTAAACACCATGGGATAAATTTGTTTTATCATTTTTTCCAAACTCTCTTTAACATTCATACAAAGGATGACTGAAAAAACACTCGATTTTTGCGATCCTATTGATTCGCGACAATTTATGATCGCGATAAAAAAACTGGCTGATGACATTGGATACGGTAGTGATAGATCTACCTTTTTAGGTTCAGGTATCGAGTATATACAATCACGTGCATATGAAATTGGTGATCCCATTAAATCAATAGATTGGAAAGTCACTGGCAGAACAGGAAAGTTTCACGTCAAGGAATATGAGGCACCCAAACAAATGCCTATTTATTTACTTATCGATACCTCTGCTTCAATGACAGTCTCTTCGATTAAGGTGAGCAAATACCATTCGGCAGTAAGAATTGCAGGAGGCATCGCACTAGCAGCTCTAGAAAGAATCAGTCCGGTAGGGGTTATGGGTGCTGGAGGGCGTGAATTATTTGTTAAACCTTCTCTATCAAAAGACCGAATATTTCAATGGTTACTGAAGCTCCGATCCTATCGATTGGATGAACCAACACGCATTGGTAGTCGCTTCTCTGAACTCATGCCTATCTTGAAAAGTCGATCATTACTTGTCCTTATTTCGGACCTTCACGATTCAAGTGCCATGCCAGCATTAAAGCTTGCTGCACAGAAACATGATTGTGTTGTGATAAAATTAACTGATCCTGCAGAAAAGGAAATCAACAGTGCTGGTTTCGTGAAAGTAAGAGAAGCTGAATCAAGCTCCGTTGGAATTACAAAAAAAAGAAATAAAATTAGTGATTTTAAATTTGTTTCAGAAGAATTAAAAAGGTCTGGAATTGACTTTCTAGAACTTCCTACCGAGGAACCAATCTCCCATAAGTTACGACAATTTTTTAAATCTCGAACTTTACTTAGTCGCGGAACAAGGTAGTCATGCGAATTTCAAAATTTTTCAGTATTCTCTTTTTATTACTGTCTTCATTAATTGCTGATGATCAGATTAACGAGTCAACACCGATAGGGGTCAAAGTACAGGTAAACGATCAAGTTATTCTTGGTCCAGAGTTAGAAGCTAAGCCTTTGACCCAAAATTCTTCTGTCGTCTTAAGAATCAAGGCTATTCGTCCACATGGCGATGCCTATCGTTATGATTATGAATATTACGGATTAGTATCGGGATCTTTTGACTTAGGTGATTATTTACAAGCTAAGAATGGCGAACCTTTAACTAATAAACCTAAGCTACCTGTACAATTCAAATCATCCCTACCTCCAGAACAGATAAGACCTAACCCCTTAGAGGATCAGGAATTGCCATATCTCATAAAGTACAAGCATAAACTAATCATTGTCGGTATTTTATGGGTGCTGGGACTTTTACTTCTTATATTTATTCGCCGCAAACAATTTGGAGTTACAGAATACACCTCCCAAGAATCTCTTAGCACTGCTGAAATATTAAGACCATTAGTTCATGCAGCCAAACAAGGTAATCTAGGAAAAAGTGATCAAGCAAAATTAGAAAGAACACTTATTCTCTTTTGGAGTGAGAGACTTAATATTAGGAATGAATCGTCAAAGGAAGTAATTTCAAAAATAAGATCTCATTCGCAGGCGAAGCTCCTATTCGATCAACTAGAGTTGTGGTTTCATTGCCCGAACCCTGAAGAGCCGTCTGATTTAGATTCCTTGCTAGAACCTTATAGCAAACCAGAAAATAATTAATTGCATGTTTGTTAATTCTCCAGTTTTAATGCTTCTTGCAATACCTGCAATAATGCTGTTCTGGATTTGGCGTTATGACGTTAATGGGCTTCAGGTTGTAATTCCCGTGGATAATTCTCTTCGGAATCAAAATCGATTATGGAAAAATCTTCTTAAGTTGACTGCTTCGTTTCCGTCTTTATTGCTAACAATAGCGATACTCTTACTGGCTGGACCTCAACAAATATCAGAGCCAAAAACAAAAAAACGATTAACTAATATTCAGTTTGCACTTGATGTCTCAGGAAGTATGACTGCTCCCTTCGGTGAAGGGTCACGCTATGAAGCTGCAATGCAAGCAATCAACGAATTCATTAATTACCGGGAACAAGATGCTTTCGGATTAACTGTTTTTGGTGACCATTTTTTGCACTGGATAAGGCTTACCTCTGATCCGTCTGCGTTTGGGTATGCGACTGATTTTTTGGGTCCTAGACGCTTGCCGGTTTGGTTTCGGGGTGGAACTAAAATTGGGTTAGCGCTTGAGGAATGTATGAAGCTTCTTGTGGAGCGTGAGGAAGGAGACCGCTTAATCATTCTCTTGTCTGATGGCTATAGCGCTGATCTGGGTGGGGGTAAAGATAATGAAATTGCTAATAAATTATTAGCCAACAATATCTCAACGTATGCAATTCACATAGCTCCAGGATCACCACCTCCACAACTATTAACAATAACCAATCGAACAGGAGGAGAAGTCTTTTCGGCAGGTGATCCCCTAGCGCTTAAAGCAATATTCAATAAAATAGATCAAATGCAGAAAACCCAAATTGAAAGAGTTGGCGCTGAATCAATGGACCTTTTTAAGCCTTTTGCTCTTATTGGAACTGCAATTACGACATTATTTTTACTTAGCCTGTTTGGCCTTCGATACACACCATGGTAAGCAATCCTGAAATATTAGCTTTGGTTGCTTTGGTTATTGCCGCAGCTACAGAAATGATACATGCACGCAGAATCAAGGCTATATCAACCTTGTCGTTCGGCCCTTCGGCTCTTCCCTCATCATGGTACAGGATTGTACCCAGCGTAAGATGCCTATCAATAGCACTTATCATTTGGGGGCTCACTAGTCTTTTAATGATCCAACCAAAGATTCACAAAGCCAAGGCCGTAGATCCTAATGAAATAAGACACATTGTGATCGTGTTGGATGTATCGCCGAGCATGAAAATTAAAGACGCAGGCAGTGAAGGAAATAGCACAAGACGTAAACGTGCTTTTGAATTAATGGAGTCTTTTTTCAAAAGGGTCAGAATTGAACAAGTGCGACTTTCACTTATTGCGGTGTACAATGGTGCTAAGCCTGTAGTGGTTGACACTAAAGATCCTGAGGTTGTTCGAAATTTTCTTGACGGCATGGATATGTACACGGCCTTCGAGGCGGGTAAAACTCACCTCTTTGATGGCCTTGAACTTGCTGCAAATATTTCTAGTGAATGGCGAAATGACAGCACGACTGTTGTCCTTCTCTCTGATGGTGATACCGTTCCTTCTGTTGGTATCCCAAAAATGCCGCGCTCCGTTAACGGTATTCTTGTCATCGGTGTTGGGAACCCTGCAAAAGGAACGTTTCTTGATGGGAAGAACTCCAAACAAGACGCTTCAACTTTACGACAAATAGCATTGCGACTTAATGGAACCTATCATGATGGAAACGTTAAACATATTCCAAGTGATACAATTTCTTCTCTTGTTTCAGTAGATGAAAAAAGTGTTTTAGATCAAATGACTCGACGTGAATATGCCCTAATGGCTATAGGATCGTCTTCCACTATTCTTGCAATACTTCCTTTTCTGCTTAATGCCTTTGGCACAAGGTGGCGCGCAGGTATTAACGAAAAAATTAAAAGATAATAATGAATTTGTATGGAATCTCTATCCATCATCGACGGTTAGCGATTATACTATTCGCAACGATTACTATATTTTCCATTTTTGGAAGCATCTCGGAGAGTGAAAATAGAACCATCAAAAGCTCCCGAGCTAAGTCAGACTATGAATTTACCAAGAAGGTCAATCGAGAGTTTGGTCCTGATGGATCAGAGATTTTATTACTGATTAACCATGAAGAGCAAAATGGAGACTTATTTGATGAAGGAACATCAGAATCCTACACGAAGCTTCTAAAGAGAATAAAAAAAATACCAAGCGTTTCGGAGGTGTTTAGCTTTGATCAAATACCTACATTCGGAATGGGCTTGATAAAGCTTCCGCTGTTTCCAGAAAAAGGAGCTTCTTTATCACAACGAAATGCCTGTCGTAAAAGAGCATTGAATCACCCACTTGTTGTGGGGCAATTATTGTCTTTAGATGCACGTACTTCTTTGGTCCCATTGCGTCTAAATTTAAAAAGGGGTAAAAAGGTCGATGAAGTACTTAATGTAATCAGAAAGGAGGCTAATGACACCCTCAATGGATCAAAAATAAATGCCAAACTGACGGGAAAAATTCCACTAGATATTGCACGGCGTAACGCTATGAAAACTGAAAAGTTACGTTTTCAAATAATAGGCTATGTACTTTCTGCCATACTTGCTTTGATTTTTTTTCGAGGTTTGGTGATGACCTTAATTGTCACCTTACCTCCATGCGTTGGTGTTTTTTGGACCATTGGGATGCTTGGCTTCTCGGGCGAACGACTAAATGGTCTGTCCATGGTTATTATGCCGATTATTCTCACGATGATCGGCTTTACCAATGCCGCTCACATTGTATTTCAATTTCAAAGAGAGCTACTTGTAGGTTTAAGTCGCAAAGATGCGATGGCATCCTCGATGAAAAAACTAGGCCTTCCATGTATGCTGTCGGCTTTGACCACAGCAGCTGGTTTTGCTTCATTAATCGTTGCTGAATCAAACATGATTAGTGATTTTGGTCGGGACTGCGCAGTAGGCACATTAATAACATTTGTGGCAGTTGTTCTTTTATTACCTCTACTGGGTTTATTACCCTTTTCGTACAGGGTAAAAAGAAAAGATCACTCCATAAAAATTAATTTTAATCCTCTAAAAAATTTTACATCACTTCTCATAAATTTTGTCATTTGCAAGGCGAAATGGGTGGTTTCTATTTCTGTTGTTCTAACCATTCTATTTGGTGTTATGACCACCAATTTGAAACCAGACATGTATCTACTTAATCAGCTGCCTGATAACAGTGAAAGTGGTGAAGCGCTTAAAATAGCTGACCAAAATCTCGGAGGAATTCAAGCTATCAGAATTGTTGCAGAGTGGGAATCTGACACTGCTGAGCCAATACCCATAATAAGAAAAATTGAGGAGCTGGTTAATCAGGAAAAACTCTTAAGCCGACCATTATCAATTGTAGGGGTTCTAGATTCATTACCTGGATTTGGGAAAGACTCAGCTTTACGTCTAAAACTTTTGGAAAAAGCTCCCCAAGATTTGATTAATTCATTGTATCGTCCCGACATTAATAAGGCATTAGTGCTTACAAGAATACAAGATCTAGGAGTTGCTCAATACACCCCAGTCTATGAAAGGCTAGAGTTGAAACTTGAAGAACTCACCAAATCAAATCCTGGTTTTAAATTTGGTTTGGCTGGAGGTGCTGTCGGTTGGGGAAGATATTTGCATCGAATGTTAAATGATATGGCGCTCAGCTTGGCTGCTGCTTCATTAATAATACTGATCATGATATCTCTAGCTTTCCGATCAATAAGAATTGGCTTGATAAGCATGATTCCAAATTTATTTCCTCTTCTGGCATGTGCATCTGTATTAGCTGCTTTTAAAATGCCGTTATCACTGGAAATAGTTTGTGCCTTCACAATTTGCTTAGGCATCGCCGCCGATGATGCAATTCATTTCCTAAGTCGCTATCGAACAGAAAAACGGAATAACCTCAATAAGGATCAAGCTTTAGAAATTAGTTTTTTAAGAGTAGGCCAAGTTCTTATAGCGACCACAATTGTCTTACTATGTGGCTTGGGAAGTGTCCTTTTTAGCTCACTTCCAATGTATAGAGCTTTTACCTCTGTCGCATGTGCAACCCTTAGCACTGCACTTGTTGCTGATTTGATAATCCTTCCCGCTCTTTTAAAACTATTTGATAAGGAAAAGAATTAAACTTGATCCAATTTGACCTCAGACTAACATATTAGAATTCCCTTAAATTATGCGAAAGATTTTCATCTTTATCTGGCTGCTTATCCCACTCGGCGCAGCGGCTTATCATTTCGGTCCTGGTCAACAAAATCTTAAATATGATCAAGTGGCAAATCACATAGATTTAGCTGAACAACATTTAGCCCTGGAGGACTTTTCCGCAGCCGTTATCGAAATTGATAATGCTATCGGTTCATTACCCACTGAAGATATTTCTAAAATAACAAAATTACGCCTCAAAAAAGCCAAAGCTCAAATGCAGTGTTCTCAGCTCCCTCAGGCTTATAAAGACTTGGAGAATATGTTATCAGAAATGAATTCCGATACAGACCCAAAACTCATTGCTGAAACTAAGTCAACTTTGGCTAACGCTCAGTATTATATTACATGGTTAATGAGACTTGAGGGTCATTCTCGTGAAACATGGGAGCCAGTCATTGAATCATCTCGTCAAAATTTTTATGCTGCCTCAGAGTTCGCGCGAACTCAGGGAAATAAAAAATCTGCAGATCAATTGATTCAAAATCTTGAAGCCTCAATTAAACTTGCACGCATGGATTTAGAAGAGCTGCAAGGTTTACCACTGCCCAATGAATGAAGTGGCTGCGGGAGTGGTACTAAGCCCGGTCGGGCAGGAAAAAGTAAAACAGGAAAAAAGCCCCAAGACTCGCGTGGAGCAGGAGAAGCACCTCCTCCAGACGGTATTGGATCATAACGCTAATTGAGTATCCATTCACTTATCTTATAAGTATTCAGACAACTTAGACCTTCGCTAAATTCACGTTCTCAATAATGCGCTTTCTTCTTATTTCCGTATTAGTAAAAATATTTGTTCCATCTCTTCTGGTAGCCCAAAACCTGCCGCCCAAAATCATAACTGCCCCAAAAATTGTATTAGATTCAAAAACAAAAGAGTTAATTCAAGAAACTCCGCCTCAAAACGCACCTAAAATCACCACTCCGACAACTAAACCTCCGGTTGACTTAGATAACCAAATACTATCGCAATTGCCTAGGGTATTCATTGACCGTCGCCCTTCATCACTGCTGAGAAAATTGGGGAAATCTAACAATCACGGCATAATTGATGAAACTACCAAACAAAATAAAAGTGCAGCAGAAAAAGCAATCCATTCACTAACCGAAAATCTAGCCGCAAGTAATTGGGATGAGGTCACAAATTTTTTCTCTAGTCAGTTCAAAAAACCTGAAAATGCAAAAAAAGCTTATCATATTTTATTAGATACTCTCGCAAGACCTCCAAAGGTCATACCACCAAAAATAACATCACCTCGAATCAGTCCTTCCGGTAAGGTCATACCGCCACCAAATAGTGCCTACGCTGAAAAACATTTTTTATCCCCAACTGAATTATTGTATTTAGCAGATGCCTGTCCATCTGATTTGAACGATGAAGTCACTATTCAAAAACTTGGGTTTTTACTTAAAGCCACACTCTCTCAAGGTCACTTTCCTGATACTTTTCTAGAGTTGATTGATAGAGGCACAAAGAAAATTGGCGGAACCGCTGACAACACAAAAAAAATAATAGCCGCTAGACTTCTAATCAATGCTGGGCTAGCAGCTGAAGCTGGAAAGTTCCTTCCAGAAATCCATAATACCGATGATCCGTTAGTCCTCGAAATTATTGCAAATTATCATTTAGCCCTTCACTCTATTGAACCCAAAGAAGAGCATCTAGACTTTGCATGGAAGTCTACCCAGCTTGTGATAAAAAATCCAAAGACTTCATCAACAATTAAAGAAAATGCACTTGAAAGAGCCATTGAAATCGCACCCAAGCTCGAAGATGAAAAAGGAATTCAGTGGCTGACCACAAGTTTCTCAGGTGATACTATACTTGGTCGTGAAATTCTTACGACGATTGGCGCTACAACATCTATTGGAAGATCTGAACCCTCATCCTCTGCTCGTCTTCGTCGCCTTACTTTACAAAAAAATGCTGTTGAGTCCCTAATTGGAATCAGCGATATCAATCTCGAAAAGTGGTCTAAGATTTTAAATCTTCTTGCCCAAAATTGGCTATCAGAAGCATCCTATAGTTATAAAAGAGATACATCAAAAACCATGAGTCCACGAATGAAGTGGGACCAATATGGCAATATGTACTATGAAAATCCTAGGGTTTCTTCGGCGCCGACTCCAAGTAATGTCCCATCACCAATTTCCTCGGGAGAACTACTAAAAATAAGACCCAACGAGGATTGGATTCGCTTAATAGACAAAGATCTTCAGCCACAATTTTTGACCTTATTTGCACAATTATTTCTCAAAGTAAATGAACCAGAAGAGGCATTTCCCTATATAAAATCCGTTGCTAATAGTCACCCTGATACTGGTAAGAAACTTGCAGAAGAATTTTTACGTGTGTGGGCGGACAGTAATGATCCAAATTCTAACCGTAACCGAAATTACCGTTACGGTTATATGTACGGTTTTAATCAGAGGGCTAATTCGATTCCACTGACTCGTTCAAAACAAGAACGTAATCTTACTGAACTAGCCAAGTGGATCAGCAAAATTCAGTCATTACCAATTGATGAAATAAACCAGGATATATTGGCTGAGGCTTTTACTAAAATTCATAGCCGTGCAGAGGTTTATAAAGTTTCTGCAATTAGCAAAGTTTTTGGAAACTTTAAGGATATGAGACCATCAACTGTTGCGGCTCTAGCAAATACTATGCGTATAAACCTTGCCACAGTATGGCGAAACCCAAAAACACAACAAGACGCGAAAACAAATCGCAAAGATGATGAAATTCTTGCTGAGATTATTAAAGGGTATGAAGATATAGACGCTATTTTGGATGGAAGTATTCAGGCTCATCCAAATGACTGGCGCCTTCATTTAAGAAGAGCATGTCTAGAACTCGATAAAATCAACTTTCAACAAGAATCAAATAAGAGCTCCAGCTATTCAACCGACCGTAACAACAGTTATAAAAATTTCGGAAAGGCTGCAGAACTATATATTTCAAATTCCTCTGGAAACATTAAAGACGAGACCACAGAACCTTTTGAGCACTGGTTCTACGCGGCATTAGGTGCAAGTGATTTGAGTTCTCTTAACGAATCACAGCGACCTTCATCCAATGAAATCGAAAAAATAAAAACTGCTCTTGGTAGTCTGCCTGACCAATCTGCTGAACGACATCTCGCAAGGTTTGCAAATGCACTTTCTGCAAGAATTAGTTCCGTCAAACCTGAACTTAAACAACGGTACCTGAGGCATGGCTTATTAATAGCGAACAATCATGAAAAGGCCTCAGAGGCACAAAAGCTTTACAACTATTACAACGACCTTACAAACGAGATCCAGCTTGTTGGAAGAGTAGATGGTTCCACCACTGTTGGCCATGATACACCATTTGGTGTCTTTGTTGACATCAAACATACAAAGGAGATTGAACGCGAGTCTGGAGGGTTTTCTAAATACTTAACCAACCAAAAAAATTCGAGCTACGCTTATAATTATGGCCGACCTACTCAAAATTATCGTGATAAATTTGAGGAAACGAGTCGATCTGTACTTTCAGAACACTTTGATGTTATTTCAATAACTTTTCATGATAGTAAGATCAGTTCAAAGGGAGCCGGGCAAGAAGGATGGCGACTGACGCCATATGCTTATGTTTTGCTCCAAGCACGGACTCCTGAAGTTGATAAAATACCTTCGATGCAAATCGACTTAGATTTTTTAGATACTGGAGGTTTCGTTATTCTTCCCATTGCAACGGCTCCAATTCCAATTGATGCTACTTCGAAACTTGGCGATGCACGACCTGTAGAAAAGTTAAAAATTGTTCAAATTGTCGATGAGAGAGAGGCGGACCAAGGCATATTAAAAGTCGAAGTCAAAGCATCGTCTAATGGGCTTGTTCCAGAGCTTGACCAATTACTAAAACCAAATACTGGTGACTTTACTCAGGCTGAAGTAACTGGTGGAGAAATCACTATATCTAAACTGGATGCAGAATCAAAAGTTGGAAGTCCAATCTCTGAAAGGAACTGGATCATTACTTACCGAAAATCAGAAAAAAATGTCGCCGAATCAAACCTTACCTTCAGCTTCCCTGAACCATATTCCCTAGACTCGTTAGAGGAAATTCTTTATCAACGCTACGATGATGCAGATTTGGTATCCGCGAGCCAACAAATACAATTACAACAAAACTATAATACAAAAAATCCAAAATGGATTGGTCTAACGATATTGGTCTTAATTATCTTATCTTCCGTAGTTTTTATATTTAAGAGGAAAAACTCCTCAAGAAATGAAACGGTAGACATTATTAACGACTTTAGTATTCCAAGTGAAATCACTCCCTTTTCTGTTCTTGGTCTTTTACGAAAGATTCACAAAGAGAGGAAATTTGCTAATGACATCCAGAGTCAGTTGGACGAATCAATTGCATCAGTTGAAAAAGTTTATTTTGATAAAGAAACTCAAGAGACGCTGAACCTGAAAGATATTGCAGAAGAGTGGGTCAATAGAGCTGTTTGATATATTATTGACTTCAGATTTCCACGCTTGCCACGGCCATTGCCGCCATCCCTTCTTCTCTACCAAGAAATCCCATGCATTCGTTGGTTGTCGCTTTTATCCCAATCATATTGACTTCAATTTCTAAAGAGTGAGCGATGTTTTTTTTCATTTTGTCAGCATGAGGTAATATCTTGGGTTTTTCGGCAACTAGGGTGCTATCGATGTTAATAATTTCAGCACCTAACTGATGAAATTCCGAAGCAACTCGTTTAAGAATATCTAAACTACATATGCCTTTTATGGATTCATCGGTGGGTGGGAAATAATAGCCAATATCAGGCAAACCAACTGCACCCAATAATGCGTCTGCAATCGCATGACACAAAACATCCGCATCAGAATGACCATCCAAACCCTTTTCAGATGGAATATCAACTCCTCCAAGAATTAGAGGTCTTCCTTCGATTAACCGATGAACGTCGTATCCTATTCCTGATCTTGATGCCATTTTCTTTTATATGTTATTTTTCAACGGTAAGTTGCCATTCCATGAGCATATTGAAAGCTTACCCTTTTGGATTTTACTGTCGGTAAGATCAACTTTGCCACCTGCAGCCTCAACAAGAAGTTTTCCTGCAGCTATATCCCACAAACTTATCGTGTCTTCAATATAGGCATCAAGGCGCCCACATGCAATGTAGGCCAGCGCAAGAGCAGCACTGCCCATCATTCTAGTTTTTCTCACCTTAGTTGAAATATTTCGATAGCGTTCAAATCCGGTATCCATAGCCTCTTTACTTTTTGAAAACCCAACCGTCACAACCGCTTCAAACATCTGTGATCTCTGACTAGTAGTAATTTCTTTTCCGTTTAGTGTGGGTTTATTCCCCACTTCAACTGCCCATAATTCATCCATCATAGGATCATAGATGACCCCAACTAACCATTCATCATTCGAGGCATTTTTTAAGGCAATAGAAACACAAAAATGAGGTATTCCATAGTAGTAATTTACAGTGCCATCAATGGGATCTACGATCCAATGGTATTTACTGTGATCTGAAAGACTGTCTCCTTCCTCGCCAATAATAGAATGTTCGGGATGATCTTGTAGGATGATTTCGGAAATCAAATTTTGGCTCATCACATCTAACTGTAACTTAATGTCATATTGTTCATAGCTATCGACCTCTTTAACTTTGTAATAATGCTCCTTAAGCAACTGACCAGCTGATTTTGCAGCTTTGATGGCGGTTTCTAAAAATAAACTCATTCTCCGTAAATTGTTTCGATTTTTTCTATTATGGCATCCGCAATTAAATTCTTAGAGGATTTATCAATGTGTTGTTGCTCACCGTTTTCATCAAAAATAGTTACCTCATTCTGGTCTGAACCAAATCCTATATCATTTCGAGAAACATCGTTAGAAACGATGAAATTACATCCTTTTTGTTGCATCTTTCCGATAGCATTCTCTCGCAATTCATTAGTTTCAGCAGCAAAACCAACTAAAATTCCATTATATCCGAAGCTTTCACGCATTGAGCCCAAAATGTCCTTAGTTCTTACCAGTCTAATTTCTCTGTCGTCTGCTTTTTTTATTTTTTCTTTATAGTAGACGGCAGGGGTATAATCAGCAACGGCAGCAACCATTATTACCGCATCACATCCCTTAGAGTTTGATTGCACCTCCTTGTACATCTGATCGGCAGATTCAATATTGATTATTTTACAATCATTCGGTGGCTCCAAAGAAACAGGACCTGACACTAGAATGACCTCATGGTTCTGGTTGATCGCAGATTGTGCAATTGCATAACCCATTTTACCAGAAGAACGGTTAGTTAAATAGCGGACCGGATCAATCGATTCTCTGGTAGGACCAGCTGTAATAAGAATTTTCAAAACTTTTCTTATCGACTCAATTTATGAATTCATCGTTTCGGACACACAATCAATAATCCCATCAACCGGCCAAAGCCTACCGATACCTTCATATCCACATGCAAGCATCCCTTCCTCTGGACCAATAAATTTAACTCCTCGGGAAATCAACTTATCAACATTCTCCTGGGTGGCAGGATGATTCCACATTTTCCCGTTCATAGCTGGAGCTATCAAGACTGGCGAACGACTTGCCAAATATATTGATGTTAAAGGGTCATCCGCTATTCCATTGGCAAGTTTTGCAATCACATTTGCTGTAGCAGGAGCCACAAGTATCAAGTCTGATTCATCAGCCAGTTCGATATGACCTGGCCTCCAGTTTTGTTGCTCATCCTGAAAACTCGTAAATACTGGGTTTTTTGATATCACTTGCAAAGTCAATGGTGTGATAAAATCCCTAGCATGGTCACTCATTACAACGGTCACTTCATAATCCTTTTTGACTAATCCACTAGCAATATCCGCGGCTTTATATGCCGCGATAGAACCTGAAACTCCTAAAAGAATTTTTTTCATTTTATATCAAACTCAGACTCGCTTCTAGGTATCAGTTTGTCAAAGATAACAGATAAAGGTTTATAGAAACAGGGGTACTTGAATATATTTATGTGGAATACTCACCGTTTTGATCCAAAAATGATTGTAAAATTTCAACTGCGGCGACCTCATCGATAATTTGTCTGCTGCTTTTAACTGTGTGACCAGTATCTTGTAATTTTTTTTGGGCAACAGTAGTGGTGAATCTTTCATCCTGTTCAAAAACTTGAACTTCCGGGAGAACGGTTTTTATCTTTTTAAGAAAACTTTCAACTTTCTTAGCCGCGCTTCCATAAGATCCATCAAGATTTCTTGGCATCCCTATGACAACCGCTTGAATTTTTTTTTCTTCAGCAATTTCAATGATTCTTTTAATAGGGTCAATTTTTTTCACATGAATGGTTTCAAGAGGATGCGCGAACATACCTAAATCATCACTACATGAAACTCCGATCCGAACTTCTCCATAATCTATACCAATAACCTTCACGATTGCCTTTAATTGATGATAACAAATTCTATTTACTTGTTAAATAAAGTTTAATTGTCAATTTAATGACTTTTTTGCACTTATGATGAAAGTTATTCTTACCGATAACCGTTTTATCATATAGTTCTAATTTAGGATCCTCTCTCATGTCATTTATCAAGTTTATAACTACTCTGTTAGCTCTTTTTTGTAGTATATACGGATTAAGAGCTGATTCCCAAAAAGAACTATCAAGGGCGGAGTCAAAAAAGGACACGCATGCAATTGTTGAGATATCTAAACGCATATTAAAAAATGATCCAGCCAACCCGACAATTTTAAGAAAACTATCCAAAGCCCAACTTTCTCTTGGGTTATACAAACAGTGTCATCATACACTGTTAAGATTGAATGAAATTCTCAAGGATGAAGACGCTGAAGTGTTAAATATGCAGGGCACAATTGAATCTCATCACTTAAATGCTGAGGAAGCGAAGAGGTTGTGGATGAGGTCCTCCACTCTGGATCCTAATTATATTTTACCCATTTCCAACCTCGCTAAGCATTATGAATCAATAAAGGACGATGAGAACCAGTATAAATACCTCAAAAAGCTCAGTGAACTGAGGGATGATCCAAACGATCTTACCCAACTGGGACGATTATCATTTGCGGTACGTGATTGGAACTCCATGCAAAAATACACGGCTAGATTGCGAAAGGCTCATCCGAGTGATGGAATTACGAAGAATTGGAACCCTATATATGATAATATTACCAACTCTAGGGAAGTGATCGAAAACTTGGATGCTTCTCTTTTAAAAGATCCAAAAAACATTGATCTGATAATAAAGAGGGCCTCCATATTTAACCGGTTCGGATTGGATAAGCTCGCCATCAATGACGCATCAAAAGCCTACGAAATTGATTCTATTTCTTTGTTCGTAAAATACAATCTTGGTGTCATTTTGGCTAATAGCGGGCAAGCAATAAAAGCTAAAGAGAAACTGGGAATCAACTTTAATAAATATAGCTACAAGAGGCGACACCCTGGAGTAAAATTTTTCCAAGAATTACGAAGGCTCGAAAAAAAAATACGTTCCAATGAAAGCGCTGATGATGTGCAACAAATAGCAAATTTGCTTCATAATGAAGGACAGTTTGAACTGGCATATTTGGAGGTTAATAAAGCCCTATCAATTGATTCAAAGTGTAAGCCTGCCCTTTATCTAAAAGCAAAACTATTAGAAAGAAGAAATAAAACCAAAGCTTCTAAGGAGTTACTTAAAAAATTATTAGTTCTTGAGCCTAACCACTTGGAAGCATTAGAAACGCTTGGAAGAATCCAGATGAGTGTTGGAGATTTCGAAGAAGCATCTCAAAACTTCAAAGTCTTTCTCAAAATCAAGTATGATAAAAGGATTAATGACTTATACAGGTCCTGTTTTGAATCCCTTCAGAAAGCATCTCTATGAACAAACTCATTGGACAAAAATTTTCTGCGAGAATGGCAATGCTTTTTCCATGTGTCATCCTTTTTTTTATTCAATCTAATGTTTTTGCACAAGAACCCAAAGAATCGATACGGTTGATTCCAGATTCAGGCTCAATTTCAAAAGGGTCACTTTTAAAGTTATATTTTCAAGAATCAATCGTTAGTGATGAGGGAATCGGCCGATCTGGAATAATCGAACCCTTGATATTTGATCCAAAAGTCAATTACAGTCACATCTGGAAAAGTAGTTCCGAGGTTCACTGCACAATTGATCAATATTTAGTCCCAGGCACGTCATATAAAGTTAAGGTAAATCCAAAAATTGCGGACCTTAATGGAAATTTAATTGTTGATTCAAAACTCGAGGACAAAGTCTTTCAAGCGCCAGAACTCTCAGCAACAACCAGTTTTCGTGCCAAAGATTCAGGTCTAAACAGTACACCGATTATTCCATTAATGTTTAATTATGACATTGAATATTCAAACGCCAAGGATTCGATCTTTTTTCAAGATCACGACTCAGGTGAGAAAATTAATTCAATAATTTTACTACCAACGTTAAATACCAAACCCAGTTCAAAAGATTCTGATATTCCGAAGATAGGACAAAGTTTTAGCGTCCAACCTTCCCGACCTTTTCCAGTCAACCGAAGAATGGATCTTATAGTTGATGGCATAAAGGATGCCCGTACGAACTCTAAAATTCCGTACACAAAAGTTTTTCCTTTGGGCGTTACAAAACCATTAACGATTATTTCTAGTAGAGCTTTCCAGGATGTTTTTGGCTCAATGAGCATCACTATTAATTTTGATCAGAGCGTTGATCACTCGAGTCTTAAAAATACTGATATATCAATCACTCCATCGATTGAATCATTTCAGAAATATGCTTCAGGCCGTTCAATTTATATCAAAGGAAAGTTTAATCCTCGTGGAACCTACAAAATCAATCTTGGTAAAAGTCTGCAAAGTGTTTCCGGGTACACTATGGAAAAATCAGAAACCGTTGATGTCGAGTTTACTGGCCTACCACCATCAATCTATCTACCAAGCACGATGTACTTTACGCGTGCTGCTATAGGTTTAAAAACAAAAATACTTCATTCCAACACAGGACAAACAAAATGGGTACTTGCGAAAATTCCTGAACATAAAATCGGAGTCGCAAGGAATAGGCTCTTTCAAAACGGAGAACTTCTTGTCGATCAACTATCCTTAAATGAAATTTCCACTGGACTATTAGAAGCTCCAGATCAGGACAAAAGTATCTATAAAGACATCGAATGGAAGCCTAAAGCACATGAGGATCACCTTAATGGAGCGTATCTCCTAGAGCTGTCAGCAAATACAGATTCAGGTAAAATCATTGCCAACCGGTCAATTGTTTTCTTTACGGAACTTTATGTAGCCCAAAAAAGAACTTCAGATCATCTTATTCTCAAGTTACAAGGCATGACGGATTCAAACCCCGTTATCGGAAAAAGAGTTCGTCTAGTTTCATCAAAAAACGAAATACTAGAAACAGCAAAGAGTGATGATGAGGGAAATGTGATTTTCAAAATAAATTCTCAGGCCAGCCATGTCTTAATCGATACATCTGAAAATGAAACTTGCGTAGCATTAATTAATTCGAGAAAGTTTTATAATTCCGGTTGGACTCGTTCAAGAAGAACCAAGCCCATTGCTTTAGGAATTGTATTTACTGATCGTAATCTTTACCGGCCTGGAACCGTGGCCAAATTCAAGGGAATTGTGAGGTCAAAAGAAAACGATAAACTTCATTTACCCATAGCTAAACCCATCAATTGGAAAATATCTGAAGGGTACGATGGTAAGGTCGTTGCTGAAGGAACGGCCGTTACTGACGAGTTAGGTGGATGGGAAGGTGAGTGGAAAATACCAAGTAACATAAGCTTAGGTGGGTATCGATTGTCGACATCGAATGGTGGTTCCGAACAATTTTTCCGTATTGAAGAATATCGTGTTCCGCTTTTCGAGGTTAATTTGAACAACTCGAGTGATTCCGGAGGGGATACGGCAAAGATCAATGTTCAATCCAATTATTTTCACGGTGGACCAAACAGTGGCGCCGTTGTCCGATGGTCAATTAATTGGGAGCAAGCCTACATTCCATCAGGATTAATGCATTATGATTATTTCTCTGAAGAACCTTCCTCGAGACCTTACTTTAGGAAAAACTCATCTGGTGAATTAAGGTTAAACAATAATGGTTCGGGAATAATAAGTGTCAAAATTCCGGAGACTGAAACCTTCTCAAGACCAAGATATCGATTCAACTTTCAAGTTGATGTCCTTTCTCCAGAAGGGAGGACGATTTCAAATGGGATATCTGGCACTCTTCAACCGCATAAATCAATTCTAGGAATGGCTCTCAGACCCAAGTATCTAGATGAATCCCCCTATCTGGAGCTTGAGTTAGAAAACATTGATCCTAAGGATCAATTCGTTGTTGGTAATATCATTGATATTGATGTTTTTAGAATAGAAGCTCAAACCGTTAAGGAGGACCTCGGCGATGGTTTGTTTAGATACCGAAACTTCAGCGATCATGTGAAAATAAAATCACTCAGTCAGACCATGAATGTCGCCGAAAGAGAAAAATTAAAAATTGATGTAGATAATCGACCAGGTAAATACGTTGTGATCGGTAAAGAAAAAAATGGAGCTATCCGGTGCAGTTCTTCAATCACTTTGGCCGGCCAATCAAGGGCAAGGTATCCAATATATGGGCAAGATGGATTTGCAATCAAGTCAGACAAAAAATTCTACTTGCCCGGAGAAAAAGCTTCCCTTGCTTTGGAGGCTCCTTTTGGCGGCACTGCATGGGTCGCCATAGAAACAGATAAAGTCTTGGAACAATTCATTGTTAAGTTAGACCACAATGCCAATCGAATTGACATCCCTATAAAAGAAGAATATTTCCCTAACGCTTTTGCAACTGTTTATCTAGTAAAATCCGGAGGGAGCGAAAAACTTCCCGTTGAAAGGTTAGGCAGAACTGAACTCATTGTAAAACGTGACGAACTCGAATTAGACGTTGATCTCAGTCTTGAGGAATTTGATCTCGAGCCTGGTTCGCGCGGTGTTGGTTCTGTTTCGATTACTAATAATGGAACACCTGTAAGTGGCAGTGATTTATCTATAATCTGTGTAGATGATGCCGTCTTGAAATTAGGCAAATGGGAATTACCTCCTTTAATGGAGGCTTTTTATCCAATGCGATATCATAATGTTTCCACTTTTCATGCTTTGGATAATCATGTGGAAAGTTTTGTTGAAGAGGACGTCACCGAAAAAGGTTTCCTTATTGGTGGGGGTGGAGAATATGGGTCTTCTGATTCACTAAATAACACCAGAAAAAACTTTCTTGCCCGAGCCTTTTGGATAACAGGATTACGAACTAATGAAAACGGAAAGGCCTCCTTTAATTTTAATGCACCAGATAATTTAACTGCCTTCAGAATAAGTGCACTTGCGCAGACTAAGGACCATCAGTTCGGTAAAGGAGAAACTACATTTAGGGTCAATAAAAGGCTTATGATTGAGCCGGCATTACCTCGGTTTGTGAGAGAGGGAGACGAAATTAACTTGAGGGCTATCATTAGGCAGCAATTTAAGGACCAGTCGAATATTCATGTTTCGCTTAAAACTACCAAAGGAATCGAATTCATAGATAAAAATAAAACGTTGATTGGACCTCTAGATAAAAATGTACCTGGAATCTTCAACGCGAAAGCAAGGGTTATCAAAGGGACTGAAGAAATTGAATTTATTTTTTCGGCTCATTTACAAGGAGATAAAAATTTAACAGATCGTGTTTCCATTAAATTGCCAGTCCATAAACCAGGAATTGTTCAGAGTGTCGGTGCGTATGGGAAAATACAAACTGAGGGTAATAATTTTAGCTTAAAAAACTCACTGCCTAAATTTTGGCCAGAATCGGAAGGCCAATTTAGTTTAACTTTATCAAGTTCAGCTTTTCTACCGAAATTACAAAGTCTTCCAGAACTCCTTGATTATCCTCATGGGTGCTTCGAGCAACGAACAAGTAAGCTTTTGGGCTATATCAATCTTGCCAATTTACTCGAGTATTTACCAACTTTAAGTAAACGACACAACAACTATAAAAAAACTATTGAAGAAGGATTGAACTATCTCGCAGAACATGTCGATAAAGACGGATTCCTTCCTTATTGGGCTGGATCATCTCATCCAAATTCTTACGTCACTGTCCAAGCAGCATGGCTCGTCCGCCAATGTCAGGATCTTGATTACAAAGTTCCTGCGACCCTAACAACCAAACTTGAAAAATCTCTCAATTCAATCATTAAGGGTCATGCAGGAAATAATCGCGAATTAAAATCATTCGCAGCCTTCGTAGCCAGCCAATTTAACTTTAAAGACAAGCCTGTAGGAGAACTTCAAGAGCTGTATCTTGATAGGCAGAAAATCAGAGATGAATCAAGAGCCTTTCTTGCTATGGCCATGCTCCACTTTGATGTTATGCCTGAGGAACGAAATCTTCTCGCCGATGAAATTAGTGATTTGTCTCCTCAAGAAGCTTTTGATCCTAACAACTTTTACTCCACTTCCAGAGCAAATGCCGTTAAATACATCGCTCTAAATACCATTTCTAATCCTCGCTGGAAAAATAATCTAGAACCTAAGTTTCGAAGACAATTGTTTAAGTATTTAGAGGATTCTAAAAATTTATCCACTCAGGAAAATCTTTGGTTGTTGATGTGTATACGTTCAATGATGAAAGAGGAACAACATCAAGAACTCAATGTTGAACAAATTGTAGCCGAAATAGTCTCTAAAAATAAATACTCTGTCGGTTGGAGCATGAAACCTTTAAATGAAATCAACAAATTCAATCTCAAAGGCTTAAACGATCCAATTTATTATCTGGTAGACGCAAAAATTCTGAGAGACGACACCAACTCAAAAAGAGAAGATAGAGGACTAAGAATTGAGAGGGTATTAAAAAATTTAACAGACCCAGGTAGAACAGGCTCGTCCAAGAATCCACTTAAGCTCGGCGATGAAGTGCTAATCACCTATCGAATATTAAATGACAAAAATCATTATTATGTAGCCATCACAGATGAACTGGCTGCTTCACTAGAAGTGGTTAATTTTAATTTACCTCAAATTTCAGATTTTTATTCAATTCCAAATGATATCAATGGAAAACAATTGGTACTTGATCATTCCGAATTAAGAGATAATACATCAAATCTATATTTTAATAGACTCAATAACGGAGAATCAAGTTATAGCTTACTAGCAAGAGTCACTTCTGCTGGCGTATTTAGTTGGCCCGCATCAACCATCACACCAATGTATGAGCCCAGATTTAGTGGTCTTAGTAATAATTCCAAATTGTTCGTCAAAGGGAAATGAGCAATAAAAACGGATACCGCAATATCTATAAGTTAGGGTTTATTTTCATATTCCTTGTATTGCCATTGGCTTCTTTAATGCTGTCCGTTGTTACCGACATTTTTATCCATAGTATTCAGATCCCAAAAAAACTTTTGTCTGATATAGAAGGCACAGTAAGCGTGTTGGACAATTCAGGAAAAGTTGTAAAACAAATTTCTTCAGATACTGCTCGAATTCAATTGCCAGTCAAATTGAATGAGATGGGGCCGCACCTACCAACGGTTACTATCGCTTTAGAAGATCACCGTTTTAATAATCATGATGGAATAGATAGAAAGGCAATCATAGGTGCTGCTATTAGAAACCTGAAACATAGAAATCAACTTTCAGGGGCTTCAACGATCACACAACAAACCATCAAGCTAGCTACAAAACGAACTAAGAGATCAATTGAAAATAAGATAAGCGAGACATTGTTGGCCATGAAGCTCGAAAGAATTTGGAGCAAAAACCAAATTTTAGAGGCTTACTTGAACCAACTAGACTATGGTAATCGTAGACTAGGCCCCGAATCTGCAGCACAAACATATTTTGGTAAGAATGCTTCAG
>Ga0208763_1000073_pt1 | contig 22549 bp, 19 predicted proteins | sample ETNtaG_20_FD_185756 | JGI IMG/M metagenome (GOLD analysis project Ga0208763, IMG submission 185756) | Marine microbial and viral communities from oxygen minimum zone, Eastern Pacific Ocean - ETNP201306PF45B (SPAdes) (version 2) | ecosystem: Environmental > Aquatic > Marine > Oceanic ... | reverse complement strand
CTTCAACAATTCTGGACAGGAATGTTCTAGCCTAAGCCGACTAATCGTTCCGGCAACTGCACGTGATGAAGTGGTAGAGGTAATCGCTGCAACAATGGCTCGCTATTCCGTAGGCGATCCAATGGATGAATCCATGCGCTGCGGGCCTATGGTTTCCGCGAGACAGCAAGAATCGGTAGCCGGTTACATCACTTCTGGAATTGCCGAAGGTGCAACGCTAGTTGCAGGCGGCGAAGGCATGCCTGATGGCCTTGATTCAGGATTTTATGTCAAGCCGACTGTGTTTGCTGATGTATCTCCGGATATGACCATTTTCCGGGAGGAAATTTTCGGCCCTGTCCTCTCGATAACAACTTACGATTCAGAGGAAGAAGCAATTGCACTGGCTAATGATTCAGAATACGGTTTGTCTGGAGGCGTCTGGTCTGGTGATGAAGAGAGGGCTCTGCAATTTGCTCGAAAAATGAGAACAGGACAGGTAAGTATCAATGGTGGGGCATTCAATATCAGTGCTCCATTTGGTGGTTACAAGCTATCTGGTAACGGCCGTGAACTCGGTATTCACGGCCTAGAAGAATTCCTTGAAGTGAAGGCTATACAGCGCTAGAGGTGTACAGATGGTCGGCAGGTTGCTGGTCATAACCGGTGCAAGTGGAGTAGGGAAGTCCACCCTTAGCGCTAGAATTGCAGCCTCTCTGGAGTTCGACAAAGTCGTGGCAACTGATACAATCAGAGAGACTTTGAGAACACAAATTTCTCAAAACGAAGATCCCGCTCTACATAGATCTTCATTTCAGCCTGGAGAATCTAATACAATCGAAGATTGGAAGAATACAACCACTCCTCTCAATAGTGCAATAGGAGCGATTGTGCAACGTGAAATGAAAAGAGGAGGAGACCTATTGATGGAAGGGGTACATTTCCTACCTAATTTCGCAATAATCGATGAATGGAGAGCCTCTGGAGGAGAAGCATGTGGAGTGGTTTTGGCTGTTGAGGATGCTGAGGAGCATGTCCGAATGATTGCAGGCAGAAGAAAACATAACGGTAGATCTGTTCGACATTACCTAGACCATATAGATAGAATTCGAGAGATCCAATTTGAGATGGTCCGGCTGGCAGAAAATAGTGGTTGGTTAGTGATTGATGTAACTAAATCAGATGATCCAATAGGTGAGATTTCCTCGAAAATTCAATAATTATTTGGAGAATAATTCCTTAATTGGTCGTTTTTGTGATATCAAAGAAATTAACCACCAACCTACTGAAAGAATTGGGGTCGATATGAGAATCACTACCATCAACCAGATCGAGACTATACCATTGGAAATCTGCCACGCCCAATAAGATACAGACACGATGACAATTAGGAAAAATATCCTAGAAGCCTCACTAGGGGTTTCTGAGCCAAAACGATCTTGTCTTGGAGAAAACAGATAGTCAACTACCGACACAATATGAGTGATTGATTAGAGATTATGAATTGCTGTTTTTTGATTAGGAACCTTTCCATTCAGCATCCTTTCGCTCAAGGAATGCCTGAACACCAATTTCCTTGTCTTCGGTATCGAACAGTGCAACGAATTCGGATCTCTCGGCTAAAATACCCTCAGACATTCCAAGATCAAGGGCAGAACGAACTGCTCGTTTTGCTACCTTGATAGTATATGGTGACTTTTTGGCTATATTTTGTGCCATCTCCATTGTTCTAGAATCAAGTTGCTCGGGCTCTACGACATCGTTGACCAATCCAAGTCTTAGCGCCTCTTCTGACCCGACCATTTCTCCGGTCAGAACCATCTCCATTGCTTTGCCGTAGCCCAGAATATCCGAAAGTCGTTGAGTTCCACCACCTCCTGGAATCAGTCCAAGATTAATTTCAGGGGTTCCGAACTTAGCCCGACTGCTCGCGATTCGTAAATCACAGGAAAGTGCTAATTCAGTTCCCCCTCCAAGAGCAAAACCATCGACCATTGCAATAGTTGGTTTTGATAGATTCCAAACTCTTTCCCATGCATTATCCTCAAAGAATGGTCGAACGTCATCTGAATTCTTACCTGCAAACTCAGAAATATCCGCCCCCGCAGCAAAAGCGGCTGGTTTCTGACGCTTACCCTCTGGAGCAGGCGGAGGCGCAGCGCCACGAATTACCACTACTCGGACGTTATCATCTGCCTCCGCTTCATCACATGCTTGTTTGAGAGCAGTATGCGAATCTTTGTTCAGAGCATTGAGTTTTTCTGGGCGATTTAATGTCCAAACAGATATCACTCCACCAGCTGGACTTGAGCCCTCGACTGGGACGTTCTCTACCAATAGCACATCTTCGCTCATGGTTGACCGAAGAGTAACTGCCGCTTGAAGATACGCTCACTCAGGTGGAGGAGGTGGGGACATTCCAGGAGGAGGTGGCATAGGAGGTAACCCACTAGGTGGAGGAGGCATAGGAGGCATATCCTCGAGCATTGGTAATTCTTCAACAGGTTTGCTTACTGCCTTCTCTGGAATCTTCAATGGCACTCTGATTTTGAGTATTCTAGACTCATCAATTCGGACATATGACACTCCCAATGGGGATGAATCATCGGGACTTTCGTCTTCTTCGATTACAATTAGTCCATGATTTGGCTTATCGAGTAAAGCACCGAGATCTTCTCCATCTTCTAACTCAGTCCACATTCTGACTTTTGCAGCCTTTCTTTCTGCTAACGCCATTCGCCGTCGTCGCTCAATTTTCCCTCGAATAACCGCTCTCTTCTCACGCTGCTCTTCAACATAAGTCTCTATTTCAGTCTCCATCTCTGATTGGGCATCATTGGTTACTACGAATCTCTTTGCAACCGTGCCGCCCTCAACTTCCATTGGGGGCATTTCAGGAGGAAGAGGGGGAGGAGTTGGCATCCCAGGAGCTGGCATTGGTGGGGAATTAGGAGCCGGCATTGGTGGGGGCATTGGTGGAGTTAGAGGAGCTGCAACTCTACCACGACTACGTGTGACCTGTTCATCCGTTTGCACCTCAACTTCTGTTGCAATAGGTTGCTCTTCCTCAACCTCCTCCTGATTCTCCTCAACTACAACCTGTGTTTTGGGGACAGGGGGTAATGGCTTTCGTCCTGAAAAAATAAATAGAGCAAAGAAAGCTATGAGAACGGTTGATGCAGCAATCTGTTGACCTAGATTCATAGAACCTACGAATAATAAAAACAGGGGTGTGCCTACAAGAAGTAGCACCAAAAGTAACAACCTAGTGTACGAAACCACGGCACTCCCTCGTCCCTCACAGCAGCCTGTCTCTATTCACCTTGACGGGGATTTGAGAAGATTTGAGAGACCTTGCATGGCTTTTTTACGGTGAGATATCTGATTTTTCACCTCTGAACCCAACTCTCCAAAAGTTCGACCATCGCCTTCTGATGGAATAAATATGGGATCGTAACCGAATCCCTTTTGGCCTTTTATTTCATGAGAAATACTCCCCCGACAAACACCCTTCGATTTCCAAAAATTAGAACCGTCGGAAAGAATAGCCACCGCTCGAAATTCCGCACCTCTAATTTCGGATTTGTTTACTTTTTCAATTACCCCTGATAACCCAATTTCTTTTTCTACATCAGAAGATTCTGCTCCGGGCCAATTTGGAAATGCATCAAGAAAAATTCCTGAATCTTCGACTAGGATAGCACTACCTTCGAGTTCAGTCCCCTCTATCAATGTCAATGCCTGCAGGATTTTTGCTTCAGCCACAGGCTCTAATCCAAGTTCTTTGGGTTCATTGAAATCTGGTCTCTTCCCATCAATCAATAATCCTTCAACTGTGTGGCCAAGTGGAGCTAAGGTCTCCTGAGCCTCTATGATTTTATTTTCATTACCAGTAGCAAATAATATCCTCATTTACTCAACTCATGCATGATATCTAACTCGTCCTCGAATGGCATTGAATCGTTCAATTACTTCCTCTGCTGAAATATTTACCAATGCCTTTGTTTGACCTGAATCTCCGGACAGATACCCTTCAATCATCACCTCTACTGCAGAATCAATTTCGTAATGACTGGCTGTAAGGCACTCGTTAAGAACTTGTAAATCTAGACCAAGTTGTTCTATCTCTGGAGAAATTCTTGCAAGACCGAAGTCTATCAAACTTAGATTTCCAGCTTTATCATATAGCACATTATGTGTGGTCAAATCACCATGAGAAACGTCAGCCTCATGCAATTTACGAATTAATTTCCCAAATTTATTTATTTCATTCAGACCAGCATTTCCGTTCTGTAACGCTTCGTACAATGGAACTCCATCTATTCGAGATATCAATATCCAGCCACCTTCCGAGTCAACGTCGAATAAACATGGAGATGGGAAATCAATTCTCTGTAAACGAGAAAGAATTCTTGCTTCTGCTGCCAATCTTTGACGAGTCAATTTTTTGTCTAATGAGGGGTGACGATAGGCGCGTGGTTCACGTTTTTTTAGTACTGCATCTAAACCCATCCATGAACCAGAAATAGCAGTCGCCTCCGCTCCGATATGTAGCAATGAGTCTTCAAACCAAAAGGGAATCGCAGACTCATCCATGTACTCCCGAGATGAGATGCCTTGAAAGCGGTTGCACACGACGAAGTAGCGAAAATCTATGACAATGCAGATGCCTTCGGCTCCTCTTCCACGTGGTTCTTTGTCTCCAAAGTCATATTCTGAAGAAGAAATTGAAAAAGAGGCAATAAGGTTACAGAAAGTTATCAATCAAGGATCATTATGGGATATCGAGACTTGTAAAACGATTGCACCTTTAACTTTGGAAATTAATGAGTTGAAGGAAAAAAATGATGTCTTCCTCATCGCACATTCTTATCAAACGCCAGACATAGTTTATGGTGTTGCAGATTCGGTTTCTGATAGTTATTCACTTTCAAAAGCGGCTCGAGATGCACCCCAACAAACTATTCTATTTTCAAGTGTTAGATTCATGGCCGAAACCGCGAAAATAGTCAGCCCCCACAAAGTTGTCTTACATCCTTCTCCTGAAGCGGGTTGTACACTATCCGATAGCATCACTGCACAAGATGTACGTGACTTGAAATTAAAATATCCTGGTGTTCCAATTGCCTGTTACATCAATACCACTGCTGAAGTAAAGGCTGAGGTTGATGTTTGTGTTACCAGTAGTAATTATCTCAAAATTTGTGAAAAGTTACCAGGAGACAAACTTATTTTTGTACCTGATAAATTGATGGGCAAACATCTCACTGAACATCTTGCAGGGAAAAAAGAGGTCATCAATTATGATGGTGAATGCTATGTTCATGCAACATTCACCGGAAACAAGATTCGATCTTGGAAAGAAAGGACTGCAAAAGAAGGTATACAATTGCAGGTTCTAAGTCATCCAGAATGTGATTCCGACGTAATCGCTGAAAGCGATATTGTTGGCAGTAGTGAAGTGCTACGTGAAGAGGCTCTGAGACTAGGAACAGAAGGTAAACCGGATATCATGCTAATTACTGAATGTGGCACCGCGGATAGGATAAGAGCTGAATCTGAAAATGAATTGAATTTGATAGGAACTTGTGTCATGTGCCGTTACATGAAAATGACTCAATTAGAAGATATTCTCCAAGCACTGCGAGAGCCACGTCCAGACCAAATCATCGAACTTGATGAGGGCATAATTAAGCTAGCACAAAAAAGCCTCGAAGAAATGTTTAGGCTTGCTGAATAAATCAGTCTTTTCTCTGAACATTCGCTCTTGAAGACTCATTTGCAGTTTGGAATGCATATAGAACCATCATCGGAATTAGTAGAACGATAGAAGATTGTAAGACTACGGAGGAATAAGGTTCGAAAGTTTCCTCCAAGGCATACATACGAATTTCCAAGCCTTCATCTTCTTGGCTTTCTATCCATGCTACATTGGACTCCAATACTTGTGGATTATATTGGTCAACTTCTGGGTCATTTGTCAACTGCAAGGTTCTATTTTCTTGAATATCGTGTAGGAATACATCTCTTGCCGTCAATAAGTCATCCGGACTAGCAGTTGGATCAAATCTAGGAATCTGTAGAAAGACCACATTGTTGCCAGAAATACTGGGAGATGATGAGGGCCATAGAGGGTCGGAAAGCAACATTTGGGACCCAGTAGCGGTATCGATTAGGACAGTACGATGAACTGGTCCGATATCTATAACCGCAACTATGTGATTTCCATCCATCGCTAATTCAACAATTCTAGAACTTGAGTAATTTACAGCCTCCCCGAAAAATTCCTCGATTTGGGCGTCGATGAGTGGATCCGTGTTATTGGCAATATCAATTCTGAGACTAAACTGAGTTGCAAGAGATACAATGTCAAGCACTGGTCCATCAATCGTAGAATTAGCTGCAGCGATGAGAGGTCCGGAAGAGGCAACCATACTAAACGGACCTGTAATAGAGGGATATTCAGTTATCTGACCATCGGTGTTGCGGTAAACCAATTCTTCTGAATAGACAATTACAATAACGACTTCGTTAATTTCATTTTCAGCCAATAAAACATCAATTATTGGTTCTGAATCTTTGTCCATTTCTTCGATTAACCAATCTAATTGGAAGCTCTTTTCCGAATCGGTGTAAGCCCAAAATTCTAACTTGAAACTATCAAACAGAACCACGCCTTTTTCCGAAGCAGAAACCTTCGGTACTGAAGTCCATCCTTCTTCTCCAATTTCTATTGTTGAGATGGTTTTTAACTCCCTAAGTTGAGAATTCCAAGAAATCAAATCAATTGTTCCATTTTCATTCTCTTGTACAGTAACCAACCATTCGCCAGAGCCTACGGCGTATGTAGGAGTGACACCCTCAACTGGAAAATCTTGGTGGGTCGCGTCCCAAAGTAGAACAACTCCTGTTCCGAGCAGGATTGCAACAATTACTGCTCCAGTCTGCGTTTTTGATGGTTCTCGATATGGATCGATTTTCCGGTTTACTGATTTCTTTACCCTTTGAGACCAAGCTCTTGGATCTTTCATAAAACGTGCTAAGCGACGTGTAAATAGTCGCTCATCTGCAAAACGCCAAATTGGCTCTTGAGTTCTTTCCGTCAGTCTAACAGCAAGTGTTGCTACAAGTATGCCTCCAATGATGTCAACTACCCAATGAATCCCTAGATAGAGGATAGTGAATCCTGTGAGAAGGATAAACAACATCAAAGCAGTTCTGAATTTAGCCCAACGCCCATCTTCGTCCCACTTTAGATAGGTTAACCATACGGCAAATGGAAGTCCAATGTGAAGGCTTGGCATTCCGTTTGTAAATGGGTCGATTCTGGTAAACCAATTGTGAATTTCAGGAGTCAAATCATAGGCGATTGTCTCCATCGCGGGGATATGATTACCAGTTACTCTAACATTGAAAAATAGATAGAAAGGAATGGCCAAAACATATACCCAAAACATAGACAATGATACTCTGTCAGCCATATGTCTATCGTCAAAATAGATTGGATAAACAAACGATGCGAAGGTTGCAGTCATGAAACCCATTACGTAGAAGTGGGTTAGAACAATGGATAGTAGTTCATTTTGGAAGGCATCTTGAATCCAAAGTACAATATCTCCCTCAATTGCATAGACATAAGGGGTCATGTCAAGCTGAGTATTTGCCATAAGAGTTCGATCTAATTGGTCGAGAATATCTTTCCAAAGATAAACAGAGAATACTACGAACATGTGTGCCCAATATCGACGGAACATATCTACGAAACCTTGGATACGAATCTTTGCCCAAGGGGGTTTCATCAGGGGCATCAAAGCAACAGAAAGCAGAATTGCCCCCATAAGCCAGGAGATGTAAATTCCAGAGCCCCCAGCCATATCGGTATTCACTCCCCTAAGTCAACGGAACACACGATGAGTCAAGAATGCACCCCTGAGGAAAATATTCGAAAAATAGTAGGAATTTCATTCCAATCTAAGATATTCGAACTGTTGGACCGCTACTCCCATCCAACTCTTTCAGAACATTCTCGACAACTGCATCAAAGGCTGCAGCAGTGGAACCTTCGGGTTCAGCGATAATCCTGTGAACACCATCATCGCCTCCTCTAACGATGCCTGGATCGAATGGTAAAGCACCAAGGAACGGAACCTCCAATTCTATAGCCGCTTCTTTACCACCACCAGACTTGAAAACATCTAGAGTAATCGACCACTCTCCATTTTCATCGACTGTGGTTTCAATTGCAGTACCTGTAGGTCCTGTAACACTGATTTTTGAGTTCGATTCGGCTTTGCCTCTAATCGTATAACCACTCATGTTTTCGACTACACCAAGGCATGGCAAAGAGATAGTCTTAGCGAAATTGATTGACTTTCGAGAATCCAAAAGAGCAACGTCTTGAGGAGTAGTTACAATAACGACTCCATCAATTCCAGGAAGACTTTGGGAAACTGTTAGCGGTTCATCGCTAGTTCCTGGTGGGAAGTCGATAATCAGAGCATCTAATTCACCCCATGCGACGTCTCCAATGAATTGTTGAATTGCACCCAGTTTAATCGGTCCTCGCCAAATTACTGGCTTATCTGGGTCTTCAATAAGAAATGCCATTGAAATTACCTTCACGCCATGAGGGCCGATAGCAGGGAATATTTGTCCATCTTCTACGTGTAATTCAGCTTCATCAATTCCAAGCATCTTTGGTACGTTAGGACCTGTAATATCTATATCCATCAAACCAACTTTCTTGCCTTGACGAGCAAGTGATAATGCTAATCCAACTGACACAGTTGATTTTCCAACTCCTCCTTTCCCTGAAAGTACCATAATTTTGTGTTTTATCTGTTCATCTAACTGAGTCATTCTCATCTTTCGGCGCATTTGAGCATAGGCCTGCTCCATCTGTGCCTTTTGTTCAGGAGAGGCCGGAGCATCCTCTGATGGGCTCTGGGAATCAGCCATTGGCAGATCTCCGCCGGGATGATGAGAGATTGGCGAATCAGACATTATACAGCATGGCGAGGTGAGGCCTACTTCAAGCCTGCGTGAAGAAAATAATACAATTTTATTCAACAACCTAGGTCTCTGAAAGTAATCTATTGGTGTTTCATTCAAGTAGGTCAACCATCCTTCAGCAAATATGAGACTCCTGTTCGTGTGCGTTGGAAATACTTGCAGGAGTCAAATGGCAGAGGCATTGGCTCGGCATTATGGCCACGAGGCAGAATCCGCAGGAACTCATCCAGGTTCTGATGTTGCACCAAATTCGCTATCTGTGTTGGAGGAATTAGGTGTTAGTACCCAGGGATTAAGGCCAAAATCAGTAGACGATATAGAAACTGAAGGCTGGGACATGATAATCAGCATGGGCTGTGGAGTTGAATGTCCAGCGTTACCAATTGTAGCAGATTGGGGGCTTGAGGATCCAGTTGGATTACCCATCGATGTCTATCGAAGTACGCGGGATACTATCATCGAGAACCTTCAGAGGCTTTCTGCTTAGACCACCGACGCTTAGAAAAGTGAGTCTTGAGTCGACAATTTCACACGAGTGTAGTGTAGTGGTTATCACCGGGCGTTGCCAACGCCTGAACCCGGGTTCAAATCCCGGCACTCGTACCAAAAAATACGTATCCAATTTTTCCATTGTTTAGTCGAAATCGGCATTTCGCATTGTCAAAACTATTGCAGTAGCTGCTAAAGCAAGAAGCAGCAATAATACAATTATGACAAGGGTGGTTGAATTTTCCGTAATCCAATTTGTTCCACCTAATCCGGATGATTTCTCTTCGACAAGTGTAACAGAATATATCTGCTCATCAATCGGTGTTAGTGATTGGAAAATATCTGAAGATCGAACAAAGAATTCTATCTCTCCTTCAGTCAATGTAGAACGGACTTCGAATTCCATCGAGAAAATACCATCACCTGCTAGAATATCGCCATCTTCTCCATCGTCTTTCAATAATAACCATGTTTCTGATTTTCCAATTGGGGCAAGACGCCCAATCTTTGCTTGGGCGGAGGAGACTCCATCTGGGTCGGTAATTGAGACTTCAATGGTATACGTTTTCGGACCCGATTTGGGAATCTCGATTACAGAAACCCACTCTCCATTTTCGTAGAAAGACACATTTGTTATTATTGGAGCTTCGTTTAGTACCTGAATAACAGAACCACCATCGATTAGTGCACTAGCCCCTTGATTATCTTCAACCTGTAGAGGTATGGTCCTTAGCCCAGGAGCAAGTGAATCCGGTAGGATGAACTGACCAGTCCATCTACCAATTTCTGAATCATAAACGAGTGGAATTAATTCCCCTCCCGCACTCAGCAAATCGATTTGTACTGATGATACACCGTGCCCATCTTGGACATCAAGACTGGCAGTTATTTCTTCTCCTCGATATGCAAATTCAGGAGTGAATTGACGGGAAATTACACGCGGAGCAGAATTGGTTATCTCGAGATAAGTAGTTGTTTGAACTTCAGTCCATATGTCATCAATTTTAACCGAGACAGATAGATTCCCAAATTCTAATCCATCATGATTGATTTTGGCAGTCCAAACCGAGTCTTGAATTACCTCGTCACCGTTTAGACCGGAATCGGATAAGGTAATTATTCCCAGGCCAAAATCACTCAAATCTACTACTACACCAATCACGTCGGTGTCGACATCTTCAATCACAGCTTCGAGGTGAGCAATGCCACCTTCAGTGAATAGAATACCTTCTCTAAATCTTAGACTTAGTAAGGTAGGAGGGGTATTTTCGGCTTCGGTAATCACAGAGGGATATAGTACTCTTTCCAGAGTTTGATGTTCAACAACTCTAACCAATTGTGTCTGATTCTCGTTATCGTTATTTATTGGCAAATCAATTTCTATAATTCGGTTAACTTCGTGAAGCAAACCTGCAAGTAATCCCTCATTAATCACCGTACCATAGGCAGTAAATCCGTCTTCTGATTCTGTGTCTCTCCATTCCGCCAATTCAACTTCATGCCCGTCGGCGATACCCATCGAAATACCTGTGATTTCAATTCTCTGATCACTTCCATCACTAGATGTAGGGAATATATCTCCAATTAGATATTCATCAGGGACTACTCCTGATTCTCTGAAGGCTGTTATATTCATGTCACCTTCATACTGAGGTCGCTCAGGTTCCATAATGATTGGAGACCTATCAGGATATTCGTTCGTAACGGTTCCATTATCTTCAACATACATATACCGAATTGTTCGATTATCCCAATCTGTTTGAGGTACTGTATACTCGTAAGTCAAATTGTGTTCTGCTTCAATTTCTTGGCCTAACGGTCCTATAGGAGTCCCTGAAATATTGAACCAGACTTCATTTTGTATCACATCAACCTCGAATCTTTCACCTGTTGAATTTTCCTCAATTAAGGAATTATCAATCTGACGGACATAGCCAAATGAACCACTTGCATCTCCTGTATATTGTCCGTCGACAATTATACGATCTTCGACAACTTCTCCACCAATAACCTCGTAGTGAATGTCTGGCACTGTTCCATTTACTTGTACCTCGAATGAACTATCTTGAATCGGGAAACCGAATTCTCCAGAGCCTTTGATTTTCAAAGATTGTTCCTCACGGACACCATCTAGCCATTTTTCTCTAGAGCGGAATTCATCAAGTTCTATCGAAAACGCTTCTTCCTGAGTTTGTAAACGGAGGCTTAGATTGGCATCAATCTGTGTATCAGATAGTCGTCGTACTCCGTCTTCATCCCAGGTTTCTAAGTAGAAAACTGATAATTCACCATATCCGCCTTCAGTACTGTTGTTAGAGCCTCCATTGTAGGAAATAGACCCTGATGCTTCCAAAGTCAGACGCTCTGTTAAAATGCCATTTTCCCAGTCTCGAAGTATGTAGGCCTGGTACACATTAGCTTCTATGTCAATTAGCGAGTCTTGTGAATCACTTTGAAATTCTAAGGCGCCAGTACCCCGCATCTCGAATATTTGACGCGAAATTTCTGTACCATCATAAGTCTCGTTCATCCAGACATTGTGTAAATCAAGTGTAAGGTAAATTTGGTCAGTTCCGGTATCCAAATCAAGTATCAGAGAGCCATTACCCAGTTCACTGGAAGACAAACTTTCACCCGTTCTTTTTTGCCAACCTCGGCCTTCAAAGTATAGGCTTGAACCTCCATCTGCTTGATTATCTAATTCCCATGTTGTTTCTCGAGTAATTTCATGGTCAGAAATCGGTTGGTTCCAGATTGTCATATCAATTGAACGTGAACAGGAGGCTTCAGCCGAACTGATTTCGACAAATACCTCGTCTAGAAATTCTGGCTCATCTGGCAACACAACATCGATTTCGCCACCTGCTACAACATAGCTTGAGTCAGCCTCAGTTGCGATGATTTGCCCATCTCTGATGTGCTGAACAAAAACAGTAACTCCGCTTGGAGATGTCCCATTTTCAAAGATTGGATCAAATGTTGTTCTGTATCTATGAATCACAATCTCTTGCCATGTACCATTATCATCCAAAGCCCAATCATATTCCCAATCAACTAGAATTTCACAGGTTGGTGCTGGCTCAACTTCGTCTGCTCCAGCGATTCCGACTAAAGGTGTCAGGAGTAATAATGTTAGAAGCAGAGCGCTCTGAAAACGGTTGTTCACACCTTTTCCCTTCGGTAGTATTGTTTGTACATTTGCCCGTCATGACTCTACATTAAACTCAGAAAAGTGGTTCTTCCCAGTCATCTTCTTCGTCTTCATCTGTCATTCTCTCTCTCCAAAGAGATGTTGGGACGTCATCGTAAATTCCTGCGTAGGGATCTTCTTCTTCCTTATTGTCGGCCTCTGACATTGCTCTTCTAGCAAACTCCCTAGCATCGGGTTTGAATTTCCAATAGTGAATTCTCCACTCTCTACCGTCCCAAAGTGTTGTTTCTTCGGATTCTGTAGTGAGCAAGTCATAGTCTTGTAATTGATAGAAGAGGTTACGATCTGTGGGTTCTAGTGCGTTGTCGATTATACGGTTTGAGAAACCGAAGAAACCTAAGGCATGTTCGGCAATAGATTCGGCGACAATTACTTCCATTTCCGAGTCGACCTTACGGCGGATTGCCTGAGTTAACTCTGCTAGCGTCATACCCATCGCATCCCCCTCCTATAGTAGAATATGGAAGCCCGTTCTTTATCAACAATCGCACACCGAGTCCACGATTGCAATAGACGCGACCCGAAGTGGTTAATCGAATAATCACTCAGCACAATGCATGGACGGGGAGCCTAAGCCTACCTTCCTTGGATTATCAGAGTCTGATAAAGGACCTTGGGATGTAGTGATTCTTCCTATTCCATTCGAGATGACTACAAGTTGGGGAGAGGGGACTGAACATGGACCTGCGGCCGCAATCGAGGTGAGTTCGCAGGTCGAATTGTACGACCCATTGCTGGAAGAGGAATTGCCTTGTGGACTTGCATTTCACACCGCCCAACCTTGGGGTTCCGAGGCAGGTACTCTAAGGGAACAATTAGATTCTATTCGGGATTATCTTATCCCGTGGTTTAACTCCGAACAATTTCCTATTGTTTTAGGGGGAGAGCATGGGCTATTACCGCCGGTGGTAGAAGCTCTACAGAATCACCCCGCTATCGCTGGTGACCTGTCCAAACTCACGATAGTTCAGGTCGACGCTCATGCCGACCTTCGAGACTCACTTAATGGTGAGCGATTCAGTCATGGTACTGCTGCAAGGCGAGCTTTGGATTGTGGAATTGGTGGTCTTTTGCAGATTGGAATTCGCGCATACTCACTCGATGAAGCGCGGTTTGCGGAGTCCGATAATCGGGTAGAGACTTTCTATGCTCAAGACCTCTTCAGCCCATCTAACGGACAAACCGGATGGAATTCTTTGCTCGAAAGAATTGGGTCGTTATCTGGTCCGGTTTGGTTAACATTCGATATCGATGGTCTAGACGGTCAATTAGTTCCAGATACCGGAACACCGGTTCCAGGTGGACTAACCCATTGGGGGGCGGTGGAAATAATCGAAGGGATTTTTTCTAGTGGGGCAGAGGTTATCGGTGCGGATGTTAATGAAATTGCACCGGGAGAGGATCGTTTAACCCAATTTAATGCAGCCTTAATTGCAACGAAAATCCTTGCATCCCATATTGCTAATCGAAATTGATACCACTATAGTAAACAAATCATGGCAATGATTCTATGCAATAGCCCCTACAGCGGCGCATGCGCCGCTGGCTGACGGTATTGATTGTAGCATCAATGCTCGCTGTATCAACCTCACCTGCGGCTACTGCACAGATTGGTCAGCCGGACATTATCCAAGAGCATTGGTATCATTCCTACGCAACTCTAACCCTAGACATAAACGAATGGGCGGATGACTACCCGGAAATCGTCAATCTTCTAGTCGTGGGTCAAACCGAGATGGGGAGGAATCTTTGGATGTTACAAATTTCTGATTGGAGCCAAGAAGCCAAACCCGATGGAAGCGAAAAAGACGTTGTTTACATCGATGGCGGACATCATGGCAACGAACATCTTGGAACCGAGCTTGCTTTCCTAGTCGCTGAGTATTACATCGAGGGTTGGGCTGACGGACAACAAGATGTTCTCGATGTATTAGCCACTACTGAACTACATATTCTGATTATGCTAAACGCGGATGGTAATGACTTCGATACAAGATGGAATATCAACCAAGTTGACCTAAACAGAAATTACGACCACTACTGGAATACCTGCCCTACCACCCAACCTGGAAGTAGTGCTTTCAGTGAATCCGAAACTTTGGCAAATTCGATTTACATGAACGAAGTTGTGCCCCATGCCGACCTATACATCACCATGCATACCGGTGTTTGGATAATGCTCTATCCATGGGGTAAATGGCCAGAACAGCCATCGGATTGGGAAATGTATCATCACATAAGAGATGAAGTAAATTCAAACATTTCAGAGATCCCTATTCGTAACGCTAACCAAGGACTATACCCAAATTGTGGAACCAGTCGTGATTATGGATATGGAGTGATGGGTTATCCAACCTTCACCTTCGAGACCGACGATGAGCAATTCCTCCTTGGAACCATAGAGCCGCTATCCCAAAGACTCGGTGAAGAACTCGATGTAATGATCTATCTAATCGAGAACGTCTGGTATTGGCGGGCTAGACTGGTTGTGGAAAGCATCGAGATAAAAGGTGATGAAATCGATGCTAATGTAGTAAATCTTGGAAGAGCGAGTACGTCAAATGTCACCCTACATTATTCTGATTCAAGTGGCCAAGTGTTATGGAATTCATCACTATTTGGAGTAAACGCTACGAATCAGACCAAGATCACCTTAGACGCTCGAAATCTAACCCTAATCGAGGATGGAAACTGGAGTATACACTACCAAAAGAGAGTAATCGATGCTTCCCAGTGGGTAGAAGAAAATATTGACGACTCTATAGTAGAAATCTCAGAGAATAGAGAAGGATTACTACCCGCTCCCTCAATGTTTATTCATCTATTTTCAATACTATTGGCGGCTTTTGCAGGAAGAAAGAAAAATATAGATTTTTGACTTAAAATAAATATTATTCTCGATAAAAACTTATTGAAATTAAGGTTTTGACTAGATATTCTTTGTATATTGGAACTTTTTCCCACAATCCATGAATGTGAGTTGTGCTAATTTTAACCGAACTGGAGACGTAATGATAATTCCTGTTTTCAAAGGAGTTGACAAAGCGCCAAACAACACAACAGTTGGGCTTGGGCGAGGTGCCAGTATTGCAGTTAAAGCAGCTGCAACAAGTGAAGAGATTTCCGGAAAGGTTGGAAAATCTCTGAGTGTGTGGACAAAAAATTGCACGGTTATTTTTGTTGGAGTTGGAAAGAAAGAGAAACTCACTCACAAAATCGCCAGAGATACAGGTGCGAAGATTTTGGCTGGATTATCCAAGAATCTCGGATCAGAAATCGTAGTTCGCTTCACATCAGGATGGTCTCCCGAAAATATGACTGCCTTCGCCGAAGGGATGATGTTACGAGATTATGTCTTCGACAAATATCAGAAAAATGAGGATGAACAAAAACACAATGGTTGGAAATTAGAATGCCAAGCACACGAGAGACATCTAGATTACCTAACTAATTCATTGAAATCTGCTAGTCTGGTTGTAACCGGGGTTCATTTAGCAAGAGATTTAGCTAACGAACCTGCCAATCGTTTGTACCCAGAAGAATTTGGAAGAAGAGCACTAGATTGGGCTGAAGATAAGGATAATGTCGAGGTTGAAGTTTGGGATTATGCTCGACTAAAGAAAGAAGGGATGGAAGGAGTTATTGCAGTTGGAAAGGGCAGTATTAGGAAGCCTTGTATGGTGTTTTTCCGCCTTAACCCAGACCAACAAAAAGACCAACAAGTTCCCTGCATAGTTGGAAAAGGCATCACATTCGATACAGGTGGAATTTCGATTAAACCAACACAAGGAATGTGGGATATGAAGTACGATATGCACGGTTCTGCAACTGTTTTTGGATTGTTCCAAGCACTCTGGGCAACCGGATATGAAGGACGAGTAAATGGAATAACTTGCATGGCTGAAAATATGCCCAGCGCGGAGGCATACAGACCTGGGGATGTAATCGACACCTATTCAGGAAAAACTATCGAAATTTTCAGCACTGACGCAGAGGGTAGAAATGTGCTTTCAGATGGACTTTGGAAGTCTGCAGAATTGAATCCTTCATACATCATTGATCTTGCTACCCTGACAGGAGCATGTGTTGTTGCCCTTGGGCAGGAAGCTTCTGGACTATGGTCGAATGATGATAGGTTGAGAGAAAAAATTCACCAGGCCGGAAATTCTGTCGATGAATTAGCTTGGCCAATGCCTCTTTTACCCGCTTTCGAGAAGGAAATGACTAGTTCGAAATTCGCTGATGTAAGAAATGGTGGAAAAGGACGCTATGGTGGAGCAAATACTGCAGCCGCTTTCCTAAAGCAATTCATTCAGGACCGAGAAGACGAAAATGGGGGAAAGTCAGCAATTCCATGGGCTCATCTAGACATAGCGGGAACCGCTTGGAATGTTGATACAAACGCCTGCGTAGCCCATGGAGGAACAGGAGTCCATGTTCGAACTTTACATCACCTGATTACTCAGGGATAATCATTCGTCGTCGTCGTCGCCGTCAACTACCTCGAAATCTGCCTCGACGACTCCGTCGCCGTCAGATTCGGATTCATTGGCAGCCTGTTGTTCTGCCATTTCTGCTGCTGCGGCCTCGTAAAGTTTCGTTGAGACTCCATGCATGACTTGCTCTAATTCACCCATCTTTGCTTGAATTGCAGCCTCATCTAAATCTTCGAAATCAACAGGCTCACCATCGTTCATGATGAGGGCCTCTAGTTCGTCCAATTTTTCATTCACTGGGCCAGTGTCCTCATCGGTTAATTTGTCACCGGAATCTTCCATCATCTTTCGTGTTTGGTAGACGATACTATCGGCTTGGTTACGCAAATCGACTTTGGCCTTTCGGCGCTTATCTTCTTCCGCGAATTCCTCAGCTTCGGAAATCTTTGACTGAATCTCATCTTCCGACAAAGAAGTTTGACTTTCAATCTTGATCGATTGTTCAGTTCCAGTTCCCAAGTCTTTTGCTGATACGTTTACAATTCCGTTAGCATCGATGTCGAAGGTGACTTCAATTTGTGGAATTCCTCTAGGAGCCGGCGGGATTCCCATTAGATGGAATCGACCAAGGGTTGTATTATCTTTGGAAAACTCTCTTTCGCCTTGTAGTACGTGAACCTCGACCGCTGGTTGATTATCTGAGGCAGTAGAGAATACTTCCGAGCGGCGACTGGGGATTGTTGTATTACGTTCAATCATCATTGTCGTCACTCCACCCAGTGTTTCTATTCCCAAAGTTAGGGGAGTTACGTCCAGAAGTAACACATCGGTTACTCCCTCATCACCGACTATTATTCCGGCTTGCAGTGCAGCTCCAACTGCAACTGCCTCGTCTGGATTAATGCCCTTGAACGGGGCTTTACCGACTTCCTTCTCTATAGCAGTTTGAACCGCTGGAACGCGGGTAGAACCTCCGACCAGGATTACCTTGTCGACTTCTCCCTTTGACACACCAGCGTCCTTCATCGCTTGGCGAGTAGGCGCCATTGTTCGCTCGATAAGAGTGGCAATTAATTCCTCGAATTTGGATCTAGACAATGCTAAATCGAGATGTTCTGGTTGCCCATCACGCATTGTGATGAATGGAAGATTAATCTGAGTTGTACCTGTTCCTGATAGCTCAATCTTGGCTTTTTCAGCGGCTTCTCTTAGACGACTCATAGCTTGCATGTCACCTGATAGATCGATTCCAGTTGACTTCTTGAACTCTGAAAGAATCCATTCAATTACAACCTCATCAAAGTCGTCTCCACCTAGGCGATTGTCACCACTAGTAGCCTTAACCTCAATCTGAGGTTGATCATCTACGAGGTAAATTTCTAGAATTGAGACATCGAATGTTCCACCACCGAGATCGTATACTAAAATTGTCTGATCATCTTCTTTGTCAGCACCATAAGCCAGTGCTGCGGCAGTCGGTTCGTTGATGATTCGAAGAACCTCTAAGCCTGCGATGCGCCCTGCATCACGAGTAGCCTTTCTCTGAGCATCTGTAAAGTATGCTGGACAGGTAATAACCGCCTGTGTAACCTCTTGGCCAAGATATGCTTCAGCATCGGATTTCAGCTTCTGTAGTACGTATGCTGAAATTTCTTGAGGAGTATATTCCTCGTCACCAATATTCTTTTTCCAATCTGTACCCATCTCTCTCTTCACGGACATAATTGTCCGTTCTGAATTAGTAACAGCCTGTCTCTTCGCAGTTATACCTACAAGGCGATCTCCATCTTTGGTGAAGGCAACAACCGAGGGAGTAGTTCTACTTCCTTCGGAGTTCGGTATAACCGTAGCCTTGCCACCCTCTAAAGTAGCAACGCAACTATTTGTTGTTCCAAGGTCTATTCCAATTACTGCTGTGCTCATTTTCATTCATTCCTTTTTATTTATTGACTTTCATCGGCTGTTGAAGCCTCCGAATTAATGTCGAATTTAACATCAAGAATCCCATTGTTCAGATCCCATTCTACAATGTTCTCTGCCGGATGAGGGAGTGTGTAGCGCTTCAGAGGACGCATCTGTGTGGTCTTCATTAATTGCATTATTTCTCCACCACTGGTTAGGTTTAGCTCTACCTCTTCAGGTTGAAGATCGGTGAATCTAGAGATATCTACTGTAATACACATCCTGTCTTCATGGACAAATACATCTTCAACTGGTAGATCATTTTCTGGCTCTTCTGCCTCCTCTTCTTCTACCTCAATCTCAGGGACTTCTTCTGGGCTATTTCCTTCAAATTGAACCTTTATTCCCATGTTGCGGAACATCTCCGCCATTCCGCCTGGTCCATTTAGCATAGATTCCATCTGTTTTCGAAATTCTTCTGGATCGACATCAGTGCCCATTTTTATCTCGGTTGAAGCCATACGATCAGGATCGATGCCCATTTCCTCGAATTGTTCGCGCACTTGCCGCATCATATTTTGGAGTAAATCAACATCGATTGGCATCCCCATGTCTGCGAACATCTTTGCCATTTGTTCGAGCATTTTATCCTCGAATTCATCTCTTTCGGGGGCACTCATAATCTCACTACTCAACCCGAGGTTGTATAGTCGGACTGATTTGCCATATTTGAACCAAACGGTAACTAGAGTACTCGTTGATTTAGGTTAAACAGTCTACGTTGAACTTGGATAAGTGCAACATCGCATTGAAAGCGGGCTTGTGGTTCGCCAATCTCATGGTCGAGTCCGAACAGGATGTTGCTTTGGAGGATACCGACCGAATTGAAGGCCGTTCAGCTTTAGTCAACAATACCAACGCCGCTATAGCACTAGCTGGGGCTGTTAGGTCGACATTGGGGCCGAGAGGATCGGACAAAATGTTGGTTGACGAAAATGGCGAAATCATAGTCACAAACGACGGTGTAACCGTTCTAGAGACTGCTAAAGTTGAGCACCCAACAGCTAACCTTCTGATAGCAACTAGTTCCGCTCAAGATAGGATTGCTAGGGATGGTACGACAACTTCCGTGTTACTAACTGCAGAGCTCCTTCGAAATGCCTTGGAATTATCAAGAATAGGTGTTCATCCAACAATAATCATGAATGGATATCGCATTGCTATGGAAGAATCTCTGACACAACTGGAGGAAATTGCGAAATCTGCTTCAGAAGATGATTTGATTGCCGCAACTGCAACCACAATGGCTGGAAAGGTCGACACAGCCCTATCAGAAAATATGACCAAACTTGCACTTCAAGCGGCTCGAACTTTGGAAAATGAAGATGGTGGAGATGACCTCGAAAGAATCCGGGTTAAACGACTACAAATGACCGATGGTAGCGGGTCTGATTCAGAGATTATTCATGGTTTGATGCTGAAAAAGCAACGACTCGATTTTACCACAGAAACTCTTTCTGATGGTGGTAAAATCGCAATTATTGATGGTGGACTTGAGAACAAAGAATTGGAGTTGGAGGCGAGTATAGAAATCCGTAGTACTGGAGTTCTATCCGGTTTTCAAGAACGCAAGACGGCAAGATTGGCTGAGCAAATAGAAAATCTAACTAAATTCGGAATTGATTTAATTTGCGTCCGTGATGGAATTGCTGATGAAGCAGTTCCATTGTTGAAGAATGCTGGAATTACGGCATATAGAAGGTTTGAGCGGGAAGATTTGGAGAGGTTATCTATTCTCACCGGGGCAAAAATGGTTAGAAATCCAAATCGGATGACCGACAAAGACGTGGGAATTTACACCCATTTTTCCGCAAAAAAAATCGATGATTCCTGGCACGTCAGAATCGATGGTAAAGGTCGCGCTATGACTGCATTACTCCGTGGAACTACTCCTGCTGTGAGAGAAGAGGTAAGCAGAGCGTTTGACGATGCTCTGGGTGTTGCTTTCAGATTGGTTCGTGAACCCAAAATTCTACCCGGTGGAGGTGGAACGCAGACTCATTTGGCTCGACACTTGCGTTCATTTGCAACCACGCAGAAAGGACGAGAACAATTGGCGATCGAGGGCTTTGCTGACGCTCTAGAAGTAATCCCTCGGGTTCTTGCAGAAAATGCTGGTTTAGATCCAATAGACGAGATTCTATCCCTTTCAGCCGCTCAAGCAGAACATGGTTCTTGGTTTGGATTAGACGCCATGAGTGGAGAAAAGGCAGACATGAATCTGAGGGGGATTAATGACCCACTTTTTGTTGCCCGTCAGGCATTGACTGGTGCAACTGAAGCAGCTATCACTGTGTTGAGAATAGATGATGTTCTATGGGCTAATGTTGAGCCGAGCACGCCAGATTGGTCTAATCAAATCGATGAAGATTGAAGGCCGGAAATCATTGCGTCACAAAGTGCATCTAAATCAAACTCAGCCTTCCATCCCCAATCTTCTTGTGCACAAGAATCGTCTATAGAATCAGGCCAAGAGTCCGCATAATTCTGCCTGACATCGGGTTTGAAGTCACAAGTAAAATCGGATACTCTTTCAGCGACCGCGTGAGCTAATTCTGAGGCAGTGAAAGAACAACCCGAGATGTTGTAACCACCTCTAGAGTCACCGATAGATTCTACGGGTGCGTCCATCAAATCGATAGTTGCTCGAATTGCGTCATCCATGTACATCATTGGGAGACGAGTATCACCACGAACGAAGCAATCGTAATGTCCTTGATTCACTGCTGCATGGAAAATGTCCACTGCATAATCCGTAGTTCCTCCTGAAACTGGTGCTTTGAAAGAAATTAATCCAGGGTATCGTAATCCGCGCACGTCGACCTTGTATTGTTTCCAGTAATTCGTTGCTAGACGTTCGCCTGTAACTTTTGTCTTACCATACATCGTAGTAGGATTGAGAGGACATACTTGTGGTGCGTGTTTAGGAGCATCTGGGCCAAAAACTGCAATTGAAGATGGTGCGTAAACTCTCAATCCATGTTTACGAGCGGCTTCCAAAACAGTTACTGTACCTCCGACATTTATTCTCTCGCATAATTCGGGATTCTTTTCTCCGGCAGCACTCAATATTGCAGCCAAGTGATATACAGTACCAATCGATTCTTCGATTATTACTTGGTCAAATGCATCTGCATCGATTACGCTAAGATGTCGATATGGGCCTCCAACTACACAGGGATGATCTGGTATATCTCGGACATCACTAGCTACAACAGCATCAGAACCATAACGAATACGCAATGCTTCAACCAATTCAGTTCCAATCTGGCCAAGTGCGCCGGTAACTAAAATCCTGGAGTTGGAAGCACCGGCCATGCATCTTCGGGAGTCAGACGATACTTAGACTTGCGAGATGTGGGCTTTAGCGAGTAATTTTGTAATCCACAGAGCCAATGTTGATATGCGAGACATGTCGGCTTCAAACCCCGTTGATTGCATGAAGTATGTCGTAGTCACG
>Ga0208763_1000072_pt1 | contig 22866 bp, 10 predicted proteins | sample ETNtaG_20_FD_185756 | JGI IMG/M metagenome (GOLD analysis project Ga0208763, IMG submission 185756) | Marine microbial and viral communities from oxygen minimum zone, Eastern Pacific Ocean - ETNP201306PF45B (SPAdes) (version 2) | ecosystem: Environmental > Aquatic > Marine > Oceanic ... | reverse complement strand
ACCTGGTATTAAAGCAAATGCTGCGTTTTGTAATGCTGAGAATATAATGTTTTGTACAGCGCCGTAGTAAACTATCTTAGATATATGTGTTTTAGCATCCCCACGCCCATTTATAAGATCCTGAGCGGCTTTTTTCATTAAACGGGTGTATTGCATAGGCGTGTTCTGAAAGGACAAAATAAGACGTCCTGCAGTACTTCGCTGTTGCTGCGATACTAAAGCAGGGTCACCAGATTGCTGAGCTTCATCAGATAGCTTGCTAAAATCTTGCCAAGCTTTTGCTTCAGCTTCTTTTTGGTCTAGTCCTTGCTTTTTGTACGTGTTAATTCTATTGCGATACATTGTTGCCCCACCCGCTGCAATAGCAAAGCTATCCGCAATTTGTGTAGGCGTGAAACCTATTTTTAGCAAATAAGAAATAACCGCACCAGCCTTGTCTTTGGTATTTTTAGCGGCGTTAGCAATTTCTTGTTCTTGTACATCGGATTTTAAACCACCCCTACGTTGTTTTAATTTATCCGAATTAAATATTGTAGCAAAGTCTTTCCAATATTGAGGCTGATTTGCAAATGCTAATCCCGCCTTCAAGGGATTATTGTCTGACCAGTTTATAAAGTTAATTGACGAAATAGTCTGTAACAATGCTGATCTTCTGTTAAAGAACATTATAGTACCAACCGAATTGTTAACCCAGTTATTCCATGCGTTTGTAATTTTATTAGCACCCGAAGAGCGGTTTGTACCGTTTTTCATTGCATAGAGTGCGTCCTCAATAGCTTCTCGCAAATTAGTTCCGTATACAGCTTCTATCTTATTCAAGTTCTTTTCACTAAATATAATATCTGCATTCTCTATAAACTCAGCAATATATTCTTTTCTATTTATTTTTTCGGTTAAATTATTTAGGTCACTTAATGTTGTTTGAGTATCCCAAAATTCTCCTGGCTCAATCCATTTATCTCTTTTAGAAACAGCTAATAAACCATCTGCATAAGCCGAAAGCTCAGCATCATTTTGGATGAGCTTAACTAATTTAGCTTGATCTCTTTTGGATATACCAGGAATTTCATAACCTGCTTTATTCCAAAGGTATACACGAATAGCTGCATCATAGGTATAATCGCCATCAGGAACAAGTTTGTTAATTTTCTTCCTAACAGGTTTGAACATTTTATTTAGAGCTTTAGTGTCATTCTTAATAGTCTGGCGGGCTCTTTCCATTTCTGCAACGCCCTTAAAATAAGGATCCATTAAATTTTGCTCAAAGAATGCTTGATCAGCTTCCCCTTGCTTTCCTTTGCCCGCAAATACATATTGTGTTAGACCTCTAAAATCTTCTGCGCTTGGTGGAATAAAGAATTTAAATCTACCTTTTGTTTTACCTCTTCTTCTAGCTACAGCTTTAGAAAACTCTTTAAAATCTTCAACTCCTTTTTGTCGTTCGATCATGCTGTTAAATTCAGCGTCAAGCTCTTTGCTATATTTTACTCTAGCTTGCTGCACTTTTCCTTTGACATCAAATACGTTAAGGACATCTTTAACAGCTTTTACATTTCCTAAATGATCATCTACAAAATAAAAGTCATTATACCCGTTTGCTACCTTTTCAATCATCCAAGCGGCCTTCGCTGCTGGCGCACCATTAGCTAATCCTGTTATGTTTTCTAAAGGAATTTCTAACCCTATGCCTTTTAAGAATTCATATATTGCCGTAGCGGATTCTGCAGGCCTTGCTGTTAATACGAATATATTTTTATTACCAAACTTTTCAATTGCTTTTTTAAGCCTTGGTGCTAACGGACCAGGCGTTCCTTTAACAACTTTATTAAACTCGCTAAAATCAAATGTAGCGCCTTGAGCAGCTAATTGCTCGCTGCTTTTAGCAAACTCGGCAGGTGTTATTTTCCTTATTGTCCCCGGTACATCTTGCAATACTTTTGCTTGTTGTTCTTCGTTAAGGCTATCAAATGTTTTTAAGAATCCAGGCTTATTTTTTAGCGCTGTTTCACCAAACAATCTTCGCGCTGCAATATCAAGCATGGGTTTGTCAGCGGGCATTTTAACTATAACTTGGCTTTTGCTAAATGCGAGCGTATCATCAAAATCATACACGCTAATGCCTTTAGGCTCTAAAGAATACTTAACACCCCTTGCTTTTGCTAGTGCCTCGTCAGTTGTTCTTAATTTAACTGTTTCTTGTGTAGCGTCTGCCTTTACAACTGGGTTAATGCCTTTTTCGTTAAAGTATTGCTCGTACGATTCGCCTACAGTTTCTTTACCGTCATAGCTAACCATCGCATAGGGCATACGTCCTCTTGTGAATAGATTATAATATCTATTATGCCATGCTGTTTCCCCTGGAACATAATTAGACGTAGTTATAGAGCTAAAACCAGTATCATCTAACACCTTATCCATTTCTTTTACTGGAATTATAGTTACTCTATAATCATTCCATAAGGCGTCAACATTTACTTCTTTATTGCCGTTAACGTGGTAGTCATACAAATAAGCCAATACCACTCGTGCTGGAATAGCGTGCTCAAACCTAAAGTCTGATGTTTTGTCTGACTTTATAACTGTTGATCTTCCCCACACTGGCGCAGCGGCTCTTAAAGAATTTGATGTGCCATCATTAAAAGCGGATAATAGCGCAGCTGCAACATTAGGATCTAAATCTTGCTTAGAGAAATTTTCAAAAAACGATGTAACAAACTCCTGTGCAGCTTTATAATTAACCGTATCAGGAGTATAATCATCTTGCAGCATGCCTTTTGTTACGTTCGTTACCGGACTGTATTTTCTTTCAAGCTTTGTTCCATCTTCAAAAATAATTTCTTTATTAGTAACTTCTTTTATTTTCTTACCTTTTAAATTTAAGGCTTTATAAAGATTTGCAGTAATATCCTCTTTACCGCTAAATAGGTCTTTGCCTCCTCTAGTGATTGGCTTACCATTTTTTCTAAAACCAGTTACTAATTTTCCATTTTCAAACTTAAAAGTACCAATAGAACCTGATGCGTTAAATGTGCTATTACCGAATGCTACTATTAATTGCATCCCTTCATTAACACCATATTTATCAATTATAGACTGCATACTTTCAATAGCAGCTCCTCTTGCTAATAACAAAGTATCTTTATCCTCATATATTGCGCTTATACTTCGCGTTGCTCCAACTAACTTTTGAAGAGCTAAAGCCTCATCCGCTTGATTGGATATATTAATTAGTATTTCTTTAAATACTGGAACTGGTACACTCTCAGCCGCTTTGCTAACAGGTTTAAGTCTATTTGCAAACTGTTCCGCAACACCGTCTATAATCTTAGGATCAAAATCAAGTGCGCTATAAGTGCTTAAAAATACTTTCTTAATATTGCCTTTAGAAAGCTTTTTAAGACTCATTACGCGATCAAAAAACAAATCTTTATTTAGATCAAATTTAAACCTTGTATCGGCATCCATTCTTCCTATTGAAAACTTAGCTCTACCAATTTGTTTTTCTATTTCTGCTATTTCAGCCTCTTTGGCTAATCCATTTTCTCTTAATACTTCTGGCAATACATCAAACGCAGCTTCTTCGGCAATAACATCGGCAAAAGATGTTTTACGTGCGTTACGAACATTGGTTGCTTTATCGTTTGCCTTTAAGTATTCAGTACCCTCTTTTTTAATTTGGGCACTATAAGCTCTTTTCTTAAACTTACGGTTATTTGCATATTTGTTTGCAATGCGCTTGCCCCTTATTGCGCCTCTATCTATGGCGTCATTGTAAGCCTCAACCTCAGCAACTGACATATAATTAGGCGTGCCGTCTTCATTTGTAATTTCTTCCATTAAAAACGGGAACCTATCTGAAATAGTAGATTTAGGCATTATGCTATACACGTTCTTAAAGTTTGCGTCAACAAACGAGTCATAGTTTACGCGCTTTTCTTTATTGCCAACTTTTTTATTATTATTAAAGTTAACACCCCTATCCATAATACTTTTAAATAAGTTGCCTAACTTATTCCGCATTGCATTTGCAAGCTCAGTTCTAAACTTTTTAGTGCCGATAGGCGCAGTAAACTTAGTTGTAGCATATGCAACTTTAACACTTCTTTTCACCTCATCTTGCACTTTTTTGCTAATAGAAGTCGCTTTTCCTTCGCTGTCAAGCACAATTACTTCATCTGTTATTTTAGGAAATTCTTTTTTAACTTCTTTAGCTTTACGCTCAGATTTTTTAATTTCAGACTCTGCTGTTTCCTTGCTTACTAATTGTTTTGCTCCTGGGGTAGTCGGAGCGGCTTCTGTTGTTAGTTCGCCAAACCCTTGTGTTTTATTAATTACGCCCTGTAATCTATTCGCTATTTGCCCAAATATATGTGTAGTTAATTTAGTACCTTTTTCTGGATTATAACTTTTAACCAAAAACGGAATGCCATCATCGCCTTTTTCAATTCCTGTAGAAGTTCTCTCAACAATACCGCCTGCAAATTCTGCATATCGTGGCACGTCTCTTCTAAAGCCCATTAGGTAATTAACATATGGTTTAAAATTATCGCCAATCATAATACCTATGCCTAACTTAGTATTATCATCAACTGCATCCCATTCTGCTTTTGTAAACGCGGGAGTACCGTCTTCATTTAATTTTAAACTTAAACCATATAAGCCCGCTGTTTCGTTAAATAGGCTATTTGTTGTTGAAAATAAATCTTTTTTATCCTCAGCTGTAAATTCATTTGCTTTTGGCAAACTAAAGGTAGCGCCGGGTTTTTTCTTTACTTCCGTTTTAATTTCTTTGGCTTTCTTTTGCACAGCTTTAACCTCGCCCGACATTACTTTAGCTGCCAACCCGGATATTTTACCGTCGCTAAAACCTCTTGCAAAACTCGTAATAACATCAAATACATCTTGCCCGGTCTGTATTGTCGTAATTTCGCCTTTACCTTTAGGTTTTTTAATTTTATTCCACTGAGATAAAAGCTGATTTGTAAATGTTTTGTCTTTTGATAAATCAACTTGAGTTACATACTCTAACACGGCCGCAAGTTTTTCTTCTGCTATTTCAGCAGGTGTAAAATTTTCAGCAGGGTATTTAGCTTCAACTTCCGCAAATCTAGCCTTGGCGCCTTTATAGTTTTTAACCATGTAGCTTTCCATGTTGTTTACGAGCTGCATAACATCAGCGTCACCATCCAATAACGCCTTAAGAACAGTAGCGTGAGCTGTTTCGTGGCGTATTGTACCCGCAGCTGCATTCCTTGTTACAGCCGATTCTATTGTAAAACTCATCGGCAAGCCAAACTCAGCACCTAAATAATAACCGTTAGCATTACTTTTTTCAGTAACATCCTTAATTGTATTTTTTATTGTTTTACCTTGCTCAGGAGTTATTTGCTCGGCTTTAACAGCTTCATTAACAATTTGATCGCCTAATTCTTTAGCCTCGTTTTGAGTTTTTGCATTAACTATTTGAAAAGAATCCCAAGAATTATTTTCAGCCATAGTCTGCATTTGAATTTCTTTTTGGCGAGCTTTATCTTTTGATTCCAACGCATTTGTTAAGATCATATCTTTGACCCTTTCGTTTGCATCAACTCTTCCGGCAGTTTCTTGTATTAGGTTTGATTTTGTTTTAGCATCGAGATTAGGGTTATTGTTTATTTTATCAATACCTCTTTTTGCTCTATATGTATCAGCCTCTATTTCAAGCAATGCTTTTTTATCGTTACCCTCTAATGCGTCAATTAATGTTTCGGATGTTTTTTTATCTTTTAAGTTTTCTATGATAAGCCCATCTATTTCTTTTTGCATTGCAAGCAATGCCGCTTGTTTTTGTGGGTTATCAGCAAGTTTATTATTAGTTTGAATAGTTTGCATGTTTCTACGCAATTCAAATATTCTTCCTAGCCGATCGTTTATTTTTCGCTGAGCAGTTGATGGCGTAAAAGCTTTATATATATCACCCGCTAATATTGGTGCTTGAAAGCCTAAACCAGACATTAACCCGCCCGTAATATAAGCCTCGCCAAGGCCTTCGGTAATTGAAATGTCTTTATCTAATAAATATTTATCTGTAAAGTTATTTATAAGCTGCGCACCAAGCTCAGCCATACCTTCTTTATTTACGTTTATACCGTAATTTTTAAGGCTTTTAGACATTGAAAATTTTTCTAACGAATATCTACCGCCCGCTAAGTCATAAGCTTTTTTAAAGTTATTTTTACCAAAGCCCATATAATTTATAGCGCGCTTAGCTTGTCCAAGCGATACTTTTTCTGTAAAATATTCAGCGGCACCATACATTAAGCCTGCTCCGTAAAATTGTAATGCAGATATTTTTAAGTCTGGATCATGCTCCATTTCAAGATCCATTTGGTGAAATTTATTACCTGCTGCCGCCGCGGAAACTGCAACAAGGCCATACCCGCCGGTTCCTAATGTTATAGCTGTATTAACCGATTGCTCAGACATTAAATCAAGCATAAATTCTCCAAAATCTTCTATACTGCTTATTTGTCCGAGCTCTTGTCTTTTTTTGGTAGCATTTTCAATTTCTTCAACTCGCTCATAAAGATGATCAACGCCTTCTTTAAATTTTTCAGTACCAAAAATAGCGGGCTGCCCGCCCAAGTACATGGGCACATAAGCATCGGGGTCAATACCAGCTACTCTTTTTACTATTTGTTGCGGGCTAAATTCATGAAGTACACTCCCAAGCCCTGCAATAGCTCTTACGGTTGCGCCGGTAATTCTATTGGTCGCAACATCTAAATTATTATATGTACGCTGAGTCATGTCAGCTATTGTAGAAAGCTTATTAGATTTTACTTGAACATCTTCTAAATGATTAAAATAATTTTTATACGCGTCAAATGTTGTTTTTCTAGTTCCTAAAAGCTTATTATAATGATCTAAATCCTGTTGTGTTACAGTAGAGGGCTCATTATTAAATCTATATTCTAATTGCTCTAAGGCAGCATCTGTAGTTGTTAAAACCTGAGCATTAGTATCAATTTTATTTATTGTTTTAGTAAAATCTTCTGTGGCGGCTTTAGCCTTTTCTTCAAACTTATAATCTAAAGTTGCCCTACCCACCGCGTATTCTATTTCTTCAGACGTAGGAATTAAAGCGCCAGGACCGCCACCGCCTGGTCGTAGCAGTCTTTTTATTCTTGCCCAACTAAACCAACCTCCAAATACATCTTTTTCGTATTCTTCTAATACTTCTTCAATATCGCTTTCTAATATATTTTGCCTTTCTTGATCAATGTAGAGATTTTTAGCTCGCTCACTCCAGTCTTTTTCGCTTACCTCATAAACATTTATATTTTTTTCTAAAGCAAGTTCTTTTTTTGCATCAGCTATAAATTCGTGATAAGCGGGGACTTCTATTGACCGAGTAGACGCGCCCCCATATGTAGTGTATGACGTTTCAGTAGTAGTTATTATACTGTTTGCTCTTTCTTGTATTTCAGCTTCTTGTTCGTCAGTTAAATTAATACGGTTTAATGCAGCCTCTGCTTTTGCTAATTTTAAACCAGATTCACTCTTTGACCAATCCGATTGTCCATCTTCCAAGCTTGATTCCCCAGTGGGTGCTTGATCCTTTTGAGGTGTCGCAGGCACACCCTGCCCTACAACACCTTCTTCCTTTACTTCTTCAGTAGGTACAATTGCGACCTCTTCAATTGCTTCTGCCTGCTCGTCTTGGCTAACCAATGAGTAACCAGCCATTGACGCGTATTCTGTAACGCTCATATTGTTAGCATCAGCCCACACCTTCATTTGCTCAGCCGAAACAGTTTCTCCGGTTTCTGTATTTTTATACATATTAAACTATATTTTATTGATTAAAACGTAATTTTGCACCCATAGCCGCTCTAAGTTGGCCATAATTAATTATCACGTCTCCTTTCTTATTTTTTACACCGTAAGGTATTGAATTTGACGGCTGTGGAACAAATGTACCGGCTGTACTATCATATACATTTGGAATATAGCGCCACGTTGATTTGTCGTTTGGATCAACCTTATCTAGTTTCCAGTTAGCGTCTCTGCCTCCAAAGCTAGACTTAATAATTGGCGCTTCAGCTTTATATGCTTGGTCATAATCATAAAACCCGCCTTTTGAATCTTTTCCAGGTTTCTTAGTTATGCTTTTCTTGTAGTAATCCTGGGTAGCATCCGCAACTTTCATTCTAGCCATATTACCCATATGCTCAGCTAATGCCTTGTCAAATACCTGTTGCTCTTCCTTGCTAAAATCTCCTGTTTTTGAATCATAGCTTAGAGCATCTGATTTAAAGTTTGGATTTTGCGGAGCTAATGTATTTTTGTACAAAGAAACTTTTTGCTCGTATGTCATATTACCCACAGCCTCTCTTCCTGCAGATTCAAATTGAGATATAATACTTTGCGTATCCACTTTTTGAAAGGATTCTGTAATTATATTACCGTCTTTATCTGTGGTTGTTTTGGTTTCTACTTCAGGTTGATTGGTCTCAGGATCTATTATTTGGTACTTAGCAGCAAGTTTACCATCAACAAAAATGTTTGCATTGTCAATGGTTTTCATAGCTACATTATCAAGATCGGGAACAGTTAATACTTCGTCTAGTGGTAATTCAGCCACGTTTAAATCAAAGCTTTTAGATTTACCCTCTTCGTCTAAATAGGTATATTTGATTACTGTATCGCCCTTATCGTTTATATAAACCTCTCTGCCTTCGCCTTCTTCAATGCCTCCGGTTTCAATATCAGCAGCTTTTAACAAATCATTATTACCTGCATAATACAAATCAACTGTATTGGGAACGCCTGGCCCATCTTTAACCACTTGATCAATAAATACTGCCATTCGCGCAGTGTAATCATTTATATCGGTAATTTGGTCACTAGATACTGCCCTAAAATGTTCAAACTTTTTTAATGCAGGTTGTAAACCCTCTATCTCCTCTATGCTTGTAGACGTTTGAGATTTAGTATAAACTTCCCAGCCTGCTTTAAATTCTTTTATATAAGCATTTTTAATATCCTCGTCGAGGCCTTTCATCTTCGCGAGGTTTTCTTTAAGCAGCTTTCCGCCTTCTGCTCCTAAAGCAATTCTTTTCTTTTTAAGCTCAAGCGCTTGCTTGTTTTCTTTTTCAAGATCGTTTCTAAGGCGTTCTGCGCGCTTTTCAATAGCAGTACCAATATTTTTACCTATAGACGCGGCAGCGTTTGCCCACGCTTGCCCAGCTCCTGTTGTCTCAAATCTTATTGGTTGTGGATTTTCGTATGCTGACATTTATTTTTTTTTAAGTATAATAATCATACGCATTTGGATTGCTAACGAATGCGTCTTCTATATTTATATTAGTATCTATTTCGGGACTTACACTAGGAGTTGCCCCTATCCCCCCGCTGATATGCCGGAGCTTATTGTGCTTCCAATTCCGCTAAATGCGCCCGCCCAAGCGGCTGATTGATCTGCCTTCGCGGAGGCTTCTTGCTGTTGCGCTCCAGTTAATTGAGCGGCAACCCTATTAATTTCGCTTTGTTTTCTTTGTTCTTGTGCGTTAAATTTAAACGCCTTACCCTGAGCTTGTGCCTCCTGGGCTCTTGCTCCCTCTGAAATTTGAATACCCTGTATTCTTTGTTTTTCAGCAAGTCTTTTAGTTTCGAGATCAGCTTGTCCTTGTGCTTTTAATTTTTCATTTTGGGCCTCTTGTTGCTCAATATTGGCGGCAACACCTTGTTTAGATTTTAAAGCCGCTTGCGCCAATGCTGTTGCTCCTCCTGCGCTCGCCCCAGTTGCTCTTAGGGTATCCAGCGTATTTGCTAAAGCAATATCTGATTCTGCTATTTGTATTTCGGCTGCTTTAGTAGCAACACCTAAATTAGCATAAGGATTAGAAAGCTCTCCAGACAAATCTTGAGCCATATCCGCTAAACTTTTAACGTCGGCATAGGGGTTTATAACAGCTTGCCTAGTCTTTTCTAAGTTACTTAATTTTGCAGCTAATTCTCTTTTTTGTCTAGCGGCTGCCTCTGCTCTTCTTTTTGCGCTGCTACTGCCAAATACCCCTCCGAGTAAACTGGCCCCAACACCACCTACTATTAACCAACTCATATGTTATATTTTTTATTATATTCCTCTATGTTCATAGAAACAATTTCTTTTTCTAATTCCTTTAAATCCTGTGTGTTTGTTGGATTTTTATGTATGTTTACAAATATAGAATCTTCTAATGCGTAGATCAATCTTTGGGAACCTGGATTTGATACTGTGTAGCATGGAGCGATATGTTCAACAACATCCCCATTATTATTTATGATAACTTTTCCAGTCATTAAAAACCAAACATGCAAATGATTATGCACCGCTCCGACTATTATATGATCTTTTTTTAAATTCATTTGCCTAACATAAATTTGATCAGCAAAAGAATGCTTCATAGGTATCTCAGGGGTATCACAAATACTTTTACCGTCACCAAAGCTGCTCTCTATAAGATCTGAGCTTAACACTTCTTTAACAAGTTCTATTTTTTCGTTTACTTTTAATTCCATTTAATTTAATATGATGATTGTGAATATTCAGTAGAGACTGCAAATAATTCTGCAAACTCTGTTGGATTTTCTTCAAGTGTCATTTCAACAGTAGCAAAAAACCCTTTAATGCCGGTCATTGATTGTCCAAATACAATCTCACCATTGTTTTGAGGCGTAGAATTAATTATATTAGCAAAATATTTATCTTCTTTCTTTTGAAACCCATTTGAGAATAAGCTATTTTCTAACCCCTGCTGAGTAGTGTTTGGCAAATAATATTCTATTCGGTTTCCAGAGTCCTCATTCGTTCTTATATCAGATACTACCCAACCACGTGAGCCTTCGTAGTTTATTGTTTTGAAATTTTTAACAGTAGATGGTTGCACGTTGAATATAAAAGTAACCTTCGCTTCGGGATCGCTACTGCCGTAAAAAACACCTCTTCTATTAGGGGAATCTGTATAATGTTCCCATATTGCATCATCTTTAAATGAATAAAACTTATTTTTTAAGCTGCTTATCCAATCCGGTTTATATGTATAAAAACTAACCCAGCCTTTTACACTTTCATCAAATGCTAATGTTTTATATTCTGTGCCAATACCGCTAATTGCGTCATATTGGCCATCTCGTTGAATACTTATGTCGTATTTTTTTGCGTGTAAATCATAACCGCCAATAATCTTTCCTGGAGGACGCATTGAGCTAAATGTATCCCTGAAAAAGTCTGTCATACCGTAGCGGGATATTTCTTCAATGCCGTCCATTGATAGTCTTAACACGGCATTCCTTCTTCGATCAGCAAAGTATTTTCTATATCCATATACCGCGAAGCTTTCGGGGTCAGTAGATATACCATATTCCCCTGCATAAGGAATAATTTGGCCAATAACAACATTAGAGGATGTTACTGTTCCTCCACCCTCAGCAGAATATATAGCGTCTTTATCTATTAAAGCTCTACTTACTTTATCTTCTTGAAAAATAATGAGGTTAGAATCTTCAGCGTAAATTTTTTGTATTGAACCATATCTTGGGTCAACAGACTTAGTAATATCCTCGGCAACAGAAAACTGGTTAGTATTATTTATACCAGTTCTAGAATTATAAATACCAGAATAAATAAGAGAACTTGATCTAATTTCAGCTTCTTTATTTTGATCTACAGCATATGCTTTTACGCCAAAATCCACCGTTGTATTATTATAGCCTCCTCGTATGCGGGATTCTTCAATATACCAGTCGTCGGTTACGTTACTTGTATATGCTTTAGGTATATTAGTAAAATCATCTATAGGGCCTAATTCAAAGCTAGTAACGCTTGTTATAACGGGCGAGGGCTCTGGATCTACTACAAATGTATCATCACTGATTCTTTCAATTATATGGCCTACATATCTATCCGATGTCCCGTATTCTATAATAACTTTTTGCCCCACATTCATTTTATCAACCCCAAGGCCTGGGCTTATAGTTATAGTACTATTTACCTGAGAACTAAAAGTAGGTGTAGAATTAGCTACATCAGTTATACTTTTAATCTTCTTTACCCAAAAAGAGTTATAATATTTTAGTTCTATAGTAGCAGCCATAATTATTTAATTACCTGTTTTTCTTATTTATTACTGTATTAATGGTTGTGTTCTGTTATTTCCTGCTCCATTGCTACAACTACTACTATAGCCTTTTTTTGCATTAATTAAAGAACTTACTGTAGAATCTTTTTTCCCGTCGGATTTTAATTTAATCACGCCTCTTGCTGTATCAGACGATTGCCCAGATCCGAGAACGGCAGGGCCATGAGCAATTTCATCGGCCATTCCGATAACACTTGGTAGTTGCCTCAATTGTAGTTCGCTTATATAAAATTTATTACCTGAAGGAGGGGTGTATATTTGATCTAAATCTTCAGAGTCGTAAAATTCTCTTACGTATTCTGCAATTGGAACTTCTGAATATACAGCGTCCGAACTGCCAGAGGGTGGTAAACAAGAGGTTGGCAACGACGTATATCCGCTGCCATTGTTGGTAAACAAGTCGTAGCGATATACATGCTGCACTTGACCTGCCCCTGTATAGTGTAAATCAAATAAATCAATATATAGCTCGCCCTCAATATCATCAAAACTATTTGAATTGTCAATCGTAATTAAAAAAGCATATTGACCAGGGGTATTTTGAGCAAAGTACGTACGATATGTAAAAGGAGTGCTGTCGTTTACATCGTTTGCTATATTTATTTCCGGATCTAAACTATCTCCATTGCTATCGGCTATTAATGTCCATGCATCTCCAGAAGTAGCTCTATGGTATGCAGATATAGTTACATCGGTATATATAGGATTTAGTATTTGAGTGCCGGAGTGGTAAATAGACCCATCAAACCGCACCCCAAATTCCCCCCTTGCTAAATTGCCAACGGGATTGCCATCGCTATCCTTATAAAATAAAGTATTAGTAAAGTCAGTGTTGCCGTTATGAGGCAAGTCTGATGCTGCCAATACCTGGTCTGCAATATAGTAACACTCATAAATAAATTTATCCGGACTAGCTGGTTGTGTACCGTCATAATACCAAGTAGTGCTATTTCCAGTGGATTCTTCTATATTGGTTCTTGGATACCCCTTTATAATACCCACTGATTGAGTAACACATATACTATCGCCGTCTAGCGCTCCATTGTCAGCCGCGTCGCATAATTGAATTGTGAGTGTATATGTGCCAATACCAGCTTGTAGTCCCGCGGATGTTAATGTTAGCACCCCCGTGTTTTGGTCCAATGCAAAATACCCGTCGTCATTGCCAGAAGCAATTCTCCATCTAAAGCCAACAGTATTATTAGCAGGGTCAGCAGAGCCGTTTAAGGCATTGTTAGAGCTGTCTGTAAAATTATGTATTGTTTGTCCAGCAATAAAGGTAGAATCAAAATAATAATATGGAGGGGCTGGAACGCTAAAGCTAGGGGTTACATTGGTTAAGCTACCTGTAAAAGAAAGCATAACGGAACCCCATGAAGAAGAAGGATTAGGGTCAGTAATTTCTAGTTCAAATGTAAATACATCTCTATTTTCGCTTCCATATTCATATGTAAACGGGCGCAAATGCTGCACGTAATACGACCCAGGCTGAACCCCAGTTGAAGGAACTTGACTTATTTCAAAATCGCTGGTAACATCTGCCCCAAGCCCATTTGTAACAGTATATGACCCCAGTGTAGTGTTTTGCATTTCACCACCTGTATTGTTTAACGGATAAAATGTTCCCGTTAAATTTTGATTTCCGGGTTGTCCTTTTTCTGGATTGTTTTCTAAAAAAGTAAAGTTAGTATCTTGCAAAGCTACCGGGCCATCAAAACCAACATTAACATCCCAGTTTAAGTCAGAAATAAGCCCTGCTGATGCGGTTTCCCAATAAATATCCAGATTAGATACAATAGGTTCTGTTTCATAAACGGCCAGCTGGAATCTATCTGCAACCTGAGTTGTACCAAAATTAACATGGTTAATACCAAATTGTTTTTCTGTTGAAACCCTAGCTATAATAGGATCAGAATCATATTGAAAAACAGCATCCTCAGTTAGTATATTAGTTCCTAATAAGTCATCTGTATTACCTACTGATGTAGAAATATCAGAAGACCTAAATGGGTAAAATTGAGTATTTCCAAATGTAGTAGTATGTGACCCTGTTGGCCGAACGCGTCCAAACAATTTAACACTACTTCTATATTGTTTTTGGTCTGGCCCAACCTCCGCTAGATCTCTTGGGACTTTATTTATATTATCATTTATTAAGGTAATATAACTTACTGATGCGTCGGTATCAGAAGAATTGGGCATAAATCCACCAGCGGCAATCGCGCTAGGTAGATAAACGTTATAATATTCCTGCTCTGTTTGCTTAACGACAATTTTATAAGAATACCAACCCAATGCATTTATATTATAGCTAAATTTAGTATCTACAGGATTTGAGGAGTCTGCCGCATATAAATTATTAACCCGGCCATTTGTTGTTACTTCGTAAATATTCCCGCTAGTGTTAACAACATTAGTAACCAACACATAGTCCTGTGTATCGCCTCTTAAATACTCACCCTCTGCGGGTATATTTATATTTCCGGCAGGATCAATTTCAAATGTATATGTAGAATCTGTAATTGTAGTAGAGCTGGGTATTAATAAGTCAAACCTTCCGGCTTCTTCTGCATATAACCCAGGGGTGCTATTTTCCGTTTTTGTAGATGTTATTGGTGTATTAACCGCCATTACAAGGGAGCTACCGAGCCAATCAATCACACCATCAGGCATATCCCCGGGATCCGGAACACCGGAACCAGCAGGCTCATCTTGTATATATTCGTTATATATAGTAGATCCAGCAAAAAATGTACCAGCCACATCAACACCACTTCCTTGCACGGAAGATAGTATTACGTCAGATTGTCTCCCAAACTTATCCGACAATACAAACCCAACTTGGTAATTTCTATTTTGCTTAACAGTATGGTTTGGATATTCTATAAAGTTAGGGTATTTGCCCGTCCCAAGCTTTGTCTGCACATTGATATTATAATTAATAAAGCGAGGGGGTGTATGTTTTGTTTGAAAATTGCTATACACAACTCTATTACCCACTATTTCTTGTCCAAATGCCTTAACAGGAACTTTATCATACACTCTAGTTGTTTGCCCTTCTGGGAGTGTTCTAATTGGTTTTCTAGATTGATAATTATATATATAAAAATTATCTGTCCCAGTTAACCCGCTTAGTGTTATTGAATCAACTACTTTTACAGGTATTTGATCAGATTCTTTATATAGTATGTCAATTTCTCTAATTTTATAAGAACTAACTATGTTATCAATGCTATCTGGAAGAGGAATAATTAACTCAATGTTATTAATATTATTTTCAAACCAATTAAGGATTGTACTTTTAACAGCACTATCCTCTTGCCCGTTTATAAAATAACCCTTTTGTTTTGGTACAAAAGCTATTTGAGTAAAAGGAGAAAAAATAGAATATTCACCGTCTTCAAATTTAAATCTATACGCAAACCTAACAAATTTTTCTTCCAAATAATCAGGATCGCCAGGCCAAGTGCTGATATTTGACTTGTCGGTCATAGTTGATACTATAAAATAAATAGTATCCGTAGTAGCAATAGGCGTTGATGGAGCGCTTGAAATAGTAATAGTAGTTTGTCCTGGCGTAGTAGAGGCTACCGCACTAACAACTGTTATATACTCATATGGTAATATAGTAGACGAACCTGATGAATTTACCGCCAACACGGTCATTCCAGCTTCAATATTGGTATTTTCAGCAACATCAAATTCTGTTGTAGTGTTAACGCTGATAACTTCTTCAATTTCTTCTTTTATAAGAGATATAGGCTGATATGGATTGTATTTAGCTACAGAAATATGATTTTCTTTATAGTAGTGTGAAGGACCTTCTCTTAAAGCTGTAGTTACATTTATTTTTCTTGGTTGATTTCTATTGTCTGTCCAAAATAATAAATCTTCTAAAATATTTACAGCTATAATATTATTGCTTGCAGAAAAATTTAAAAAGCTACCCTCTACTAATACGCTGTAGTTGCTAGGGTTATTTACATCTAAACAACGAATAGAGCAATGTGCGTCCGGTGGGGCTTGGCCAGCATAAAAGTGATCAGTTATAAAAGTATATATTCGGTCGTTAGTGCTATCCATATAATACCCTATGATCACAGTATCCGAAGAGTACGGCGGCACTAATTCAGTAGATGGTATTACAGCGTTCCCTTTTATATTTTCTATAGCACCCACGCTATCTTCTTCAGATTTACCAACAAGTATATTCTGAGCAGTTCTATATTCACCATTAGGCAATAACCTATCATCTAGGTCTTGGTTCATTTTCGCCTTTAGGAAAGTATTTTTAGCTTCTGGCATTAGTGTTTGATTATTTTAGATTTATTTCTAAATACTTGTGTAATTTCTTCAAGCTTAATATTTGAAAGTCTAATTTTAGCGTTTCTTAATTTAGCTATTTTTTCCTTTCTAACGCGATTAATTATATACTCTGGTATATTTGCTCTCCCGGATAAAACGGAATAAAGTATGTGTGAATAAAACGCGTCCTCGGCCATCTTAGGAACTCTCATGTCTGAGTCGTAAGCAAGGCCATCTGAAATATATTCAAATATAATAACTTTACCAACTAAATCACTTGAAAATGAAAACTTACCTTCTCTTTCGTTAATTGTAAAAAACCCGTTAACCTGCGTTGTCTCAGGACTCAACCCGTATCTCTGTCCAGCACCAAGCTTGTTATATGTAAAGTTATCTATGCCGGCATCCTCAAAAGCTTCATCATAAGCCCCTGTGATGCGTTTCATATCAGCCTCTTTCCACTTCTCTTCGGTTATTGACGTTCCTGTTATATTATTATCAAAGTTGTCCTGCGTTGGAATACCTTTCGCATCCTGAACAGGTATTTCAGTCGGGTTTGAAGTAAGGGTAGTAGGGTATATTACATGCTTAACCCCTAGCTCGTCTGTCCACGATACTTTAACATAGTTGACATAGTCTTGAGGCAAGGGAATTGTTAGATTATTTGGTATTGAAAGTTCTTGTGATTTTACAGATTTTAATGTATCATAACTAAATTCCTGCATTGCTCTTTTGGCAAAGAAAATAAGATCTGTACGTTTTAACGAAGGCACAAGTTTGCCTTCTCCAACATATATCATAAGGAAATTATTTATAATATCATCAATTGATATATAAGAATAATCACCATAATTAAGATCTTTAAGCCTTACTCTATAGTAACCCGCTGCAAACGTGCCGGTTGCGAGTATTATCTTATTATTTGATATACTGTAATCTACAGCAACGGCAGTATACGGATCCGCCCCTGTTAAGCTATATTCAAATATAAAATTATTTTGCGAATAAGCAGGATCAGTTGGGTCCCACGAATTAGAATCATATAATTCTAACTGCTCGTCAAAGGTAAATTGAAACTCAGTTTCTGTGCCTGCTGCTTGGAAACTTTGGGCCCCAGCGTAATATTGTCTATTAGTTTCGTTTATTAATCCCATTTATTAGCTTTTTTCGTTTACCTTTTCTTGTTGAACTTGCCCGGCAGCTAATTGAACTATTTGCGGGTCTTTAATAACTACACCTGCGTATAAAAGAACTCTAGTTATTAAGCTTGTTTGTTCTGTGGGGTGTAATTCAAAATCTACAGTATTTGCTGGATCATATGCATACCCAGCTCCTGAGCTTGTAAAACCCCAGTTAATATTTTTTGGTTTCCTTATATATGAAGCCTTTATGCCGCTTGTAATGCTTGTAGGATAAACATATAGTTTATTATCTTCAAATATATATATTGGGTATTTAGCTGTAGGTTTTGTTAAGGGCGACATATTTATATGAAGAAAATCGTTTCTATCAACCCTTTCAACTTCTTTTTCATCGTTGTATATTACAGTGCCGATTTTATAAAAATCATTTTCATATAAATCAACCTGTATGACCTCGCCTCCGGCTGGAACAGTAGTCAGCTGAACAAAAGTGCCACCTAATGATATTGTATAGTCCACGGTTTCTGTTAGCAAAACACCATCTCGAAATACCTGAACTATACCTGCTGCTACGTCAGCGGCTTGCAAACTTGAAAAATAATATGATTGCTGTCCGGAAACAGCGGTGAAAATTTCTTGCCCTGTATAAGAAGAGGGTGTAGGCAAATTAAAATAATTTGAAACGTACGCTGCAGCGGCTGGCACGTTTTTAAATGGAGCAAGCTTTTCTTCAAGATTTTTAACCCTATTTGAATATTCGCTGTCATTTTCAGGAACGCGTAATTGTTGGTTTAAATCTTCAAAGTATTCATTGAATATCTCAAGTTGAACTTGCGTACCTATCTTGTTAAACTCGTCAGGTGTTAAGTAACCACGCTGCTCTTTGTTCATTATTAACAAGACAGTTCTATATACTTTATCTACGCTTACTGCCATTTGTTTAGTTATATTTTTAATAAAAGGCGGCAATGTTATATCACCGCCTTATATTAGTATTACACGTTATTGGAATTTTTTCTCTATAGATTTATAGATTTCAACCCCTTCATCCGTTTGTAAAAACGATGCGAACGCCGAGTATGGGTTTTCGTCAAATGGTACAGTCATAAGTTTTTTACCATTGGACGCCCATGTGAAATAACGTTGATCTTGTGAAAGCTTTATAATATTAGCTTCAACTGCTTTAATAGCAAAGTTTCTAAGCTGCACATTTTCGTCATTTGCAAGTTCTATAAATAAACCTGGGTTTCTTTTTGCAAACAATAAAAGATCTCTTTTAATTTCTTTTGAACTCATTGAAGCAACAGCAGATCCATTTTCAACTCTCATAATAGCTTCTGCTAAGTCAATATCAATTGCTTTTGCTAAATTTAAAGCTTCGATTTCAAGCTCAATATTTTCAAGTTCGTCTGTCGCCTGCATAACTGTATCTAGCTCTTCGTATTTTACGCCTTTCCACGGGTGATACAAAGACAATAGTTTTTGCAATGACTGTAACTCTTTAGGCACATATAGTGACCCATTAGTAAACATTACGTGCCCTAATGTAACCTCGCCGTTTTGCTCGTCTCTAAGCGGGCTTGGCATATTAGTAGCATATCTAATTTCACGTTGTTCGTTTTTTTCCGGATCAAACCAAAGCAATGGTCTATTTGCTTTATGTCTTACAGGAATTGTATATGTTAAAGGTGTTCTTCGACCTTTTAAGTAATAGGTGCGGTTTTTAACTTCCCAACCGTCTACCTTAGTTGTTTTTGTTTTTGCCATGATATAATAAAATAAAAATATTAAGAGTAATAATTACCCCCGTCAGTTCAACGAGGGCAATTACTACATTTAGGTTACTATGCGTTTTTCAACAATACAAAGTTGTTAGCACCTTGTACACATAAACATCTTTCAGAAAGGAAGTGTACTTCCATAGCGTCAAGATCAGATGTATAAGCGCCACCAACTGAACCAGTGATCCAAGACTTCATTCTTCGGTCATCAGCTTGCGAAGCGCGATAACGCACGTGCAAGAATGGACGACGAATATTAGTACCTAGGATTTGATCGTATACAGTTGAAGTACCAGCTGGAATAAGTACACCGTCAATAGAGTCAGTACCTGCAGCAGTAAGCTGAGAAGTATTTCCTCTTGTTGAAGCATCGTTTAAGTATTTCCAGTCAGTCTTATAGAAGTCGTAAGATCCTCTACGGAAACCGCTAAATCCAAGATTCAAAGCCATTTCTTCAGAGTTTTCAAACAATCCATAAGCAGTACCACCATCAGCGCCAGAAGACAAGCCAGCAAGCATGTCATCGAACTGCAGGTTAGTAGTACGATCTAAGAAAAGCATGTTTTCTTCGATAGCGCCTTGAGTATCTAGGTTTTTAAGGATAGGATCGAAATCACCATCTACAGTACCGATACCACCAGTGTGTACATTTCCACGATCTTCGATAGCGTAGAAAAGACCTTCAGATCCTTTTGCACCAACAGAAGCAGCAGAAATACCACCAGTAGCTTGTGAAGCGGGCTCAGCCTCTACCATAGCCATTTCAAGATAATCTTGGAAACGTAAGCGAGTTTCTGATTCAGCCTTCAAATACCATAGGTATCCAGAAGTTCCATCTTCAGTAGCAACTTCTACCCAACCAATTTGAGAAGCATCAGATCCGGAAACCTCGTACTTATCTTTAATGATGATTGGTGAATTGCTAAACTGAGTGAAAGATGCATCTACAGCGCCAGTCATACCATTAGTTCCTTTTCCAAATTCAGAACCGAATACGAATACTTTAAGCGCAGCAGCTCCAACCAAAGTAGTATCCCAAGCATTAGCATCGAAAGGATAAGCCTCTACAGATGTTGCGTCAGGAGCGCCACTAACAATCGCTTTTTGCTCTGTTCCAGTAGCTGGATCAAAAACAACAATTGTTTGGTTTTCACGGATAGCGTGAGCATGCTGACCAGCTCCAGCGCCAACTTTACCATCCGCATCTTGAATAGTAAGTGTAGCATCAGAAACGCCTGCCAATGTACAAGCATCATAAGATACGTGCAAACGGTTTTGTTCAGACCATACAACTTGGTCAGAAGTCATAGGCATTTCAGCGCCTACCATATTAAGGAAGCCAGAAAGTGTACGATTACCATATCGCTCTACTTCTGCTTCGTAAATCTCAGGCAAATATTGCTGTGAGAAGTCATTCCCAGCTCCGCTAGTAAAATCAATGTAATTACTCTGAAGAGCTTGGGGTTTTGCTGTTGGGACAATACTCCCAAATAAAGGTGTTAAAGCCATTTTGTTAAATTTTTAGCTGTTAAGTTTAATTTTTTTAATTTTAAGTTTTGAAGAATCATTACCACTAAGAACCTTAACCTTTAACCCATTTACAAAAACATCTGGCGATTGCGTTTGGCGTACATCACTACTAATATTTTTAGACTTAGCAGTCATTTCACGAATTGCGTCCGCTTTTCCTTGTTCGTAAAAATGATTAATAACACGGTCAGGGTTGTTAGCTACATATAAAGCTTTATGGTATCCACCTAAATCAGACAATTCACCTTTATCATTTAAGAACTTCTTAACAAAATTATTAATATCTGATTGAGTGTTTGCGACAGAAGAATTATCTTTTAAGCCGTATCTAAACTTCTTTTCGCCAAGATTGAAATCAAAACCTTTGAAATCACTGTCAAAATAGTTTTTTGTACGAGATTGAAAATTTTCTGTACGTTGCTTTATAAGCGCTTGTTCTTCGTTGTATCTATTGAAAAAGTCCAAAGCTTTTTGCTGCTCTTGAGTTACGCCCGGTCTCAACTTGATCTCGTCGTAGTATTTACTCTTTAAGCCTTCCAAATAGTTTTTGGCTTTTGCAATTTCTTCCTTATACGCAATTTTCTTTTTGCGTACATCTCTTTCATCGTCTAATTCTTCATCATATGAAAAATCTTCTAGTAAAAGGCTAATATCTTCACGCTCCAAATATGGTTTTGTTTTAGCGTAATATTCCTCTAGTAATGCCGATTCTGAAATACTAGAATAATCTGCGTTTAAACGAACATAATCTTGTAATGTTCCGCCGGTTTCATTCATAAAGTCTACAACCTTTTGAATATTTTCAGGCAAATTTGTTCCAGTTTCATTAGATTCAACAACAGCTTCTTGCACTTGCTCTTGCAGGTTTTCAGTTTGCTCTTGAATCTCTTCTTCTGTTATTTCTTGAATTAGCTGTACTTCCTCTTCTAGTTTTTCTTCGGAGGGCCGTACTTCTTCAACCACTGCTTCGCTGTCGCTACTGTCTTTTGGTTCTTCGACAACAGCATCGCTATCATTTGTCTCTTGTGCTTGAACGGCATCTTCTTCTTTTTTCTTTGTTAAGTCTACTTTAATAGGTTCTTCTATTTGAACCTCTTCTTCTTTTTTGGCAGTAAGATCAACCTTAATTGGCCCTTTATCTTCTTTTGCCAGCTTTTTCATTTTGCGGGATTTAACTTTAAATTCCCCTTCTTGCTTTACTTCAGCCATAATATAATATAATTAGATAATTAAAAATTTACTCTATTTAGGTTCAAACTGTTCTAACCCAAACCCGCCCAATACATCAAATCCAGCAGATTCAAAGTTTTTTGGTAACGTATCGTTTTTACGCTGATCAATCAATTCTGATTGCTGCGTTGCTTGTATTTTAGTTCTTTCGTCTTTACGATCTTCTTTATAAGAGTCTTTTGCTTTTACAGCCTCAGCCTGTGCTTCAGCTAATTGTTTATTGAAATTAAATTCTAACTCCATTAAGCGCATTTTGATCTCAGCCTCGCGTTCTAGCTTAGTTATTTCAAAATTAGTTTTACCTTGCTCTAATTGCAACTTAGATTCGGTGAGCGCCTGCTGTTTTTGTAATTCTGCTAATGCGGCGGCTTCTGATGCCTGAGCATTTGCCTGAGCCTGCGCTTGAATATTTGCTTGCTGCGCCTGTTGATCTTCTTTTTGTTTCTTTTGGCGTTTGATACGTAAGTACTTATTAGCTAAACCAATGTTACTAATATTACGTATTTCTATAGCATCATCCAAATAAATAGAGCCGGTTTGTAATGCAGCTTGTATATTCGCTTCTAAGCTTTGTTTTTCTTCTTCGTCAGGCTCTAATTCTAAATAAATACCAAAGTCATGCAGGTGCAACGACGATGTTTCTTTGAGTGTGTTTACATTAAACTCGTTTATACTTTGTATTAAGCTTTCTTCTGTTAACGCAAATTCAAATAT
>Ga0208763_1000071_pt1 | contig 22978 bp, 17 predicted proteins | sample ETNtaG_20_FD_185756 | JGI IMG/M metagenome (GOLD analysis project Ga0208763, IMG submission 185756) | Marine microbial and viral communities from oxygen minimum zone, Eastern Pacific Ocean - ETNP201306PF45B (SPAdes) (version 2) | ecosystem: Environmental > Aquatic > Marine > Oceanic ... | reverse complement strand
TGCCTTACACCGCCTCTGGACCAAGAATGATGGTTGTTAGAGAACACATTGACACTGAACCTGAAAGACCTCAAGAATCAAGCCTATCTATGGTTTTCTCGGAACACTCTCAAGAGATACTAATCAAAATTACAGTCGAAAATATAGCTCCAGTTAGTTTGAATGACGTTGTAATCCGAAGAGTGATTCCTGAAAATTTTGAATTATCCGACGGGCCAGAATATGATATTAATGAAGGTGAATTAATTTGGAAAATCGGAAGACTTCCAGTAGGGGAAAGTGCCACACTCGAGATACATCCTAGGGTGACAACAAGGTCTGTTCAACGATTTGCCACAGGAACTGTTAGTGCAGCATATTCCTGTGAGGCAACAGTTTCTCGCACTCAGTTTGACTCGGTCATTTCTAGAGCACGTCAGTTTGGCTATGTTTCCCCTAAAGAGGACGATAGGCCAGATATTTTCCATTGTAAGTTAGTGGTTGAGAATAGGTCCTCTTTCGTAGTCAGTTTATCTGGTGCTACAGTTTGGATCGCTGGTCGTGAGGAACCTTTCCTGGAGATGGAGGATATTCGTGAAGAAATACCTCCAGAGGGATTATGGGATTCGATAGAAAAGAGAATAGAAGCAATCGATAAACCAAATTTCACTCACGAAATAAATTATTCGATTTTACCAAGAGCTAATGTTGAATCAACTGGTAATATTGAATTAAAGGAAAGGAGTTTCAAAATATTAGACGCAGAAGTGAATAAAAAATACAGCATTTCTCGAATTCGCTCTTACGTTGCCTCCGATCTAGAATGTCTAACGGTAATCGAAAATACAGGTTCTGCCCCGATAAATGTAATGCGTTTATTAGATGATATTCCTGGGATTTTTGAGATTCCCTCTCTAAATCATATTCGTATTGAAATGGAAGGCTCTGAATTAACAGAAGATCAATACAGAATAGAAGTTGTCGATGGTACTCAACTAGAAGAAGAAATGATTTCCCCAGATTCACAAGGCCACGCATTGAGAATTACAGTAGGAACATCAGCCCCACTGGGATTACAACCAGGCAAGTCATTGACAATTAGTTACCCTCTGCATGCCGATGACCCTTCTCCACAAAATGAGCGTTTAGCGGCCCCAATAAGGGCAGATTTCAGTATGGAACGTTTCGGCCCAGTCGCGACAAGATTTAGTAAGCGAGCACCTCTGATTAAAGTGGTTCATCGCAGAAGGAGATTCTCAACTGGAAAAGAGGTATTTCCAGCGGCGGGTCCTGGCCGGTATGAAATTCTATTAATGTTCCAAAACGATTCCGATAGTGCTCTAGAAGATCTCTCTTTACACGACATAGTCCCAGGTACATTCGTAATCGAAAAATCAACAGTACGTTCGAACCAGTCTGGCGAAAGGTCCATTGAATTTAGCAAGGAATCTGCAAGAGAGGGTACACACGTAACTTGGCCAATTGGTAGAATAGAGAAACAAGAACGGATAGAAGTTGTTTTTGAGATTCAAGGAGATTCTGAAAGTGAATACAAGGTGGCTGATGCCCAAGATTACCACGGGGCTACCTTCGGAGATGAGGTAGACGAAGAGCCAAACCTTCCTGATTGGGTTGATGAGTCAACTAGAAAAATTCTACAACCTCCTACTGAGGAACTTGATGATCAATCAGATTCAATTAATCAAAGAGACCAAGATAATGATCAGGTAGATGAAGCAGACTCAGAGGGCAATGTTGACCTTTCAATACCTCAAGTTCAACAGACGGAGGATGAGGATTCCGTAGATATCGAAGACAATATGAAGCAGAATGATTTAGATTTGCCAGAACCTGAAATAATTACTCCAGATGTTTGTCCAGTTTGTGGCACAGAGGCATCCGTTGGAGCCTCCTCTTGCGAAACTTGCAGCTTCCAATTTGGTTAATTTCGGCTCACATTACATGTGAGCCGCGCCGAATCCTTCAATTGACATCGTCTTAGAGGACCAAACATGGCGGCACCTGCAAGTCAAGGAGACGCCCAAAGTCAAGCCATGTTAGGCATGATGACTCCAATGCTAGTTTTACTTGGATTAATGATGATTATCTCCTTAAATCCGGGTCTTCGTGGAGCCATGGCGGATGTTGCCGCCACAGTTATTGAACCTACTATCCCATTCCATTCGGAATATTTCGTACCAACAGTATTCATAATCGGATCTTCAATTATGGTAGTGAATACAATTATTCGGGGATTTTTCATGGACCCCATGACTCAAGTTCACATAGGTCACAGAAATAAACAAATTTCCAAACAATTACGAGAAGCTCAGGTCGAGCGTGACACCGCTAGGGCAGACAAAATGCGCCAACTTCAGATGGAAATTATGCCAGACCAAATGGCAATGCAATCTTCAATGATGAAACCGATGATGTTTACGATTGTTTTCATCATTGGAATATTTAGTTGGATGGAAACATCTGCAGCTGGATTCAGAGTGAGTTACGTGAGTCTTCCATGGCAACCAATGTGGAGTATGATGGATAGGGTTTGTTGGATATTTCCTGCTTGGGTAATTACATACATCGCAATGAGTGCCCCCCTCGGTAGAATAATTGATAGACATATCAAAATTATCAGATTTTCCAGACATCCCCTTGTTTTGGAAGGTCTGCCCATCCCTGAGCCATTACTTCATTTACTAAAAGATGAAGATAAAAAATCGTCTATAAAAACACGTAGAGGTCAACGCCGTTCGCGTGATGGGCCCAGGAAAAAAGGAAATGTAGAATCCAAAAAAGGGGGTAACTTTCATGCAGCTCCTCCAAAAGCAGGTACTGCATGTCCAGATTGCTCATCTACATTAGTGGATAGAACTAGTTCTGGACGATTACGTTGTAGTATTTGTCGTAATGAATGGAGGTAAGGCAATGCTCAAGATTACCATCAGTGGGGCCCCTGGTAGTGGCACCTCAACATTGGTTGGGAAAATAAAGCAATCAACTGGCTGGAGTTCATTAAACGGCGGAGAAGTTTTTCGTTCAGAAGCCGAAAGGCGAGGTCTATCTGTAGTGGAATTTAGTGAACTCTGTAAGAAAGATTTGGATGTAGATAGATCTCTTGACAGACTTCTCAAAGATTCAATGAATGACAAAGCGGGGCCAGAGATTATCGAAAGTAGACTGGCAGGGTGGTGGGCCAAGCAACTTGGGATTGAATGTCTAAGAGTTTGGATAAGTACCTCTGATGAAGAAAGAGCGAGACGCGTTCAAAATCGAGAGGGTGGGACCTTCGAACATAGGTTAGCAGAATCTTCTGCTAGACAGAATGCAGATAAGGAGAGATATCGTGTACTATACGACATCGATCTTGATGAAATGACACCTTACAATTTAGTGGTAAATGCAGACAATCTATCTGCCGAAGAAGTTTTTTCCATAGTTAATTCAGCAATTGGGGAGGTCTGAATATGCTAATTCTTGATGAATCAGCAACAACTGATGCAAAGTTCGGATGCGATCCATATGAAAGAAATCTTGAGTCTTTATTGGACGCAGGAGTTATTCTAGTCGATAAACCACGAGGGCCGACTAGCCACCAATTAACTGCTTGGGCAAGAGAGATGTTGGGGATACAAAGATTAGGCCATGGAGGGACCTTAGACCCATTTGCAACTGGACTACTTACAATGCTGTGTGGAAAAGCAACCCGTTTGACTGAAATGGTCTTAACTGGAGATAAAAAATACATAGCGATTGTAAAACTTGGACGTCAGATAAATGCAACAGAACTTGAAAAATTATTGAAATCATTAACTGGAGAAATTTACAATGTCCCTCCTCTGGAATCTGCTGTAAAAGTCCGTGTTAGAACTCGTATAATTCATGAAATGAATATTATTGATTCAGATTTAGAATCAAACATTTTTACGATTTCAATTTCGTGTAATGCTGGAACATACATCAGGACATTGGCAAGGGATATTGGGTTGATGCTAGATACTTCTTGTGAGTTAACCGAATTACATAGAGACCAAACGGGATCCTTCAATCAAACCAATGCTTGCACAATGCAACAGTTGACAGATGCTGTATTTCTTTGGAAAGAACATGATGACGACAGAGCTCTCCGAAGATTAATCGCTCCAGTTGAGTCTATTCTAGGTCATTTTCCTCGAATCGTTGTGAAGGACGGAGCTGCTGCAGCAATTTCGCATGGAGCTGCATTGGCACGACCTGGTGTTGTCAGTATTGATGATGGGATTGAACGGGGAGACTTGGTAGTTCTGGAAAGTCTGAAGGGTGAGGCGGTCGCCATAGCAGAAACCAACTCAGGGGCAAAAAAGATTCAATCGATGGAACACGGTGAAGTAGCTAGACCTAAGGTTGTACTAATGCAAACTGGAATTTATCCACAGACCTGGCAAAAAGAATGAGTTTACTGAATTTCATGCTCTTCGTAAACCCATTCGTCAGTCTCTATTCTGACCTTTAACTTCATCATCGCAAACACACACCACCGGCTCTCAATGAGAGCGCGGTAGGTTGAATTGGCAGTCGTTCATGGTTTAATGATTCCCTGATTTTCAAGCATTATCAGCCGTACGGATGTTTTTACACCGAAAAATCAAGATGTTTAGACATTAACATCTGACTATTGTTTTTGATAGGGTTTTCTAATTCTTCCCGGCCCAAACTGCAAAGCAAGGACCGATATAGCAATCAATCCTATTGAAGCTATAATTATCACCGGTCCTCTGTACTGAGAATTCCCATCAGTTACTATTTCTCTTCCTTGTGATTGCATAAACATCACCATCTCATTGTTCAATTCGTTTGACTCTTCTATTGTATCGATGCTATCCACCATGCCTCTGAAAGTTATCGTTCCTGAAGTGATAACTTGAGAATCACAAGTGGCGATTGCCAAACCACCTGGTGCTATATTTTCGATAGTGGCTGTTCCAACCAGCATATCATCAATCCAACACCTTACTTCAATCGCATTACCTATTCCTCTTCCCTGATTGCGAACATAGATTTTCAGTTGAACAACATCTCCTTCATCTAGTGATTCAACTTGCCTACTACCCTTCCAAATCTCTATATTTTCAATCAAAAGATCTGGTTGAGCAGTAACAATCACTTCGAGCTCTTGAACCTCTGTGAATTGTCCGTCTGAGACGCTAATTTCAACAATATGAGTTCCTGGTTCTACGGGTGAAAGTAGTAGATCACCTGATGAATCAATATTTGCCCATGACCTTGAGGTTGATATGGTTAAATCAGTGGAATCAGGATCACTGATTTCAATATCAATTACTTTCGACTCTCCGAGGTTTACATATGTCAAGACTGGTAATCCTGAGATTTTTGGAGAATCTTCTATTTCTTGAACTGATACTAGGAAACTTCCCGTCCAAACATTTCCAGATTCATCGAAGACTTCGATATGTATGGTTTCTTCTCCGCTAGCATCTGGTAGAGGCTGAATTTTGATATTTCCCGCTAGAATAGAGGCTGTCACAACATCATTAGATTCGGTTGTCACACTAATTTCTAGGTCTTGCCAAGCAGTCAGGTCATCCTCACATCTACTTGCCATAGGGATCAGTATACCTCCTTCATCTTCCACTAGCTCTTGTGCCTCAGGTGTTGAACAGTAAACATCTCTGTCCCAAACAAGATTGTATCCACCCTCAATTGATAAATATTCAATATGGACAACTGTGCTTTCTGCTAAACCATTTGAAGTCCATTGAAACCTAGTTGCTATGCCAAAATCTAATGGCTCACCATTACTAGGTAATGCGTAACCAATTGGTACATCGAAGGAGAATTTCCCAGTATTGATGTCAATTTCATTGATTAAATTATTTCCAATCGCAAATCTAACGTTACTGTATTCTTGAGACAAACCATCGACAAAGCCACTAATGAAGCCTTGAACTACCAAATGAGGGTCATTAATATCTATCCTAACCAAACTTATACATCCATCGAATAATGTTATTCGGACGGAATTTGTTGTGTTATTATAATCAAGTAATTCTCCATTAGAGTATGTTCTCCATTCTTCTAGAGCGGTTTCGCCTTGTGGTGTTGCTTCGATTGTAAAATTACCTTCTCCAAAAACATGAATTCGTCCTAATAACTGATCATAGGGCACTTCAACTGTCATTTCCCATACTCCTTCAGAATTGGTTAATGGCGTTAAACCACAGGTTTCTGGTACTAAACCCGTTACAAATCCATCATAAGGTCCGAAATCAATTGCCGGCATATTCTGGCCATGAATAGAAGTTGTTGCTTTCACTGTTTCAAATGAATACCAAGGTTGGTGATATTTTACCCGAATCCCTACAGCGTCGACCCTAATTTCAGAGTCATCAGGTGCACCATCTGAAACATAATCAACCGTTATCGAAGCATCTCCTAAATCGTTCCATGACCATTCTTGTAAACCGTCAATATTTTCCACCAAAGGAGTAGACATTCGATTGATAGGTCCAAATGTACGTGTAATGGTTTTCACCAGCCTTTCGGGTCCATTTGCTTCAATAGTTATTCGAATTTCATCAGAGGGTAAGGCATCGGGTATGGAAATATGCAAAATCAAAGAGACATTTGAAAGTACTTTGTCCTCGAGTGTATCGAATGAATATCCTGAAACTGTGATATCAGGTCCAGTAGACCATGTGTATGATCCATCTGGTGAACCTAAAGAAAAGTTAGAATCAGTTACGCTGTATGTGGCCCATGCAGTATGAGTTTGGAAATTATCAGGTCTATGGTGTGAAAAAGACAATTCTCCATCTGCCACCATACCTATACTATGTTCTGCAGGGTTTTGGGAAAAGGCTGCTTTGGAGGTAATATCCCAGTCATTTGAGTCTTCAAAAGAACCCGCTTCAAGCAACTCAATTTTGTCTGATTCAATTACAGTATCCGCAACAGAAATCGGGGCAAAGATAGCAACCAAAGCAATGGTAGTCAGCGCCAAACTCAGACCTACGGCTCGACTCATGACCTTACAACGGTAGCAGGCAACGCTTCAATCCGTTGGTCTCGAGGGTCTTGTTCTGCTTACTCGGAACGCTTGAATATAGTTTGCTGGTCGAAAGCCTACATACGGCTGTGGTAGTGTAGCGGTCAGCACGGTGGGTTGTGGTCCCGCCGGCCCGGGTTCAAGTCCCGGCCACGGCCCCAAAAACGTCAAGATTGAATGATTTTAGGTTTCAAAAAAATCCTCGGTAATTGAATGTCCCATCCTTTCCACTTTCGTAGACAAATAATCCCGATTGTCTTCTGTTATTCCTGCAACTAAAGGCATTCTTTCAACCACATCTACGCTAAATTTCTGTAATTGAATAACTTTGTCTGGATTGTTTGTCAAAAGACAAACCCGATTTACACCTACTGCATTCAACATTTTAGCAGCAATGCCATAGTCTCTAGCATCTGCTGGATGTCCTAACAGTAAATTTGCATCGAGTGTGTCTGCTCCTTTATCTTGCAAATTGTACGCTTGAATTTTGGCATGAAGTCCTATTCCTCTACCTTCTTGTCTTAGATAAAGCAAACACCCCCAGCCAATTTCTTGAATTCTTTGAAGAGCGGTTTGTAATTGAGGCCCACAGTCACAGCGCAAGCTACCTAATGCATCACCAGTGAGACATTCAGAGTGAACTCTTACGAGTACGGGGTCCGGCCCACTCATATCACCCAAGGTTAAGGCAACATGATCTAGACCGCTTGATTCTTCATGGAAAACACGAATACGAAAATCTCCATGTTCAGTAGGCAATCTAGCGTCGGCTGGAACATCAGACAATTCTGTAAGGTCTGCCTGAGTACTAGGTTCCTTCATATTGCTTACGACTCCTATTACTTTGAAGAACCCATCCAATTTACAAGTTCATTTTCTAATCAGGAATTTATATTCTCCTGATTCTTCAACAATACTGATCAACTCCGCCGAGATTCTGTCGCATAGAGCAGGCATATCCTGAAGCGTCTCTGGGTCATCACCTACGACCTCTAGTAATTCCCCTTCTTTCATTTCTTTCAGCATCTTGCGGGTTTCATGTACCGGTACAGGGCAGAAGAATCCCAACAAGTCAAGACGCCTATTTGGCGTCTGTTTGTCCTTCATACTAATTTCCTCATAATTCCAAAATAGTCGGATTTAATGAATTTCCATCGAGTTTTCTTTTGTTAATTACGTCGATAACATAAGACGCCTTTTCTACATGTATTTGTACAGTTGATGACGTGTCTTCCATTTCGATTTCACCTAATGCGATTTCAGGAATTCTGGCTTGACTAACTATCCAATCCGCTAATGAACGCTTAGTTATCGTAGCACTTCCAATTCCTAGAGAGACACTGACCATTCCAAATGGATCGGTGACCTCAGACCAGTCCTCTCTCTTTCGAACCGGATCTCTTTCCATTCCATCAGGGAGTTCAGGGACTTCGACATATGGGATATCTAGATTCCAAGTATTTGCAATCTTATCAAGAGCACCCATATCTTCCTTTGAGACAAGTGACCATGCTTGACCAGAACGTCCCATGCGACCTGTTCGGCCGATACGGTGGACATAGGATTCAGTATCATCTGGTAGATCATAATTGATGACATAGGTTATGCCGTCAACGTCAATTCCTCGTGCAGCTACATCGGTAGCGACAACAATTTTTGTCCTTCCTTCTTTTAGTGAATCTAGAATTTTCTCCCTTCTATTCTGGGCTTTATCGCCATGCATACCAGTTGCCTTCATTCCGAATTTCCCTAGTCGGTCTTCTAGTAACTCAACCATGCGTTTTGTATTTGTGAAAATTAGCATTTGGTCATCATCACTCATGTTTACGATTAGTCTTCCCAGAACCCATAGTTTGTTTGAACGTCCAATTCTTACTGCGAATTGATCGATTTCAGGAACCTCAACTTCGAGGTCATCACTCATCACGTAAACAGGTTCATTCATGAATTCCTCAGCAGCATCTAGTACTTCTTGTGGGAAAGTAGCGCTAAACAACAAGGTCTGCTCTCTTGCAGGCATTTGCTCAAAGATCCAAAGCACGTCTGGGAAGAATCCCATATCCAGCATTCTATCTGCTTCGTCTAGACAAAAATGAGAGATTTCTGTTAGATTCAAATGTCCTCGCTTGGACATATCAATAACGCGACCGGGAGTTCCAACGATTATGTCAGAGCCTGATTGCAATTCTTTAGCTTGTTTTTCGATGTCTGTTCCGCCGTAAACAGTCTGAATCAACAATCCGCTTTCTCCTTGTAACCAAGTCAACTCCTCTGCGACTTGGACCGCTAATTCTCTTGTCGGGCAGAGAATAATTGCTTGAGGTTTGCCAGAAGCACTAGCCGCTTCTATAATTGGTATTCCAAAAGCCGCTGTTTTCCCACTCCCGGTGCGGGCTTGCCCTACGACATCTCGACCATTACGGGCGACTGGAATCGCCTCGAGTTGAATTTCAGTAGGCGTAGTCCACCCCTTACTAGAAATTGCTTCAGCAATCGCTGAATCCAATTCCCAATCTGTGAATGCCTTAGCGGCAGGGCTCATTCAATCGCCTCAGAAGGATTCGGATTCGCTAATCTCCTTCTGAAGTTCTCCCATCCAGTACTTACGGCAGTTCTCCTTAGTGAGAAACTGATCCTTACTCGAGAAGCTGTGGTTGTAATGACCCTTATCAGCGCTCGAGAATTGTTCCTTTCGCCTCTTGTGGTACTTTTGTAGTACGTGTTGGCGCATGTACTGGCGGAACTTTAGGGACTTAGTTCGGTTAATCCCCTTCGGCGTCACGCCGTCCCAGAGTCGCTCGAATTGTTCGAGCTTCTCGTCAAAAGTCTCGCTCATCTTGTTTCCTCGCGGCCCGCCGACCTGACTCTTCTTTATGACCTTCACGGATGGACTCTACCTCACCACTACGTGGTGGGAATAGATTTTCAGAATCTGAAAGAGTGGCTTTTTCCATTGTTTTTTGTTGAATTGGTTTAATTCCATCAATTTCAGGCAATTCAACTTCAGAAAATTCTTCTGAAACCTTGTCAAGAGGGGCGAGTGAGCGATTTTTCTCCTCTTCTGTACCTTCCCAATCAATATCTCTGGATAGTCTTTCAAGCCTTTTCCTTAATTCTGGTCGAGTCTCTTGGCGTAGTAATTCTGCAGCTACTTCTCGTAATTTTTCTCCACTGAAAATTATTGAAAGTTGATCAATACAGGCTTTTCTTAGCGCTGGGTCTCTATCTCTTGCACCGTCCTGAATTAGTTGTGCGACTCTTGGGTTATGCATGTCTAGGGTCTTTAATGTCCTTATGATATTCTTTTTCACACCTGAATCATCGTCAAACATTGAGGCTTCCACAAGAATTGTAGCCACTCTAGATTCGACATTTGCTAGGGCAGGTAAGCAGGCGGATGCAGATCTCCTGACCTGAGCATCCTCATCTTGTAGCGACCATGAAATTAAATCCCAACCAGTCGCTCCTCCTTTTGCGGTAATTGTTCTGAGGATTTTTGCGCCTCTTCTTCGCAAATCTACTTCTTCCTCCCGAATTAATTCGTCTAGATGCAAACAACCAGTCTCCACCCAATTTTGCGATGTGATTTTTAGTGTAGCAAAAGCATCACTCCTGTGCTGTTTATTTTCATGTCTTAATTCTCGCCTGAGTATATCCTCACATCCAGAGGGGAAAACTGGTGCTACTTTGCGAAGACATTCTCTAGCCTCTTTCCTCACATGTTCATTTTCTTCCATCAGCCTATCTGAAAGATAGATGAATAAATCATCATGTTTCTTTATTGCGAATGAAGGCATCGCCCTTAGTGCTGCAATCCGAATGACTCCTTCATCATCATCAAGAGCCTCACAAAGAGCTTCGTGAGCATCGCTAATATTTGCAGGTAGAACTCTGTTAAGGGCTAATATCCCATCGATTCTTCGAGCCAATCCTCCACCTTCGGAACGAGGTATTTCTACTATTTTGGCTTCTCCGGAAGCGAGAGGGATAATGTCTCCCCTAGGGATACGTTCCCAGATGCCAGAATCAGGCAACATTGAGCGAATATCTGTTTGCTTGGCAGCACGTCTTTGATTAATTGGACGCCCCGTTTTTGGGTCCCGGGCGATATAATCTCTCGACATTTCGGAGCGTCCGGAGTTAACACTGCTTCTTCAACCGAATGATTGTTTGTTCTCAATTTCTACTTACTCCACCCGAGTAAGCCTCAAGCCATATGGCTACTTGTCAATAAAAGAAGGACATGAGTGAGGAGGATGATATTTCCCGCATTCTATATTCTGTTTTTGAAGGAATAGAATCTGAAACTGTCCTAAGGTCAGATGTTGTTCGCTTATGGTCACTAGAAATGCAGTGGTTTTCTCCTCAAGATGCAGAACGGGTAATCGATGCCTTGAGCGATTCAGGCTGGATTAAACAAGAAAAAAATACCCTGCAAATTTCATCAGGAGTTGACTTAATCATTCCTGGACTTGGTTGGAGGCCAATAACTCGTAGAATGCTTTCCCCACCGAGCTGCACTATATCTCAAAACGAAAAAATCAATCCAGTCCTCAATAATCTATCAAAACCTAGAGTTAGCAATAGTAATGAAATTAGAAAACAGCCTGCTGAAAACTATCGTTATTCCCAACCTAGAATTAGTTCTTTAGATTCAGAAAAAAAACCTTCAGATTACGATGAACGGACTATTCCATTAGACCGGGCGGAAGGAAGTATCCCTCTCCTTATCGAATTGATCGCAAAACAATCTGGACTCGAAAACAAAGAGGTAGTCAGACGAGCACAAAGGAAACGCCGTGCATTAGGTCCAGTTACACTTTGGATGGCCCTTGCTCTAGTGGCAAGAGAACAAGGTTTGGCCATGGACAAAGTATCTCATGCAATTGATAATATGGATTGAGTCGACTTTAGTCTGAATTAGATTTTCTAACCTCAGCCGCTAACAAACCAGGAAGTACTAGAAGAGCCAGAATTAATGAAAATGCAACCGATATCGAACTTACTAGTCCGAAGTCCTTTATCACTGGAACTGGTGAAAGGAGCAGTACCATGAATCCACAAATTGTAGTTCCTGCCGACATAATCAGAGCAGCTCCTGTTGTTGAATACATGTCTCTCATTGACGCCCAAGTACCCATGCCCTTGTCTTGATTCGACTCAAATTTTCTCCAAACATGAATGGAATAATCAATTCCCAATCCAATAGTCAAGGCCGTAATCATGACGGTCAATACATTCCAATTGATATTCAAAACCGCCATCGCACCAACAACCCATGTTCCAGCCAAGCCAACCGGTAGGATGACTACCAAAGAGGGCCCGAATCTTCGAGTTAGTGATACCAAAACAATTAGAGAAACTGCGAGACTAAAGGCAGTAGATTCCACTTGAGATATTACTAGTCCAGACAGTACGTTGTGTACAAGAATTAGGTCTCCACTCAAATGCACCCTCGCTCCTGTAGCATCCTCTAGATCTTGTTCAAATTCTTTGAATTGATTTGCTAAGCCAGAAGATTCTTCGCTGTTTCCTGCAGTTACATCAATACGCATTCTAAGGAATTTCAGGGCATTACCGTCCTCGGTCAATGCTACGTAGGAAGAAGTCCTTTCTCCCCATGTTTGACCACGAATTGGTTCTCCTACGGTGTCATTTTCTAAAAGAGAGCCAATAGCCAATGCAAGGTCGCCTTCAGAAAACTCTCCAGTTACTCCAACCGCTCCATCAAATACACCTATATTGTACATTTCTCCAAAAGTCTGGTCGTTTTCTATAGCGTCTCTAAGTATTGGATATATTCCATCATAAGAAGGTCTGGCGGTATCCGTTCCTTCGGGAGTGACTACATTAGTTGTCCATGCTAGACGATTGTCCAATCTTTCTAATTCCTTGAGGAGATCCCTCTCTCCAGTCAATGCATCCATTCCAGAGGAAGGTTCGATTAGAATGTCAACTGATTTCAACGCCTCCACTTCGTATGAATCATACATCGAATTTCTAACCTCGATAACCTCCATTTCATCTCCCAAGAAGTCGGTCAACTCGAATTTAGTATCTAATTGTCCTACAGAAACTAAAACGGAAGAAAGAGTTAGACCCGCGACCGCGAGTAATATGATTGCAGTATGTCTTCTTTGGAATTCAGTAGCCACATTTGTAAAACCTGGGAATTCTAGTGACCGCCTTGCAACATTGCCTGTGGTTTTCTCAACTAAGACGTGTAAAGCACCAACGGTCACTGTGCTGGCAACAAAGGCTGAAACTACACCTAAAGCTAGAGTTAATCCAAAAGATTTCAGAGGAGGAAGTGGAGAAAGGAAATTTGCCAAAAAGGCGAATGCAGTTGTGACCACAGACAAGGTAAGAGCAAGTCTAAGAATCGAAAAAGAACGAACCCAAGCCTCAGCAGGACTATCTGAATCTTCTCTTGCCTTTTCGTATGCCCTCTGAAGATGAATAGAGTAGTCAATCCCCAATCCAAGGACCACAGGCGCAACAGCCACCTCTAGAATAGAAAAGTCAGATCCGGCAAGGGCTCTGATTCCGTAAGTCCAAACTAATGCTGCTGTTAAACCGAGCAATGGTGCAGCAACCATCATTATTGATCGGAAAGCCAACGCGAGTACTAGAACTACGATAAGAATGGAAAGAACCAGTAACCAAACTAGATTGTCCAAAGTAGACTCATTAATGTCATAGCTAACCAAATCATCAGAGACAACTCCGTAATGCAACGCAGAACCTTCTTTTCCAGCGTTTTCTTCAAGTATTTGCCGTAACTCCACAGATCGTTGCAATCTCTCATCTGGACTTAGTTCACCACTGATTTCAATGATCCACATCGTACTTGATGCTGAAGGAGTAGGGTCGCCTTGGTGTCCATTTTCTAGCCAATTGCAAATTGGTTCATAGTCGAAATCTGAATGTAGCATAACGGAACGAGCAAATGACGCTGTTGCGATTGCTCTGTCTTCTCCTATTGCGTCCGTGCATTCTTCATCACTGACTATCGCCTCTAACAGTTCTTCCCAATTATTGAATTCTGAAAGATTACGTTGTTGATTATCCCTTTCATCTAAGGAGACTTGTAGAATTTGGGCGGCATTGATGTGAGAGGTGATGAAATTTCCATTTTCACTCGAAAATGAATTTACGGTTTCCAAATCACTTTGCAGTTGTTTCAAAGCCGCAATTTCCAAGATGTTGGCTCCATCTTGGGTGGCCTCAATATGGACATAGATCCGGTGGGGGGAGGGTGGCATCACTTCTTCCATTCTTTCTATGGCAGAATCAGCTTCTGATTCTGGGGCAAAAGCGGAAAGGTCAGTTTGAAACTCAGGCATTGGATTCAAAGCAAGGCCTGCAATAATTGTTGCTAGTATACTCAGTACAACTATTGCGGGGGCTGCTTTTTCAAAGACTAAGGAGACCCGTTTTTCCAAGGTCGGACCTCTAGTCATTACCCTATCCCATCACCAACCGCTAAATAATTCAAGCAGTGACACGGGCTCCTGTGGTCCTACAAACGAATGAAAGGCCTCAAAAGGGAAGGTCCGGTGGCGCGCTCGTCATGCCAGTGAAGGTACTCAAGAACGAGGGGTCCGAAATCCGACTACGTTTGATTGGAGAGGACCACTCGACACTGCAATTGTTCAGGTCTCGCTTGAACGCTAATGACAAGGTCGAGTATGCGAATTTCTTCACCGGCCATCCCGATCTTGACGAACCAGAACTCTATGTAAGAGTCAAGAAGGGGGCCAAGGCGGACAAGATTGTCAAGGATCTTTGTTCCGATATCGCGAAGGAGTTCGCCGACCTCAGTTTCTGAGGACGGTGAAGTTTTGGCTCAAACCACATTTGAATTAGATGGTAATGAGGATATTGAGAAATATCTTGGTCTCAATGGCTGGGCTCATGAAGGGCAAGGAATTGGGGGACTTTTGAAGGTCAGAATCGAAGATTTCAGAGTAGAAGAAGTGTCTTCAACACCTGCTCTTGACAAGAAAGGAAGGTTCACTGTTGCCAGAGTTACACTACGTAACTGGGAAACTAATCGTTTTCTCAGGAGATTAGCAGGTGCATGCGGAATTAGTAGAAACCGAATTTTCTCTTCTGGATTGAAAGACAAGAGAGCAGTTACCACACAAATGTTGGTTATTGATGCCCCTAGGAAAAAGGTGGAATCTGTTGAGATTCCTGATTCTGAAATAGAAATATTGGGTAGGACCCATCAAAAAATTGGAATGAGTGACCATGATGGTAACCGATTCACAATTACAGTTCGTGGATGTTGTGATGTCGATGGAACTCCTCTCGATGCTAAAGAAGCGATGCGAAGAGTGCTGGAGATTAGAGAAGGTATGGCTAGCCGGTTAGGAGACGACGCGTTTCCAAATTGGATAGGTCCGCAAAGATTCGGCGCGACTAGACCTGTAACCCCAAAGGTTGGTAGAGCAGTAGTTGAGGGTGACTTCGAAAGGGCTGTAGATCTCTATTTAGGAATGCCAGGTTCTAGGATGACTGAAGATGTTAGAGATTTCCGAAGTATGTGGCTTGAAACAAAAAACCCCCAAGCCTGTCTTGATATAGCACCAGAACATCTTGGTTTTGAGAAAAGTATTCTACAGGTGCTAGTAGATAGTCCTGAAAATTATCTAAAGGCTTTCAGGGCATTACCTCCTTCTCTCCAACTATTGACCGTCCATTCATTGCAATCCTTAGCCTTCAACCATGCATTGGCTGGCCGCCTTTACGCGGGTTTAGACTTACTAGAGCCTGAATTGGGAGATTTGGTTGCTCCAATTCAAAATAGCGGAAGAGTCGATGTCTCAAAGATGGCCTTGGTTACCGAAACGAACCTAGAGAGATGTAAAAGAAATTGCAGATTAGGTAGGCTTGCAGTCACTGGGCCTTTACCCGGGAGAGATGCTCCATTAGCAATAGGCGAACCAGGGAAAATTGAAGCAACAGCTATCGAAACAACAGAATTAGATGATATCGATTGGCAGGTACAAAAGATTCCAAATTTATCTACAAACGGGACTAGACGTCCACTAAGTGTTGTATTCAGAGATTTTAGTGTTGAGGAAGCCTCGATAATTTCAGATGACTCATCCTCCGAAAGATGGGAACAAGGCCCTAATGAATCGGATAGCTGGCACCCAGATGGTGCTAATTTGAGACTTAGATTTACATTGCCACCTGGGACTTATGCAACTGTTTTGATGAGAGAATTCATGCGTTCCCCGTTAGATCATTACTAACTTAGGCGGGAACATGAACAATCAAAGTCGACCCATTTCTAGAGCTTCGATTTGTCCGACGTTTTCGTCAATTTCTCGGACTCTTGACTCAAATCCATCGACAATTCCTTCCCCTTCGCCAAGGACTGCTTGAACTTCAATAAACATCATACCAAACGCAAGTGGTTTTATATCACAGGCTTGAACTTCTTCCATAGATGAAATTGTGTTCGCAATACCTTCGTAGTCGGGAGTTCCTTCTTCTGGCTGGTCGATAGTGACCTTGTACTTTACAACAACATGACCCATGTGAAAACACCTCTTAAGGAATCAGGGACCCTCAAAACCGCAATTTGGGCATACGTAGGCTACTGCCTGTACTCGACATCTTTCACTTCGTCCAATGGATTCTCCACACTCTGGGCATGGGAAGGCTGTGCTCTTATTTTCAACCAAAGGAAGACCAGAGGAGGTACAGATATCAGTTCTTGCTGCCATTTCGTAGTCCCTCAGCGAGGCGGGCGAGCCACCTCCCCCTTTTAGCGTTGACCGACGAACTGGCGCCTCATATTTCCCTCATTAATGCTGATTCGCCTTGGGGATATATTGTAATCCATTGGCTTAACGGACAGATGGGAGTAAACATGAGCGAATCTGAATTGTCCCTCACGGGTGAACAGGTTGATCTTTCGAAATACATTGAGGATGCAGGTGGCATCCATGGTCTACGGGATGTCGATAGAGTTCGAGGATGGAATAATATCGAATATGGCGCGGGACTTTCGGGAAAGAATACTCCTTCCACGAGTCTGTCCATGAATAAAGCATTCATTCCACCAGGAGGTATTGCAAAAGCCCATATTCATGTGGATTTTGATGTAATGATTTTCCTGTTGAAAGGTTCTGTGAGGCACGAATTCGGTCCAGGTTGTAAAAAATCCGTAGTTCATAGTGCTGGAGACATGTTCTACATTGAACCAGGTCTTCCACATGAGGTATTCAATTGCTCAGATACAGATTGGGTTGAGGCTATCGTCGCCCGCTCGGATGCTTCGGAATGGCAAAATATAGTTCCGTATGACCGAAACTCTGAGTAATGATCCACTTTGGTGATTCAATTACTCTAAAGCGAATTAATTATTCGCCTAATCATTTTTACTGATTTTTCTAAAACCACTCACAATTTCTTCATTTTCATCTTGAATTTCAACATTGACTCCAACTGAAGTTAAGTGTTCTTGAACTTGGGCGTAAGCACTTTTTCCTCGAGCATTCTTTCTAGGTTTAGGTAATCTGTTTTTGCAGACCAGATAGGTTTCGGAAGAAGCATTTCTACTAGCCATAGGCGCGTATCTTTGAACAATAGTAAAACGGTCTTTAGCCGCAGTTATCAACCCCTCAATGCCAACGCCTTGGAAGATTTTGGTCACGAAAGCACCTCCTGGGGCAAGCATTCCCATTGCCACATCTAGAGTCATAGTGGACAATTCTAGTGAAATTGCTTGGTCTGTATCGTATCTTCCGGTTAACTTTGGTGATATGTCAGACAATACTACATTCAACTCTTGTCCGTCTAGTAATTCTTCAATTCTATCAATTGTTTCTGGACTAGAGATATCTCCTTGAATTATACTAGCGCCCTCTACGGGAGTCGTGGATTTTAGATCGACACCGATTACTAATCCATCCTTCCCAGTCTCTTCAACAGAAACCTGTGTCCATCCTCCAGGGTGGCATCCAACGTCTAAAATCGCGTCTGATTCCCGAATAAGTTCGAACTTATCTTGAATTTGCTTTAGTTTGTATGCAGAACGAGCTCGATAACCCTTGGATTTTGCTTGTCTTCTCCATGGGTCACGCCGATTCTCTTGATACCAGCGCTTGCTCATATGTTGGCGTCCAAAACCTCAGTTATGAATCCGAGGCTTGATTATTGACTATAATGGCGTAGTTAAAGACCGATTTCATCAATAAGAGCTCTTGCAGTGTGTCGGATAGCCGCCTCTGATTGCATTTTTGGTTCAAACCCAGTTGAAAATAGATAATCGACATTCAAACTTGTTTTGGGTACATCTCCGGCCCAACCTCTATCACCGCCTGTATATTCAATTGAAACTCCTTCCAAACCAGACTCTTCGACAACAATTTCAGCAATTCTTCTCACCGAGCAAGTATCTCCGGTACCTAGATTGTACAAATTAACTAACTCATCGGTTTCGTCTACGATATGAACCATTGCTCTAACGCAATCTTCAGCAGACATGTAGGATTTTTCTTGTAGTCCATTTCCTAGAACTTCTAGTCTTGTAGGGTCTTTCTTCAATTTGTGAATAAAGTCGAAAATTACGCCATGAGTGCCTCTTGGACCAACAATATTTGCAAAGCGGTGAATCCAAGATTTAGCCCCGAATGTTCCACACCATGCGGTGATTAGCGCCTCGCTGGCTAATTTACTCGCTCCGTAAAGAGAGATTGGCTTTACAGGCCCGTATGTTTCAGGTGTTGGCATTACATTCGCCTCTCCATAAATCGCGCTTGATGAGGAAAATGAAATTCTCTTTACACCAGAATTCCTCATCGCTTCAAGTACATTGTAAGTTGCAACAGTACCTTGACGTAGGTCGGTATCTGTGACTTCAGTCCCTAAGCGAATGTCGGGGTTTGCAGCTAAATGATGGACGGTTTCCACGCCTTCCATTGCCGAATTTAACGAATCAAAATCAAGTAGATCGCCTTTGACGATTTCAACCATTCCAGAATCCTTATGGTGGGCTAGAAAATCTTCTCTTCCGCTAGAAAAATTGTCAAACACTCGAACTCTTTTGCCTTGTTCTACCAATGTGTCAACTAGGTGAGATCCGATGAATCCTGCGCCTCCAGTTACTAGTTCCATGGTTGCGCCACCCACGCCTCTACTTTGAGCCATTCGCCAAATTGTCAATTCAATAATCTATGATGATTCAGGAAAATTCCTGCATATTTTGTCAATACCACGCACTAATTTCTCTACGTTCCCTAAGCATCCAGACTGAAATCAGGTATCCAATCAATGCTAGGTGTGCTATAGTGCAAAATGGGCATATATGCTGAACAACGAATATTTCTATGCCTATTAAAATGAATAGAAATGGAACTCCAGCGAGACCCAACCACCAGGCATAGTTAGTGTATTGTTCTGACCACTTAGCGAGTGGATCCATTCGTATGCATAGTATTACGAATAGCAAGGCTGTAAATGCAGCCATACCTAGTGCACCCCAAGATAGGCCGAACAGATTGTTGTATCGGGGATCACCTATCACAGAACCACATTGAACAATTCCTTCTGTCGCACAAAATTCCCCGCCAAGTGGATTTTTGACCATATCATTGTAGATGACCCAAGTCCAAGCGGAGCCAAGTAGTCCTGTTGTGGCAAAGGCAAGGCTTCCGTCAAGCATTCTATTTGTTCCTTCGAGACCTTCTTTTTTCCTTCCATCAGCCAGAAGGTAAGAAGAAGCAAAGAGTCCTGCTATGAATATTAATAACACTGGATCTGCGAGTGGGTTGGCCATTTACTCACCCTCTTGTAGCAGTCGTAAAACTGCATTTCTTATGTCTTCTCCCGGAGGGTGATTTTCTGGTTGTTGTTGATTCCATAAAACAGTCCCATCGTTATCCAAGACCATATTGAATGGCGTGCCTGGTAACTTCCATTCGTTCGCAATAGAATTTGACAAATCATCAACATACATCCATGAATGAGGGGCTCCTGGTCTTTCAGCACAATTTTTCCTGCCTGAGTAACAACCATCACCATTATTTTCATTATCTCCAAATTGCGATTTATCCCTAAATGCCTCGACTTCTGCTCTACTGCTTTCATGTCCTGTTATCGATAGTTCTACAGCTATCGTGATGAACAATACATTATCGCCAACCGCATCATATATTTCGGACAGCTCTTCAGCTTCATCCCAACAATGAGGACAATCGGTATCAAGGAATGTTACCAGTACTAACCTATCGTCGTATAGTTGACTAAGTCGCATCTCTTCCCAATTGCTGCCATCGTAAGCAGAGGCTACAAAATCAGGTGCAAGTGCTCCCTCTTCGATGCCCACATCTACTGGTGGCGCAATAAACATCGCAGCACCTACGACTATACTTACCACTGCTGCGGTAATTAGTCCAGCCATCATTCGGACGTCTTCATCCTTGCCTTTTGGTTCGAGTTGTCTTCGCCTGCGAGCCATGATTAACGACCCCATCGGCGATGCTCATTCACTTTCAGACGTTCGGCGTTAAGTTCCCTATGGTAGCCATTGGCAATTTGATTAGAAACTAGTCTCTCGCCGATCGCTTATGCGATTGTTTCATGTGGGCTCGGTGGGGGCAATATCCTCGTGCCCGATGACGAGCGCGATGATGAGTCGCTTTTTTGGGAGCAATTCTTTGAGCGATTACAACCTATCAGAGAGGCGGGTCAAAAGTTAATCGATACAGTTGATACTTCCCCAGTAGGTGATACAATTGACTTTGCAGATCACCTCTTGAATGAAGCATCAAAACGCGGTCATGCAATCGCTCAACGCCTCACTGAATTTTGGTATTCAGCGATTCTGAGAAGTCCTGGTTTAATCGTAGCCCTATTGGTTATTGCTACTGTTTTGGTAAGCAAAGATGCAATTGATTTCGGGCAACAGATCGACAAGGATGTTGAGATTTATCTTCCTGACGATGCGGACTCGACTGACCTATTGAAGCAGGTACGGACCCAATGGGCCACGGACATAATGATTCTATATGTGCAGACAGATAATGCCATTGACAAAGAATGTCAATCTGGTCCCCCAGGATGTAGAGGTACAGAAAATATAACCAATATAGATATTTTACAACAATTATCTTGGTTGGAAGGAGATGATAACAATCAAAACGCTGGTGGATATGGAGCGGGTTTAGATGAACACAAAGATGACCGTGGCGATAAGGATGGTGTTGTTTGGATTCTTTCGCCGGCTCAGGTAATCAAAGAAGCGAATTCATCCAGTTATCGATTTAGTTGTGCAGTAGAAAAATATGGTCTTCCCACAGGTCAACTTGAAGAATGCTCAGCAGCTCAGATTAATCCATATCATGGGTATTCAATCCCTGATGACCAGGATAGAGTCGATAATTTAGTGGACCAAACTGAAAGTTTGCTATCTTCTTTTGTTATGGATACTCAAGACCATCCATTAATTGACGAAAATGGTGACGGAATCTACACCAACGATGGAGATGGTATATGGGATACCGCAGTGGTCATATTAGGTCTAAAATATGACATGGAAGGTACTGATATCCCTGCAAGACAGGATAGTAAGGACGGTATTGTAAAGGACCATCAGGCCTTCATTCAATATGCTAAAGATCTAATTTATGTCAATAGTGATGATGACGTTTGTCCCCTATGTAAAAGAGACTACGAAGGCGTATTGATGTCTTCTTCCGTGAACACTGAAATTCACGCCCTATGTAGCAAAAAGAATCCTAATGACCCAAGAAGTGAATGTATTGGAGTTACTACTGAAATTAAATCTGAAGCAAAATCAATTGCTGAAGAGCGACCCACTCGTGAAGCGATTACAGTAACGGGATTAACGCCTGTAGTTCAAGATGTTTCTAATGAAATTTACAATGAATTAGTAAGTAAAATGCTACCTCTAGCGAGCTTGCTTGTTCTAATCACGATGTTAATTTTACATCGTAATCCAAAGGTCATAATTATCTGTGGCTTACCTATTGCAATGAGTTTGGCAGTTACTTTCGGAATCACTGTTATAGCAGATATCACACTGACACCAATGATTATTTCTGCAGGTCCAATTTTGGTAGGTTTAGGGGTCGATTATGCTCTCCATTTTACCAATAGAATAGAAGAAAATCGGAAAGAATTACTAGAGGAACGTTTGGAACAATCTTGGATGAAACAAAGAGACGGGATTTCCTACGATGATATTGACCCTTGGGATTCAGTAATTAGTTTGACAGCAACTGTCAGAGCAGCACAAACTACTGGCCATGCGATATTCCTTTCTGCAATCACCACAATAATTGGTTTCAGTGTCCTTAGGTGGTCTAGCCTAGTTCCTATTGAGCCAATGAGGACAGTGGGCACTACTCTATTATTGGGAATAACTATGACATTTCTTCTATCAATGGTAATGGTCCCAGCACTTGTCCATCTTTTGCGTTACCGTAAGTCAGATGTCACATTTGATATGCCAGCAACGCAAACACTGCTTATTTCTGGTATTGTAGCCCTTGCTGCAGGTGCTGTATTGTATTCTTGGGGAACAACTACCTTAGGAAATGCAATCTTCTTCGGAGGTTTCTTTGGAGGCACGGTACTATTGGCATTCGAATCAGATATTTGGCTAAAGATAGGCGAACTTCCTGTAAAGACGACTCTAGTTGTATTATTGGTGGCAATTGCCTCAACGGTTGGAGGAGTTGCCATACTTGAAGAAGAGATGGGTAAACCTCTGACAGGTTCATCAGATGAGGTTCCACCTGATATCGCAAGTTATGACGCACTGAGGGAGTATAGCTTTGTTTTCCAAGGTGGGCAAACAAACATGTTTATTGTCAACGCAGAAAACAGAATTCCAGTTAATGATACAGCGCCAATTAGGGATTTACCGATATTAGATGCGATTGAAGATATGCAAAAGAAGGTGGA
>Ga0208763_1000069_pt1 | contig 23180 bp, 26 predicted proteins | sample ETNtaG_20_FD_185756 | JGI IMG/M metagenome (GOLD analysis project Ga0208763, IMG submission 185756) | Marine microbial and viral communities from oxygen minimum zone, Eastern Pacific Ocean - ETNP201306PF45B (SPAdes) (version 2) | ecosystem: Environmental > Aquatic > Marine > Oceanic ... | reverse complement strand
GGTTTGTTAAGGGTCCAAGTGTAACTATTGTGATTTCATTAGGATGTTGATTAATTAAAGTATTTAACACTTCTTTATAGTCAGATTTATTTTCTTCTACTTTCGGATCAGGGTAATTCATATTGCCCATTCCATCAGGACCATGAAACCAGTCTGCATGTTCTCTTTTTTTAACCATTGGTTTGTCATAACCAACATATACTGGTGTATCTTTTTTACAAAGCTCAATAGTATATCGAGCATTAATACTTCCTTGTTCTACTGGCATGTTTCCCGACACAATGCTCACACCTAATACCTCAACATCTGGGGTCTCCAAAGCCATGAGTAGTGCGACTGCATCGTCAGAAGCGGTATCAGTGTCTATAAAAAATTTTCTTTTTGTCATAGATTAAGACTATCAAATTCTTTAAACATTACCACAGTACAGTCTCACAATATTTTTTGGATAGCTATCACTCACAACAAAATCTGGATCCGGATTCAAAGTGTTTTGAGATTTATCGGACATAAGCTGCAAGTACTCATCTGAAGTTCTCCAATTTAAAATACTGTATTGTTTATTTTCTTCCCACCACTTTACTTCTTCTTGTATTGTCCATTGATTGTTTATAGAAATCAGGTGCTTTTCAAGAGCAAGGTTTGCTTCTTTTGAATCAAGAAAATTATTGTAAAAACCTTCTATAAGGCTCTCTATATTTTTATTATTAATCTCATAATTTTTTAAAACTTCATCTAGTCCATCCAGTCCTATTTTGTTAATTCTTAGCGCTTCATTTATATAATCAAGTTTTGTTGGGTCAATACCGCCATATGTCTTATACACCTCACTCTCATAAGCTTCAATCTGTATTGTGTCAAAAACATCTTCGACGGCATCTGCTAATTCAAAACAATTATTTATTTTTTGTGCTGCTTGCTCTTCATCTGGTGTACAAAAAGGTAGAAGTAATAAAAGTAATATTAAAAAGCTCGTTTTATTACTGTTTCTCAACTTAGTACATAGTTGTATACGTTAAGTGATGTGGGTAATGAGTGGCGTGGTAATGTTTCCACAGTCGATAATCAAGTTGGGGTACGATAATGCCTTCAACATCTTTTCTTCTTCTATTTACACTTTCAGTAAGCTTTGCCGTTGTGTAAATTGAAGCAGCTCGTATCTCAATTTCTTCAGTTGAGTCTCTCTCTATCAGTTTTCCATTCATAATTTTTTCTTCCAAGTCCTCTGAATATTGAGTTATTTTCATAACAATGAGAGCAACTGGCACAATGTAGTCTGCAAAAGCTGTCATAGATTCCATATCTTCAATTTTAAAATGACCAGTATGAGCAAGTTCGCCATGAATGCCCCAGAATGCCAATTGTGCTAGTTTATAGAAATTTACCTCTTTATCTAAATAAATAGACGAATCATTAAATCTTGGAAACTCTGAAACTAATCTTTCAATCAACCCTTCTCCATCAGAATAAAGTTTTTGTGGCCCCTGGTGTATAAATTTTAACCAATCTCCTTCATAGTTATCTACTAGTTTGTTACCCACCTCATTTAATATTTCTACACGTTCTTTTAGCATTGGCATTTCTATATTTCCTTTGAAAATTTTTTCTAAATCTTCAATTGTTAAATTTGCCATTACTTCACCATTAAGTAAGTTGATACCAGAATCTATCGCTTCATGAACTTGAGCAAACATAGCTTCGCTGTCTGAAAGTCTCTGACCATCTCTTTCTATTTCATACTTAATCGAAGTATCAAAGTCAGTAAATGCGAAGTTTAGAGTGTTAATGAGCATTGTTGTTCGGATAAAATTGTCCGGATCTTTATTTGTTTTATTATTTTTAGGAAGCCCAAACTCCTCATAGGCTAACCAATCTGCAACGATTTCTATATGTTGCTCGCTTATCGATAAATGTTGAGCGTTATCAATAACATTTACAACTGAGCTTAAAACTTTAGATTCCCAATTAACACTCATAAATCAAATCATAGTAGATAAAACAATAAAATATTTTTATAATTCTTTCATGGCTTCAAAAATCTGTGTAGTAGGCAGCTCTAATATTGATCAAATTGCTTATGTGGAAAGTACCCCATCTGATGGAGAGACTGTTTTTGGTAATGAGTACAAAATGGGTTTTGGAGGCAAAGGTGCAAATCAAGCTGTTATGTCAGGACTTATGGGTGCTGAAACATATATGATTACCTGCTTAGGTGATGATGTATATGCAGACATGACCATAGAAAATTATAAAAATAGTGGTGTAAACGTTGACTATATTCAGAGAGTGCCTGGGTCAAGTGGAGTTGCTCCAATATGGGTGGACAGCTCAGGACAAAATAGAATTATTGTAGTCTCTGGTGCTAATGATTTAATTAATGGTGATGATGCTGTAGAAGCTGTAGAAAAAATAGGTAATTTAAACGCGATAATCGGACAGTTTGAAATCCCCCTAGAAGTTACTGAAAAAGTTTTTGAATATGCAAAATCTAATAATATTACAACAATTTTAAATCCTGCTCCAGCAAAAATCCCTTCTAGTAGTCTTTTGGACGTTACTGATTGGTTCATACCTAATGAAGTAGAGTTTGAAACTATTTCTGGATTAAGTGCTTTTGAAGATAATAATTTAATAAATTATTCTGAAACAATAAAATCGAACCTAATTGTAACTTTAGGTGAAAAAGGTGCAGCCTACATAGAAAATGGTGTTGTAAAAAAAGTTGGTGCACCAAAAGTTGAAGCAATTGATACTACTGGAGCTGGAGATGCTTTTGTTGGTGCATTTTCCTACGCAATAGCATCTGATTTCACGATAGAAGACTCTGTAAAATTGGGAATAGAGCGTGCTTCAGACTCAGTTACTAAACCAGGCACCCAGTCTTCCTACTCTAAATAATGGTAGTCTTACCTTTTAGAGAACAAATGATTCTCTTAATTACATTTGTAGTTATATTTATTGTATTTTGGATAGATGAAAAAAGACTTAAGGATAAAAATCACATCCTAAATAAGATTTTCTACTATCTGCCTTCTTATAACAGTGATCAAAGAACTGGGTTTGCGCTATTAACGGTGGCGGCTGTAGGGTCTGTTTTTGGAATATATCTATACCTTTCAGTAATAGTTTTAATTGCTGGACTTGCTTTTTTATATAAAGGAAGAAACTAAGAGTCTTTAGACCAGAATCGGATTTGGGGAAGTATTTTATTTTTCATTTCAAAATTCATAATTAAAACTCCTGCTATTGAGGAAATTAAAGAAGTAACGAGAAAAAAGCTTACATTTTCTATATTCACAAAATAAGCAAAAATAAATGGACCTAAAAGTAGTCCGGGTAATCTAAAAGCAGTAAGCATTGCATTAGTATTACCTGCGTCTCCAACAGTACCTATTTCAACTGATATATTGCTTTGAGAAGTTACAAAAGTTCCTGATCCTAAACCAGCAAATATGAATATAAAATTCTGAAACATAATTGGGTCAAATAAAAACATGGTGCTTGCAGTAAAATGAAATATCAGTCCAAAAATATATGTGATTTTAAACCCAAGCTTAGATGCAACAATGGGAACAATAAAACTTCCCAGGCTTTGGCTTATTAGCAATAACGTAACCCAGATACCAATCTTGTTTGAATCTATTGCATAGAAAGCTATCAACCAAATAGTAAAAAATGGAGTAATTGATTCAGGAATAGCACTAACTATATTTGATTTTGCAACTACTTTTATGTCATTGCTATTGGAAATTATCTCATACCAAATAATTATTCTTTGTTTAATCAATTTGAAAGTTATTTTACTTTTTGAGCTCCTATTAGATTTTGGCTCTTTAATTAAAATCAATGGGATTAGTGATAACGAAGTAATAACAATAACAACAAATAATCCATCTAAGAAACCGTTTATAAGTCCATTTTCTTGTATTTGGTTATCTACATATCTTGAAACTAGAAAACCTGCCAAGGAACCAGTTGTAAGGTTTGCAGCAAAAAATATTGCCCTGTGTTTATATAAAAGTCTTGAAACTAAATCAAAATAAGCAGGAAGAATAGCTCCAGAACTGTATACAAAAATAGCATATGTGATTAAAAATAAATAAAGTACATATTCCGATTCTGAAAAGTATTTTAAAGATAGAAATATTAATACAAACCCTATCCTCTCTAGAACTCCCCACTTTATAACATCTAACTTTGAATCTTCTTCTTTTTTTCTACTTGCAGAAGAAATAAATTGGCCGAATATATTTAAAAAATAAAAAATAATAATTACAGAAGGAGCAGCGAACCATGCTCCAGATATTTCATATGCAATATCTGGTGAATAACTTAATGGAATTAGTAAAGCAAAAGCTGAGCCAAACCCAATGCTATCAAATATAAACATTGTGTAGTTGAACACAAAGTTATCTTTTATATACTCAGAACTTTTTTGAATCAATTAAATTACTACTTTTTACCAAGCAATCTTATTGCAAAAGTAGCCCCAAATATAATTGACAAAAATGCGGTCCCACAAAAAATTACAATAAACGATCCAGCAAAAGGTGTTAAGGTAAATCCACCAACAGGTACGAAAGAATTTAAACTTGCCCTTGCATAAATAACCAAAACTATAGGTGATAGTGCCAAAATTGAAAGAATAGTTTCTTTTGTTGTAAATTCTTTATATCTCAATAGTGTTCTTTCCTTGTTTGCACCAAATGCTCTAGTTTCCAAACTCATTGAAAGTTGTGATACTCTGTCAATAGCTCCTGCAAATACCGGGATAATCGATGGAAGTAAAGCTTTGAAGCCCTGTGCTTGCATTGCCCTTGACTTTTGAGCAGAAAGAATTATTCCAAATTCTCTTTGTAAAATAGGTATTAACTGTAAAGTCGTTGTAATCATAAAATTTACAGTGTAAGGTACCTTAGCTTTTTGTAATGCTGAAGAAAGTTCTCCTGGATGTAGTGTCATCAACATTAAAATTGACCACGTTGTTATACATAAAATACGACTACTGAAAAGCATCCCATAAATAATTGATTCTGTGTACAAAGAAAGTGGTCCTACTTCTGCTAAAAAGGTTGGATTATCAAATACTGCTGGAGGCACAATTGATTGCAGAAATATCATTGCAAAAGCAGCTGGAAAAAATATTACCATTGCTCTTACATAGCTTGGAAATGTATTTGTAAGAAATACAAAAACTAAACCAACCAAAGTTAATGAATAGTTCACGTATGGGTTCTTGTTAAAAAAACAAAATATAACAAATGCTGCAACCCAGTAAAATTTCACAAAAGGATGTGCTTTATGGAAAAATGAATCTCCAGGTACGTAGGCTCCAACTGGTACCCTAGCCATTATGAACCCTCCTCAATATCGAGGCTTGCCTCAAGAATCATATTTATAGATTCTGTCATGTTTGCCTTGTACTCTTCTTTAGTTAAAGATTCTTGCTTTGCTTGATCTCCTGCAACAAGTAATACTGCACCTGTTCTAAGTTTTCTATATGAGCCAACTACAAATAAAGTTGCTGCCTCCATTTCTGAGCATAAAACACCGCCTTTGACCCATGCATCCCACTTTTGAAGTAACTCTGATGCAATTGGCATTCCTTCCGGGTTGTGTTGTCCGTAAAACGAATCTTTTGATTGCACTATTCCAATATGGTGTGTTAAGTCTGCATTTTGAGCTGATTTAATTAAAGCTGAAACCATATCATGAGAGGCTACAGCAGGAAATTCAATAGGCATATATTGTACGGAAGTGCCTTCAAATCTTACTGCTCCTGTAGCAATTACTTTATCTCCAACCCTTGTATAGTCTTGCATTGCCCCTGAAGTTCCTAGGCGAACAAAAGTTTTTGCTCCAACGTTAGCAAGTTCCTCAACTGCTATTGCTGTTGAGGGACAACCAATACCAGTTGATGTAACTGAAACCGATCGACCTTTATACTTTCCAGTCATAGTTTTATACTCTCTGTTATCAGCAACTAAAGTTGCACTATCAAAATGTTCTGCAATAAACTCTACTCTTCCTGGATCGCCCGGAAGTATTACAAAATCTGAAATATCACCATTTTTAAGCTGTACGTGATATTGCATATCATTATCTAACAAACCACCGGTTGTTTCTTTATCGTTACTATTAGACATTTCTCTTTTCCTCCATATAAGTTATACTTTCTAAAACTATTTTTGTCATATTCTGAACGGTTTCTTTATCAGAGGTTTCAATTGCTAAAACTGCACCTGCTCTTATTTTTTTTATATGACATAATGTGAATAATGTTGCAGCTTCCATTTCCGATGCTCCAACTCCTCCTTTTTTCCATGAAGACCATTTATAGTCCAAATAAGGAGCAACTGGCATTCTTTCTGGCTCTGTTTCTCCAAAAAAAGAATCTTTAGACTGACATATTCCAACTTTGGTATCAATACCTATGTCTTTTGAAGCTTGTATTAAATTACCAACAACATCATGAGAGGCTATTGCAGGAAATTCAATTGGTATGTATTGTTTTGATGTTCCATCATCCCGAACTGCAGCTGTAGCTATAAATATATCACCCTTAGTAGCTGATTTATCAACAGAGCCAGAGGTGCCAATTCTAATCAATACCTCAGCTCCTACATATGACAACTCTTCAACAGCAATTGCTGTAGAGGGACATCCGATTCCTGTTGAAACAACTGAAACATCTATACCTTTATAAGTTCCTTTATAAGCATTAAATTCTCTATTTTGACCTTGATGAATTGGGTTATCTAAAGAGTCTGCAATTATTGGAACTCTATTTGGATCGCCCGGCACTATTACGTACCGGGCGACTTCGCCAAATTTTATAGGTAAATGTTTAACTTGTTCAACTTTTTGAACAGTTTGCATTTACAGTTTTACTAGTCTTTTTGCCTTATGACAGCTAGTCCGCAAAGAACTGTCAAGAGACTTGCTACTAAGCAAAGTCCTGACAGCATACCGAATGCAGCATCTCCAGCCATTTCTGATGATGCCCAAGGATATATTGCGTACATTATACCTAGGCCGATAATACCAGCACCAAGACCATCTTTCGATGTTACTTCTCTCATACTATCCTCCTATCTACAAATTCATAGATACAACTGTAAGAATTACACCTACAACTGTACCTGCTGTTATTAAGACTGCTTTGCCCATATTTTCAGCTTTCATTATTGGACCAGTTACCTGCAAGTTTGTAGGTAACGCACCGATGATCGCTAACGCCAAGAATGACGACAGAATCTTGTCGGCTGAAGAAACAATAATGTTACTTGAAAATACTGCTGCCCACATGTCATTACCAGCTGCTAATAGTCCAGCTGTTAAAACATCTGAAGCATGTCCTGTAGCACCACCAAATACAAAAATTACAATTGGTGCTGCCATAAGTGACACAAAGACCGCTGAAGCTACTGATAAACCAAAGAATTTTAGTTTATCGTTAGCCCAACCCCATCTAGTTCCATAACCCCAAACCAAAGCACCAACAACGTTGCATGCTGCGAATGGAATTGAAACTGGGCCTGATATAAAGCCCATAGTTAGGTTTGTTATCACTCCGACTAGTGCTCCCCACCATGGACCGATTGTCATAGCAACAACTGCTGTTCCAATCATGTCCAAGAAGATAGGTAGCTTTAGAGCTCCTGCGACAGTTCCACCTATAACGTTCAAAACAGAAGCAACTGGTACTAATGCAATTACGTATGTTAATGGAACTCCACCGCCTGTGGAGCTACTTAGTTTTTCGCCCTGAGTGGCTTGTTCATTCATCTACTCTCCCCCTCGAAATAAATGAAATTGGGAGTGGTTTTAACCACCACCAATTTTTAGGTTTTTTGACAATGGTTATCCTTACGAACATTGATAATTTTATTCTATAAAAATTTTTTTAAGCATGCGTTGAAAAATTTAAATTTTAAAAAAAAACAGTAACTATAAAGATTTAGCTGCTTCTTCTACTGACAACAAGCTTTCATTCTCTTTTGACATACCTATTCTTTGAGTAAAACTTGTTATTTGGGGAGGTAAAAGGTTTGTCTTTTGCAGAGTAGATTGATCAGAAAATAATTTTGATGGTGTACCGTCAAAAATTAACTCTGTATCACACATCACTAATACTCTGTCTGTATCTTCTGCGACTAAAGGCATGTCATGTGAAACTACAATAACCGTCTTTCCTTGATCTTTTAGTTTCTTTATAGCTGATCTAATAGCCTTAATTCCGAGATAATCTTGACCTGTTGTAGGTTCGTCAAGAACAATTACATCTGGTTCCATGGCAATAATTGACGCCATACCGACGGACTTCCTTATGGAGAAACCTAGTCTATATGGGTTAGTTTCTAAGTAATCAACAAGACCAAATTCTTCTGAAATTAAATCAACTCTTCTCTTTATCTCATCCTCATCTAGGCCAATATTGATAAGACCAAACTCTAGTTCGTCTCTTACTGACGCTGCAAAGATTTGGTGATTTGGATTTTGAAATACATAACCAACTTTTCTTGCTAAAACATTTACAGAATGCTCTAAAGTGTCTAGCTCCCCAACATAAACATTTCCTTCAGTAGGCTTTAATAATCCATTCCAATGTTTAACTAAAGTAGTTTTGCCAGAACCATTTTGCCCAACAACTGATACTTGTTCTCCTTGTTTAATTTCAACATTTACATTATTAACAGCAATAACACCGTTTGGATATGTATGTTGTAAGTTTGAAACTTTTAATACAGTCATCCCTTGTACATCCTTTCAGCCTCATCTAGTGTGACTGGAATTGATTCGAACAGCTCGTGTTTTTTTGAAGCTAATTCTGTAACTTGAGGAACTCTGACACCAACATCTTCTTGATGGTCAACAAATTTAGGAAATATTTCCTGCGGAGTTCCGGTTTCATTTATTTTACCTTCGTCAAGAAGAATTAATTTATCCGCAAACTCAGCAATAACTTCAACTTCATGCTCTGCGATAATAACCGTTAAACCCTCTTCTTGATTTAAGCTTCTTGTAACTGAAAATACTTCTTCTTTCCCAATAGGGTCTAGGTTAGAGGTTGGTTCATCTAGAATTAAAATTTCAGGCTTCATAGCTAATGCAGAAGCCATAGCAAGTCTTTGCTGTTGACCGCCAGAAATCTCAAAAGGGGATCTTTCTTCAAAACCCTCTAGACCAACTAGTTTTAATGATTCAGTTATGTTTTTTTCAATTGTAGACTTTTCTACACCAAGATTTTGAAGACCCAAAGCAACCTCTTCAAAAACTGTAAGCTGACTCATTTGAAACTCTGGATTATCAAAAATACTTCCAACTTTTGTTGCTAATTGTCTAACAGGTATTTTCGGAGGTATCTCTCCTAAAACTTCAATTGCACCAAACATATCAGCACTTATCATATTTGGGACAATTCCATTTAAGGAAAGACATAAAGTTGTTTTTCCAGCACCGTGAGCGCCGAGCAAAGCTACAAATTCTCCCTTTTCGATTTCTAGAGAGACACCGTCAAGTGCATTCTTTTCTTCGCCAGCATATTGAACTGTTAAATTTTCGACTTTTATAACTGACATAAAAACCTCATCTTCTAAAAGGTTTTTTGACAATGGTTACCTTACAAACATTGAAATTGTTTCTTAGAATATCTTACACAATTGATTTAAGACTTTCATATTTATTTTTCATATATTGTATAAATTTATTTTCAAGTCAAAAAGTAAAAGAATATAATGAATCCATGAGTATTCCAGAGCTTCATTTACCCACAGAAGAGGCCAATTTTATAAAAAATCCATATAAAACCATGGGGGAATTTAGAGAAGAAACTCCAGTGTTCTGGGATGAAATAAATGGCTTATATTTTTTTACTCGATATGCAGACGTAAGGTCTATTCAGTCTACTAAAACATTTGGTACAACGTTCAATCACATCGAAGGTTTTGAAAAAGAATTGGAAGGTACTGACATACCATTAACATTTGTTGGTTATAAAAGATCTGATAAATATGCAACTTACGATAATTTCTGGAAATCGGAAGAATTTTCATTGCTTAACCTTGAAGGACAACTTCATAAAGAGTTGCGTGGTTTAGTAGCAAAAGCTTTTTTACCTAGATCAGTCCAGCAATTAGTTCCCTACATGGAAAAGAAATCTGAAGAATTGTTTGATAGTTGTAAAAATTCAGAATTTGATATGTTGAAAGATTATGCACAACCTTACTCAGTTAGTATTATCGGAAAGTTATTAGGCGTACCTGAAAGTGACCATTTAAAATTTTTAGACTGGTCACACAAAATTGTCAAAATGTATGATTTTGAAGTTACAGAAGAAAATGCAAATAATGCAGAAGAAGCAGCTAAGCAATTTATTGAATATACGCAAGATTTACTTGATAAACGAAGAAAGCAACCAGAAGATGACATGATTACTAGATTGTCGCAGGTATCAGAAGACAACAATTATCTAACAGATGATCAAATCATATGCACTGTTATTTTGCTTCTGAATGCTGGACACGAAGCAACTGTTAATACATTGGGTAACGGACTTCATGCATTGCTCACTTTAGACCAGTCATTTGACGAAATAAGGAATGAAACTGAAGACATTAATGACATTGTTGAAGAATTAATCCGATACGATAGTCCATTACAATTTTTTCAAAGATATGCACTAGATGATGTAGAGATTGGAGGGCACAATATTAGTAAAGGCTCAAAAGTTGCAATGCTTCTTGGTTCTGCAAATAGGGACCCTAGAGTGTTTGAAAATCCTGACCAAATAAACTTTAAACGAGAAATGAAAGACCACAGTAGTTGGGGTGGGGGTATACATTTCTGTATAGGAACTCATTTAGCAAAATTAGAATTAGGAGTTTCCTTTAATCACATACTTGAAAAACAATTCACCTTAGTAGAGGAGCCTTCAAGAACTGGTGCTTTTGGGATACGGGGTTTTAAAAATCTTCTAGTTTCAGCCTAGTTTTTTAATCTCAGGAATTATTTCGTTTATATTGTTCACAGTTGTAGTCAACATTCCCTCAACAAATAAGTTTCTATACCTTCTTTCATTAGCATTTATTGCAATTACTGGCTTTTCTTTTGCGTAAGTATGACCAATTTCTGCTGATGTTCCCGAATCAATATCTTGTCCTGTTAATAATGCAACTGTTAGATCAGCGTCTTCAAGGGCATCGAGGTCATTTTTAAATATTCTGTCTTTTGTTTCTTGAGACATATCGGTTCCTTTAAGCTCTGATTCGTCTATGCCTTTTTGATCTCTGTGAGGCAAAAAACATTCATAGCCATTTCCCTCGAGCTCTTTAGCTATATCTTCAAGATACATCTGCTCATGTTTGTTAAAAAGCGGGCCAGCAATATAAATTTTTTTAATCATAAAACTAAATTAGCAAAATTATTTAACCAATGTATTAACAATTCATTTAAACTCCATGTATGGGAAAATCTAAAAATTATGGTATGAATACCAAAGCACTTCATGCAAGTAAACGTTTTGAACCAATAACTGGCGATATTATGCCACCTTTACATTTATCAACTACTTATAAAAATGATGTTCCTGGAGAGTCTGAGTATTTTTATGGAAGAATCAATAATCCAACTAGAGAACTTTTTGAAAGGACTTTAGCTTCACTAGAAGGCATTGAAAACTACGAAGAGCAACATGCTTTTGCTATGGCTTCAGGTATGTCAGCTGTAAGTATTATCGCTGAACTTGCTAAGCCTGGTGATAATGTCGTTATTACAAAAGATGTTTACGGTGGAACTACTAACTATTTTTCACGAATAATCAGAGAGCGCGGGGTTGAAGTAAGCTTTTGTGACTTCTCAGATCTTGAATCACTAAGTAGTTTATTAAATGAGAAAACAAAGCTAGCTTGGATAGAATCCCCATCAAACCCATCAATGAAACTTTATGATCTACAGAAAATTTCTGATGTAGTTCATAAAAATAACACCCTTCTTGTTGCAGACAGTACTTTTTCAACACCATTCATTACTAGACCATTTGAACATGGAGTAGACATTATTATGCATTCAACTACAAAGTACATTGGTGGCCATAGTGATACTCTTGGCGGAGCCGTATTGTGTAATGATGCTGAACTTCATGAAACCCTAATGCTTTACCAAAGACAAGGGGGTGCAATTATGTCACCATTTGACTCTTATTTAGTGCAAAGAGGTCTTTACACGTTGGGACCAAGAATAAAACTTCATTCTGAAAATGCACACAAATTAGCTGAATATTTAGACAATTCTGAACACATAAAGGAAGTTAGATATCCCGGGCTAAAAAATTACGAAAATCACGATATAGCGGTTAAACAAATGGATTACTTTGGTGGAATGATGAGTTTCTATTTACAAGATAACATTAATCAGGAAAAATTCTGGAAATCATTAGATCTTTATAAACTAGCAGTTAGTTTAGGTGGGGTTGAAACTTTGATTGAACTACCTTATTTAATGACTCATGACAATGCTCAGGACACCGAGGCAAGTGCTCCTGTTGACTTAATTAGAATATCTGTCGGACTCGAAAATGTTGAAGATTTAATTGAAGACATGGAGTCTGCTCTTAATGAAGCAAAAAAATAATTATTTTTCATACGCTTTATATTCTGTATTTTTAACTGCTCTATTATTTATAATTTTTGGATACAACGGCTGGGGTCCGGCTGCAGCAAACGAACAGGCTATAGGGGAAATCTCAAGATGGTGTGAGCGGGTAAGCGGAGGTTTTTTCAGAGAACCAGCAAATACATTGGGAAATATAGGCTTTGTCTTCACGGGTCTATATATGTTTTACAAACTGTCTGAAGATGCAACAAACAATAAATTGCCGATGTTTGGTTCTTTTAAAATTGCACTTGTGTACGCTTCGGCCTCAACTTTTTTAGGCCCAGGCTCAATGGCTATGCACGGCACCCATACAAAATTTGGTGCATGGTTGGACAACGTTTCAATGATTAGCTACATACTTGTTTTATGGATATACAACTTAAAGAGACTGACTAAATTTTCTAACAAAGTTTATTTTTCAACTTATTCAATATTATTAGCTTATTACGCTTTCAGTTACTGGTTTTTAGATTCTGGCTTAGGCATTGGTGTAAATTTATTTGAGCTAAGCATTGGTTTATGGATTGCAACTGAGGTATTGATTAAATTTCCAAATATGTATGGAAGAATTCTGTCGGGCATTACTGTTCTTATCATTCAACAACTTTTTGGAAGTTCTGTTATTGAATCTTTTGCAAATTTTCAAGAAAATTGGGAGATGGCTTTGTACTTTGCTCCAGCATTGATACCAAACATAAAGCAAGACACTGAAAGAAAATACACCCCTTGGTTTTTTATTGGATTTGCTTCATTTTTTGGAGCTCTATTAATTTGGGGGACTGGGGTTCCAGATCATCCGTGGTGTAATCCAGACACGTGGTTACAAGCTCATATGATTTGGCATTTATTATGCGCTGTAGCAACTTTAAGCTTCTTTAATTTTTACAGAAAAGAGATTACGGCCTAAGAAACATATAGTCTTTTTGGTTAAGCTCAACCTGTTCTCTTGAAAAATATAATGGATACATATTGTTTGATATCCAATTATCTACTTGATCATCATAATACTTTGACATCACATGCCCAGATTGTCCTGAAGGTAGCACTGTTAAAGAATTATCAAAATTGCTTAAATCAACAACCATTCTCATTGATGGGTAGCTACCAATAGTAAAGTCGTCTCCAAATCCCCAATCTGTTGAGTTGATAGCGAAAGAAGACCCTCCTGCTTCAACTGGTCCGATATTGACTATGTTTGTCAAGATTGGTATTCCTGCTTCACCTAACAAGTTTGTAGGATAAGTAATTGTGTGTATCTCTCCCCAAGACCATTTATCATAATCTTCAGTACCAAACAATAAGACAATACTCTCGTCTGCCAGAACAAGAGTTCTTTCCAATATATCTGTAAGATTCTCTTTCTGAGAAGTGTTTATATCGTCCCATATTATATGGTTTGGATCTTTCAGTAGAGTTCTAAATATTTCAGAAGTTGAGTCTGAGTTTCCAGGTTGAAGTGATATTTCATTGCCTAGTTTATCTGTCACAACTAGTTCTTCAAATGTTTGCTCAGCCAAATGCTTGTAAAACACTGCCCAAGCTGCAGCTCCGCTTGAATCTATATTCATTTCAAATTTATTTTCACTGATAGCCCATTCTTTCATAGAAGTTAAGATGTTCGAATCCACATAAACATTGTTAAAAACATAAGGCAGGATATAAGCAGCTGAATAATCATAATTATTTATTTGCATGGCTTCCATATCTTCAACGCCTATCTTTTGAGAAATATATTGATTTATTACTCGCTCTATTGCCTCTGCTCTATAACCTCTTGCGTAATAATTAGGCCAGGGTTGTTCTGGGTGTACTGACTGGTTTGCAGTAATTATGTATCCTGAAGATGGATTAATTGTATATGGAAGCTCTTCAAATGGAACAAATCCTAACCAGTCGTTCTCACTTAACCAACCAGCTATTGGAAGATCACCTAATAACCCATCAGCTCTTATTGGAAGTTTACCTGGAGATTGATATGCTATATTCCCATCAATATCTGCATATAAAAGGTTTTGTGCAGGAACATCAAATAATCGACTTGCCTCTCTAAATTCATCCCAGTTTTTTGCATAATTAAAGTCTCTAATTCCAACAAATGTACTTCCTGGGATTAATGCCGGCCATGATAAAGATACTGAAAAATTATCAGGTAATTCTATTCTTGCTTCGTCTGCAAAAGAAAATTGATCCTCTTCTGGATTTAAATTTATTGGATAACTTCTGTCTGAGACAATAGGCCCATGATGTGTGGAGCGAACTTCTATAATAATTGGTTCAGAACCAGCTACTTCAATAATTTCCGTAACCCTATCCATGTCTTTCCATTCACCATCAACTTCATATTGATTAGGGTTTGAAGGGTTTATTTTTTCAATGAACAGGTCTTGAACATCTGGGCCCATATTGGTAAAGCCCCATGCAATATAACTGTTATGTCCAATCACAATATACGGTGATCCAGCAAACGAAAAACCAACTACGTCTAATTCACAATCTCTATTTTTTGGATAACAATGAAGTCCGTTTTCGTACCATATTGCTGGAAGCTGAACAGATAAATGAGGGTCGTTGGCAAGCAGCGGTAATCCTGAATCAGTGTGTTCTCCAGAAATTGCCCAAGAATTTGACCCTAACGATTGATTAGTTTGTAAATCTTTTGTTACATATTTTATAAAGACTGATTGATAAATTTGTTTAATATTGCTTGGTTTTCCCAGTGATGCAAAAGAACCTTTCCCCTCCCACTCTTCAACAATATACGGGTGTTCTTCGGGATATGGTGGTGTTAAAAGCTCTGCAATATCAGGATTTAAAGTATTGAATGTCTTTGAGTTTCTTATTTCTTGTTGGAAGTTTCCATTAAGATCATATGCCATCATTTTTGCCCATGCTAGTGGGTAGTGTGGTTCATACTTTCCAACTTTGTAGTCTGCATTTAAAAATTGTAAAAAGAAGTGCTCTAAACTTAATCTGTTCTGTGGTCTTGATTCGATATATGCATTTATACCACTTGTATAGTTAATAAGATCTTGTTTAAATTCTGGAGGTAAATTTTCATACTCTTCTAATGCAACTCTATTAAATCCAAAAGTTCTAAAAAGTAAATCTGCCCCTACACCAGGTTCACCTATTAAAGAAGCAAGCCTGCCTGTACTTAAGTGGCTCCAAAACTCTAGCTGCCAAAATCTGTCTTGCGCATGAACATAGCCTTGTGCAAACAATATATCATCTACATTTGTTCCATATATGTGTGGTATTCCTCGATCATCTCTAATGACCTCTACGAAATCAGTAAGAGGTAGTCCAGAAACATCAACTTCGTGATCCGGTAAGGGCATTCTAAAAATAACAACCCCTGCAACAATTACGATTGCTTGAAGTGCAATAAGAAAAACTATTAACCACTTAAAAACCTTTTTCAATAGTTCCTCCCCCTTATAAAACAATAATAGAGATTAAAGTCTGAGGTTGTCTATCCAGGTTGAGATTTCTTGAACAGTATTTCTATATACATTTAAAGCATGCTCGTCGGAATCATATGAAGACCTACTCGGGTCAACAAAATCATTGTGAATTCTATTTTTCCCATTTGGAAAGACTGGACATAACTCATTAGCGGAGTCACAAACCGTAAGAACATGATCAAAAGGTTCATTGGTAAATTCATTTACCAGCTTTGGATATTGAGAGCTTATATCATAACCCTCTTCAGCCATAGCTTTAACTGCGTATGGATTCACTATATCCTCAGGTTTTGTTCCGGCAGAGTATATATCATATTCTGGATATTTTGCTTTAAGCAAACCTTCAGCGATTTGTGATCTACATGTATTTCCAGTGCAAATGACTATTATTTTCACAAACCTAATAATAAATAAAATTTAAAATAAAAACATGGAAACTCAAGCAAGCAAAGAAAAGAAGTTCACAGAACAAATTGAAAAATGGATTATGTATTTTATGTATTTACTATTTGGTGGTTTATTTTTATTAATTTCAATACAAGGTTCATGGCGTGAAGGAGCGGTTTTGATCCCAATTGCTATTGTCTCTATTCCTCTTACAAAATGGGGGATGCGCTGGCAAAACGAAAGGTATATAAGAAGCGCGCAAAATCAAGATGATTTAGAAGTGGTAGTAAAAAGACTAGATCAAATCGAAAAAAGAATATCTAAATTGGAGGAGAAATGATAAGTATTCAATTGTTGTTAGAACATATGGCATGGGCAAATCAAGAAATCTACAAAGAAGTTAAAAAATTGGATACTAAGGTCCTTGATTATTACGTAATTGATCCTGAATGGACTGTGAGAACAATAATGGTTCATATTGCTGGTGCGTCGCACTTGTATGGCCAACGATTAAATGGTGAACCGTTTTCTCGGTTCGAACTTAAAAACACTGATGACTCTGAAATAATTGATGAACTTATCTCAGAACTTGAAAGAATAGATCAAAGTTTAATGAAGAATGTAGATAGAAACGATGAAAAAGTTACTTACATGACTTCAAAAGGAGAGGGGTCTAGTACAGTTTCCGAAATACTTTCACAATTAATTTTTCACGCAGGTGAACATAGAGCTCAAATTGTTGCTGCACTAGACAAACACAATGAAAGATCTATTAACTTAGATAATTTTTCTGTATGGAGCTATACCAACTCAATTAAATAGTTGAGTCTGAAACCCAATTTTCATATTCTGGCAGAGTAAAGACTGGCTCTAATACCGTGATTTTAGGGAGTTCATAAGAGTGTTTTTGTTTTACAATATCAACTACTTCTCTCATTAGAGAATCTTTAGTATATAAAGATACTTCAAATTCATAGTCTTCAACGACTTTTTCTTTCCACTTATAAGATGATTGAATTTTGTGAAAAGTACCACATGCGATCTTGTTTGTTTCTATAAGCAAGTTTATTAAGTTTTTAACTTTCTTCTCTTCATCAAAAGTTGTTTGAATAATTATCATATATCTAAATTAAGTTCATTTGCTGTAAAAGTCCAAAGGCTCTCTCGTAAATTATCATTGTAAACCATTTTGTTATGACTCATCATTGAGGGTTTTCCGTAAACTCCAAATATTTTTGGTGCGTAAACCTTGTATGCACTCACATTAACATCTTCAATTGCATTAATGATAGGTGCAATTCCTGTTTGAATATTTGTAGAAAAATATGTGTAAAAAGATTTTTTTATCTTCTTTACTTCATATGGTCTCGATTTTCTTGACTTTGTAATTCCTGGGTGAGCAGCAGTAACTGAGATGGATGTTTTTTTAAGCTTGTTTTCTAGTTCAAGAGCAAACATTGACCTAAGCAGATTCGTAAAATTGTACCTGCTGCTTGGAGAAAATGATTCTTGAGAGTGTAAGTCTTTTAACTTGAATGCTCTTGCCAAATACATTGAAAGGCTTGTTATTTGAACAATCCTGCCGGACCTTCTATGTAGATTTTCTAATAACATTAAAGCTAGCCTAAAAGCACCAAAATAGTTTACAGCAATCATTGATTCATAACCTTCTTCTGTTAATTCAAAATTCCTATAAATTAGACCTGCGTTATTATACAAAACATCTATCTCTGAAAATTCTGAATTAATTCGGTTTACAAATTGCGTAATGCTTGAAGGTTTTGATAAATCTAATTCTAAAAATACTGCTTTGTCGCCAAGATAAGCTTCAGCCATCTTTCCTTTTGAGATGTCTCTACAAGCTAAAATAACTTGATAGTTTTTAGCAATTAAATTCTCAGCAACAGCTAATCCAATACCTTTATTACCACCCGTAATAATTGCAGTTTTACTCATAGTTCCTATCAGTTTATTTAATTTGTATAATTAAATAAATGTATTATCTACTCGGTGCAATTCTTTTTTTAACAGCGTTGAGGTATTTCAACGTAGTTCCTCAATTGTCTAATAAATTTTGGAGGTATGTTGATTACACAGTGCTTTTATTTGGTTTTGTAATTTTCCTATCAAGAATTCCTCCATTTTTATCAGGTGTGGTGTTGAGTGCGGTTTTATTTTATGCTTGGCAAAAAGGGTTTTTTAATAAATTTCGTTAAGGAATAATTTCTAACAATATATCTACTGGTTGTGCAACCCATGTATCAAATTCATCAATCATCTCATCAGCTGATTTTCCAAAATTAGATTTGAATGCCTCTTCAAAACCAAGGTTTTCAATTTGAGTCCAAAAATCTACTCTAAAAGTCTCTTCGCTTGTGTTGTGAATTAAATAAGCAACAAACCATGTAAGAATATCGTAGGAGTTAAATTCTTCATCATAACCTAGTTCTCTTAAACTTTTACCTGTACTGAAGTATGGATTAATTGCTTGTGCTTTATTTTCCATTACTCGTTTTAAGTATCCAGAATCTACACCAGGCTCTTTGGAGTACCAATATTGTGCCATATATTCTGCCCCACCTTCCATAAGAAAGGGGACTTGTAGTTCATTTCCGTTGAAATACACATTTCTATTACTTGTTCTCCAGTCGCCATCTGTATCTGGCAATTCAGGTACTGATAAGTTTGAATGTTGATAAACATGAAAATATTCATGCATTACTACTGATTTATAGTCCTCTTCTTCAGGGCCTGGATATTTAGAGGACATAATTAGAGCATTAAAGTAATACCCTATATCATCCCTTATGTAATTACTAACTGCGGCTCCTCCATCAGTTATATATCTATAAAAAGGTGACCAGCCATCTCCACTTTCATAAGGATCTCCATTTGCACAATCCCACTGTTTATTCCAAGTTGGGTCTTTTTCTGTTCTGATCTCACACCATTTTTCATCTAAAGCTATTGTTTCTTCTTTGCCTGAACCAACAATCCATATTTCAAGAGGTCCATAGCTTCCCCAAAAACCTATAGCTTTATTAACCCATTCGACAGTAAGGTCAATAGTTGCTTGTGAGACATCTTCCGCTGCATAAACCTCGGGCTTTGCATCTGTAGCACCCCAAAGTATTTTCTTTTCTAAAACAGACGTCCTAGTTATTTCTTCATCATTAGAAGCTGTTTCTGCTGTGCCTCCACACATTGATAAAATTAATAAGGTTATAAGATATTTTTTCATTCGTAGTATTTATCGTTATATAAAAGCCATCTTACAGAGAATATCCCAATTACTAAAGCGAACAGCATTGTCATGTTTGGAAATAAATAAAGTAATGTTATTGAGCCAATGATGGTAACAAATATTACTAACATTTAATCCTTTACTGGTTTGTAGAATGTTTTATTCCTACCTTCAACTAAATGATAAACGTTCATAAGTGCAGTTTTGTCATCCTCAACAGATTCAGTCAATTCGTATTCATCCATTAACTCAAACATCCTATTTTTATAATCAATTTTTGTAGGAACAACTGTGGCGTTCAGTTCTTTACCAATGTAATGAAAACCACTTTTTATAGTTTCATTGGATTTCATTTCACCTTCTACAGTTAAATAAAGGATGAAATTATCTTTTGTTTTAAGTTGTTCTATTACTTGTCTAGTAACACCTGTTGATTTTGTTCTCCAAACTGGTATTCCACCAAACTCAAGTAACAATCTATTTTGAAACTTGCCAAAAGGGTGGGGAATTCCTAATTTATCTGGATTTTTTTTAAATGGTAATGGTACAACTATCCGAGTAAACATCGAAACAGAGCCAAGAAAGTAAAACTTCAAATCTGTTGCTAAGCAAACGAAAAATGCGTAGATTGAATCAAAAGTGGAAGAATGAGGTGCAGATGCAATTATTATCCTTTTTTTATCAGGAAGATTTCCAACAATTTTCCAATTAATAAGTTTTAAAACGAATCTTCCAATAGGGCCAAGAATCTTTCTTTTTTTAATAGGGTGATTACTTGTTATTTTGAGGTTACTCATAAGCTAATTTTAGCTTATCACTCAACCCCATCATTACCTAGTTTTTTGTAATTTCTATAACTTGCCTTGAAAGCATCTCAAGGTTTTTATTGTTGAAATTTATTACCCATACACCAACATACAAAACTCCAATGACAAGAAATAGAAATGCGTACCCTCTACCGGGACCAGTCCCAACAAATGGAGACAAAATATCAAGATTGTTTGGATAGTATGAAAATTCTATGTAATCACCTAAAGGACCAGCAATAACAACTCCTAAGGGTCGCAGCATCTGGGCAATTGTTCCTCTAAGTGCTAGAGCTCGACCTCTAATTTCTTCAGTTGTAATGGCTAGCCATGCTCCTGAGGAAACAGTGTATTGAACTGTTCCACTCACTCCAGCAATAACACCGTGAACACATAAAAGAAAAATACTTGGTCTTACTGATCCAATAATCAAAGCCAATCCACCTAAAAGTCCACAATATATAGCTACTTTTAAATTTCCCTGGAGCCAGTCAGCTAAGCGTAGTGAAATAATTGAGCCAAAAAGAAAAGCCAGGCCAACACTCGACTCAACAATTCCTAGCCCAGTTGCATCGGTAAAGCTTAAAATCATCGGAGGAATAAGTACTTGTGTGAAGCCCCACAAAAAATTACATATTGATAAAATTAGCACCAACGAAAGTAGTCCTTTTTGTTTTTTTAACCAGTTGTATGCTTCAACTAAATCAAAGTAAATATTTTTTATGCTCAAGTTACTTTTGGTATCAATTTTTTTACTTTTAAATAATGTAATTGTTGCTATTCCAAATAAACAAGTAATTACATCAACAAGAATTACTCCCGTTAAACCAAAAAATGAATAAATGAAGGCTCCTCCTATTGGACCAATAAGAACAGAGATTGCTTCAGCGCTTTCGAACAAAGCTGAAACTTTTGTTACCTCATTCTTTTTCACAACATCTCCTAAAAAAGCACTCCATGTTGTCCAGTGTGCTATTTCAAAAATACCAAAAGCTAAAGCAAATGGAATAAGTAAGGTCAATGTCAACGCTTCATTCAGTGCAAGATACCCAATAACACACATCAGTACAGCAATAATTAAGTCAAAAGTTATTATTAATGTTTTCCTTGGAAACCTGTCGGCAAGCACCCCTCCAAAAGGTCCTGTAACTACGCCCACTATTGCAACAGTGAACAAGATTGTTGATAAAGCGCTTGCTTTACCTGTTGTTTCGAATATCCATACACCTATCGCAAAGAAAGACATAGAAGATCCTGTCCAAGAAACTGTTTGGCCAAACCAGAGAAGATAGACTTTTTTACTCATGTGAGTATTTAATAATATCGGTATGAAATATTTAAAAGCTTTTTTAAGCGTTTAAGTTATTTTTATTAAACTCTTCAAGTAATTCTTTTGTTGGAAGGTGTCTTGCACCTGAACCTAGGAGTTTGAAGGCAGCCACTTGATTGCCAGTGTCTAAAGACTCTTTGATATCTTTTCCCACACATGATGCATATATAAATCCGGAATTGAAAGCATCTCCTGCACCAACTGAATCTACGGGTGAGATTGAAATAGCATTTGATGCAACTTTATTATTTTTTGTAATTCCTAATGCTCCATTTTCTCCATTTCGACAAATAAACATTTGCTTGTTTGAAATATTTTTACCAAGGTTGTCCTCATTTCCATCAAATAATAACAAAAACTCTTCATGCAAATTTCCAAATACAATAGTTGAGTGAGAGACAGCTTCTAAAACAGTTTCTTTAAAGCTCTCACTTAATCCCCAGAGTTCGGACCTTAAGTTAAGATCAAATGAAACTGTTTTGTTGTTTTCTATACATAACTTCATTGCTTCGAGCATAGTCTCTTTTACAGGACTGAAACGCAGACTAATTCCTGATACATGTAGCCAATCACAATTAAGTAAATCTTTTTTAGATTTATCACCAAAAGTGTATTGGTTGTGTGCTCCTTCTTCAGGTGGCCAAAGAAAAAAGTGCCTTTCACTGTTCTCTTCAACGACACCTATAACCATTGCTGTACTGTAATTATCTAATAGTTCTAAATTTTCTAAATATTTTGTAGCATGCTTATTTATTTCAGATAAATCTGAATGTTCTTTAGCTATTTTAGCAAAGTCTTGAGAAGATATCTTTGAAGGATCTGATAATTTGTCGTTTAAACTATTATATTTTTTAATAATGTTCTTTAGCCTATCTTCAAATGCCATAATAAAAATGTGTTTTATGAAAATTAGCTTTGAACTTAACAGTTTAAACTGAATCTATCAAGCTTTCATGAAGATAAAGACTTTAATAATGCTAATATATTTTTTCTTACCTCTGCAGTTGGTATTTTTTTATAATACTCAACCAAATTTTCAATTTCTTTTGATTTAACATTGATCCCAAATGCATTTTTATTTACATCAGATGCATAATTAATTTTTACTTCTGGAGTCACATAATCATCAATTCCTTCAAAGAAATATTTTATGTCAATTCCCAAAAATTTAGCAAAATCATAAAGTTTACTTGCACTAATTCTATTTGTGGCTTTTTCATATTTTTGTACTTGCTGAAAGGTTAAGTTAACAGAACCTGCAAGGTCATCTTGACTGATGCCTTTTTCTATTCTTT
>Ga0208763_1000067_pt1 | contig 23464 bp, 22 predicted proteins | sample ETNtaG_20_FD_185756 | JGI IMG/M metagenome (GOLD analysis project Ga0208763, IMG submission 185756) | Marine microbial and viral communities from oxygen minimum zone, Eastern Pacific Ocean - ETNP201306PF45B (SPAdes) (version 2) | ecosystem: Environmental > Aquatic > Marine > Oceanic ... | reverse complement strand
AACAAAATAAAAACTGAATTTGGAGATTTTATAAAATTAACTGTACCATATTATTCTACAAACTCTGAAATAGGAACCCCTGAACTTCCTTCGTTAATGAAATTAATATCTGTTCCAAATGGTTCAGAAGTTGATGTAAATATTATTAATAAAGTTTCAAAAAAAATAAAATTATCAGATTTTGGTATTAATGATAAAATTTTACCAAATCAACCATCTATTTCTAAAAGTGCTAACGAAGATGAAATTATCTTTCATATAAATGAATCTTCATATAAAATAGATGATTTATCAAACGCGAAATTAGTAAGTACTGAATTTCTAGGAAAAATGAGAGGAGTTCAATTAGCAAGAATCATAATATCTCCATTTTCATATAACCCTGTTAAACAAGAAATTGAAGTTATAACTAATTTAGAGATTGAAATAAAATTCAATGTGAAAAATAATCAGAGTATAAATCAGACATATTATTCTGCAGAATTTGAACATTTATATAAGAAATGTATTAATTATTTACCACCTACACCTGAGGATATAATTACTACTTATCCAGTAAAATATGTTATTGTTTCTGATCCATTATTTCAAAATGCATTACAACCATTTGTAGAATGGAAAACCAAAAAGGGCTTCCATATTATAGAAGCTTATACAAATGATCCCAATGTTGGAACAACGACTACATCAATAAAATCATTTGTTGAAAACCTTTATAATAACGCAACTGTCAATGATCCAGCACCTACCTACTTGTTATTAGTGGGAGATATTGCTCAAATTCCATCTTTCAGTGGAAATTCTGGTTCACATGTCTCTGATTTGTATTATTGTGAATTTGATGGTGGTGGAGATTTTTATCCAGAAATGTATTATGGAAGATTTTCAGGAAATACTATTGATGAAATTGAAAATCAAATAGAAAAATCTTTAACGCATGAAAAATATCTATTTGCTGATCCAAATTTTCTAGATGATATTGTTTTAGTAGCTGGAGTTGATGCAGCTTATGCTCCAACATATGGTAACGGTCAAATAAACTATGCAACTGATAATTATTTTAATATTGCTCATAATTTAACTATTAATAATTATCTGTATGGTTCTGGCACACCAATTACCTCTGATATGCCTCAAGCTTCAGCAAGTATAATTAGCAACATAAGTGAGGGAACAGGTCTTTCAAATTATACGGCGCACTGTGGGTCAAATGGATGGGGAGATCCTAGTTTTAATACAAGTGATGTATCTACGCTTCAAAATTTTAATGAGTACGGGCTAGTTATAAGTAATTGTTGTTTGCCAAATAAATTTGATGAACCTGTTTGTTTTGGTGAAGCTTTGCTTAGAGCAGAAGATAAGGGTGCAGTTGGTCATATAGGTGCAAGCAATAATACCTATTGGGATGAGGACTATTGGTGGTCAGTAGGAAACACTTCAAATATTACAGCCAATCCTACATATTCAGGAACAGGTTTAGGTGCATATGATTCATGGATGCATGAAAATGGAGAGCATCAAGATGATTGGTTTATTACACAAGCACAGATTCTACATGCTGGAAATCTTGCAGTTACTGAAGCTGGAGGAGCAGAAGAATATTATTGGGAGATTTATCACTTGATGGGAGATCCATCTCTGATGCCTTATGTTGGTATTCCTACAACTATTAATGTGTCACATAACTCTATTATACCTACAGGTGCAACTACTTTTGTAGTTAATTCTGAAGAAAATTCATACGTTGCATTATCAATGAATGGAGTTCTTTTGGATGCACAACTTTGTGATGCAACTGGAATTGTAAACTTAAATTTCAGTCCTATTTCAAATATGGGGTCTGTAGATGTTGTTGTTACAAAACAATTTAAGCAACCTTACATTAATACTGTTCAGTCGATGTCGCCTAATGGTCCATATGTTACTGTTTCAAATAATATTCTTTCAGATCTTAATGGAAATAATAATTCGTTAGCTGACTATAGCGAGTTAATTAATTTAGATGTAGATCTTTTTAATTTGGGTGGAGGTAATTCACAAAACCTTAATTTAGTTTTATCAACAAATGATCAATATATTTCTATTGTTGATTCTCTTGAAACAATAGGTTTAATCAATTCAAATCAAACCATAACAACATCTAATGCATTTTCATTTCAAGTAGCAGATTTAGTACCAGATCAGCACTTAGCACCTATGCAATTAACTATTTCAGATTCTCAAGGAAACGTTTGGAATTCAACTATTAATGTAACACTTAATTCTCCTGTTATAAATCATCTTAGTTTCACCGTTAATGATTTAGTTTTAGGTAATGGTAATGGTAAATTAGACGCTGGTGAGACTTTGGAGTTAATTGTAGAGGTTAATAATATTGGTCATGCAGATTCTTATAATTTAACAGGATCTTTATCATCATTGAGTAGTTATATTACTTTTAATAATTCAACAGTTACATTTCCTATATTAAATACCTCACAATCTCAGAATTTAGTTTTTAATATAACAGTTGATTCTAATACTCCTGTTGGAACAAATATTATTTTTCCATTTGATGTAACAGATCAGATCTATTCATATCAAACTGATTTTAATGAACATGCTGGTGAAATAAATGAAGATTATGAGACTGGAGATTTTTCAAATTATTCTTGGTTACAAGGAACTTTCCCTTGGGTAGTAGATGGAAATCAAATTTATGAAGGAGTATATAGCTCTAGATCTGCGTATAATCTGCCAGATGGTGAAGAGTCAGAACTATCAATTTATGTAAATGTACTTGCTCCAGGAGATATTTCATTTTATAAATATGTTTCTTCTGAATACAATTTTGACTTCTTGAAATTTAAAATTAATGGCACAAAAGTAGGAGAGTGGTCAGGTGAAGATACTGCTTGGAGTTTTGTTTCATTTCCTGTTCCTTCTACTGGAACTCATACTTTTAAATGGGAATATGATAAAGACGGGTCTTGGAGTGATGGAGATGATTGTGCATGGGTAGATTACATTGTATTTCCTCCAATTTATACTAATCAAACTTCCGTTTTGGATAATAATTTAGAAATGAAAATTTTTCCTAATCCATCTGTGGGAGATTTCACTATATCTTTTAATGATTCAAAAAAACACAACCTAGAAATTTCAAATTTGAAAGGTAAAAGACTTATGTATGTTGAAGATATAGTTTCTGATCATGACTTTAACTTTAAGCATCTTAAGTCTGGTATTTACCACATAACTATTTTACCTGAAAATATTACTTATCAAATTGTAAAGCAATAGTGTCAAAAATAGTCGCAATTGATTATGGTACTAAGAGAATTGGTATTGCTATTTCTGATTCATCTAGAAAAATAGCATTTGCATTAGAAACAATTTCAAACCAAAAAATATTTAATTTTTTGGATGATCTTTTAAAAAAAGAACAAGTGTCAACTTTTGTTATTGGTAATCCTATCAATCTTCAAAATAAGGAAAATATCATCTCTAGTGAAATAGATTTATTTAAGAAAAAACTTAAGAATAATTTTTCTAAAATAGAAATTAAAGAAATTGATGAAAGATTTACCTCTGTGATTGCTAAAAACACAATTATCAGTTCTGGTATTTCTAAAGCAAAGAGAAGAAATAAAAAACTAGTTGATAAAATAAGTGCAACAATTATTTTACAAGATTTTTTAGAAAGATTACAATAGGATTTTTGATTTTAAATATTGTCCTGTAAAAGAATTTTTTTCTAGTATTATATTTTCAGGAGTTCCTTCAAAAATTATTTTTCCACCCTTATCACCTCCATGAGGACCTAAATCAATTATCCAATCAGCACACTTTATTACATCTAAATTATGTTCAATACAAATAATAGAATGACCTTTTTCTAATAAAGAATTAAAAGATTTTAAGAGTTTTTTAATATCGTTGAAATGTAGTCCTGTAGTAGGTTCATCAAAAATAAATAGAATTTTATTTTGAGTATTACCTTTAGAAAGAAATGATGCAATTTTTGTTCTTTGAGCTTCGCCACCACTTAATGTGTTTGATGACTGACCTAATTTTATATATCCTAGTCCAACATCTTGCAATGGTTTAATTTTATTAGCTATAGAGATTTGGTTGTTTTTCATAAAAAAATCTATGGCAGAATTAACGGACATTTCTAAAATTTCAGAGATATTTTTTTTATGAAATTTAATTTCAAGAATTTCTTTTTTAAATCTTGTTCCTTTACAATCTTCACATTTTAGATGTACATCGGCCATAAATTGCATTTCTACTGTTATTTCACCTTCTCCTTTGCAAAAGTTGCATCTGCCCCCATCCACGTTAAAAGAAAACATTCCACTTTTATATTTTCTTGCTTTTGATAATGATTGATTTGCAAATAATGATCTTATATCGTCGTAAGCTTTTATGTATGTAATTGGATTCGATCTTGATGATTTTCCTAATGGATTTTGATTTATAAATTCAAGTTTGTTAATATTACTATTAGTAATATGTATTGACTTATAATTTCCTTCGTCTTTCTCATAAATCCCAATATAATTATTGAATGCTGGCTTTAAAACATCTTTCACAAGAGAAGATTTACCTGAGCCACTTACTCCAGTAATAAGGGTAAGACTATTTAGTGGAAAGTTAACATCAATATCATTTATATTATTTTTTTTAACTCCTGTTAATTGTATATAGTCATTAGATTTTCTTCTTATCTCAGGTAAATTTATTTGAAGTTCATTGTTTAGATATTTGGTGGTAAGACTTGAGTTTGACTTGTGTAATTTACTTGTTTTATCATTAAACATTATTTCACCTCCATTTATTCCTGCTTCAGGTCCAATATCTATTAAATAATCAGAGTTAAGCATTATTTCTTCATCATGTTCGACAACTATAAGCGTATTTCCAATGTCCCTCAAGTTCTTTAAAATCTTTATAAGTTTAATAGTGTCTTTTGGATGAAGTCCTATACTTGGTTCATCAAGAATATACATAGACCCAACAAGAGAACTTCCAAGTGAGGTTGCTAAATTAATTCTTTGAGATTCTCCTCCAGATAAAGTGTTTGATTTTCTATTTAAACTTAAATATTCAAGTCCTACATCATTTAAATATTGTAATCTAGTTTTAATTTCATTTAAAACTCTTTGTGCAATAGTTAAATCTTGTTTATTAAGTTTTAAATCCTTAAAGAAGTCCAATGCATTTTTAATAGATAGATTTGTTATTTCTGAAATACTTTTATCTCCAATCTTTATATATTGAACTTCTTTTCTTAATCTTGTGCCTTGACATTCATCACAAGAGGTTTTACCACGATATCTTGCGATTAATACTCTGGCTTGAATTTTATATTTTTTTGTTTCTAAATAATCAAAAAATTGATTTATTCCTTTACATTTTTCATATCCGTTCCATAAAATGTCCTTTTCCTTTTCAGAAAGTTCTTTATACGCTCTGTGAATAGGGAAATCGTATTTAATAGATTTGCTTATAAATCTATCTTTCCATTTAGATAATTTTATTCCAGACCATGGTGCTACTACACCCTCATAAACAGATAAATCTTCATCTTTAATTACTTTCTTTCTATCTATTCCAAGTATGCTTCCATAGCCTTCACATTTTTTACAAGCTCCATAAGGATTGTTAAAAGAGAATAATTCAGGAGATGGAGTTATAAAATTTATACCGTCTAATTCAAATCTTGTCGAAAATTCCTTTTTGATTTTACCATTAAAAATTATACAACTTCCATTTCCTTGATGTAAAGCATTTTCTATAGAATCAGTGATTCTATTGATATCAATATCTTTTTCAATTATTATCCTATCAATAATTGTCAATAATTTTTTATTATTTATTTTCTTAACATCTAAATCTTTTATTTTTTCAATTTTATTGTTGATTAATAATCTTGAATATCCCTTAATTTTTAATCTTTTAATTAATTCGTTATTATTTTCATCTTCATTCTTAAAATCTGAAGTAATTAGAATTTTAGAATTAATATCTTGATTTAAAATATATTTTAAAATGTCATCAACTTTATCTTTTTTAACAATACTATTTGAAATTGGCGAAAATGTTTTCCCTATTCGGGCATAAAGTAATTTTAAAAAATCATATATCTCAGTAGTTGTTCCCACAGTTGATCTAGGATTTTTTGTGATAGTTTTTTGCTCTATCGCAATGGCAGGACAAATCCCATTGATTTCTTCAACATCAGGCTTTTCAATTTTACCAAGAAATTGTTTTGCATATGAAGACAAACTTTCAATGTATCTTCTTTGCCCTTCAGCATAAAGAGTATCAAAAGCTAATGTTGATTTACCTGAGCCTGAAACACCTGAAATTACAGTTATTTTATTCTTATATACAGAAAGAGAAAGGTTTTTTAAATTGTGCTGTTTGGCACCAATAATGCTTATTTTATTCTTTTGGGTTTCTTGTTTCTTACTCATGTAAAATGATCGAATTTTGCAAAAATAAACATTATCATTTGTATAGTTTCTAAAGTTTATCTATTTTTGAATTGAATTAGAAAATTAACTCTAAAACCTAAAGCTTATAGCATAAACATCTACTTAATTTATTATTAACCAAATTAAAGTAGTATGCTATTAAGTAATCTTTCAGATCAAGAACTAGTAAAAAATTATATCAATGGAGATAATAGCTCTTTTGAGGCCTTGTTAAATAGACACAAGAATAGAGTTTTTGCCTTTATTATGTCGAAAATTAAAAATAAGGATCTTAGTGAAGATATATTTCAAGATACTTATGTCAAGGTTGTAAATTCACTTCAGAAAGGTAAATATAATGAAGAAGGAAAGTTTTTGCCATGGGTTATGAGAATTGCACATAATCTTGTTATTGATCATTTTAGAAAACAAAAGAAAATGCAAATGATAAGATCAAATAATGATTTTGATATTTTTGATGTAATTAAAGATTCTAAAATTAATGCTGATGAAAAATTAATAAAAGATCAGATTTTTAGTGATTTAAATTCCTTAATTGACAAATTACCATCTGATCAAAAAGAAGTACTTAAGATGAGATATTATGAAGAGCTTAGCTTTAAAAAAATTGCAGAATATTTTGATATTTCAATTAATACTGCCCTTGGAAGAATGCGTTATGCGTTAATAAATTTAAGAGCACTAAGTAAAAAACATCATGTAGATTTACACAATTAGACTTTTTACATAATAATTTTTTTTCTTTATCGTTATTCATGTATTAATCAAAAGAATATATATGAATAAAAACTCTACTAAAAGTCACAAAAACAAAGAAGTTAATAAAAATTTAAAAACACAACTAGATAAGTATCCATCTAAAAAAACATTGGATTTTATTTTGTCTTATTCAAAATCTACAAAATCCTTATTAGGAAATAAATTCATTGTTTCACTAAATTAAATTTTTGTTTTTTGTTAATAATTAGCACCTGAATTTCTTGATGCTTATGTCATATTTTTAGTAATTTGTCTAAAAAAAAATATGAGCGAAAAAGAAAAAAATGCTAAGTTAAAAGTCCTTGAATTAACCCTAGGGAAACTTGAGAAGTCCTATGGTAAAGGGGTTGTAATGAAGCTTGGGGATAAGATTGCCGAAGATATTGATGTAATACCTACAGGATCTATTGGTTTAGATCTTGCTTTAGGAGTTGGTGGATATCCAAGGGGTAGAGTCATTGAAATATATGGTCCGGAGTCTTCAGGAAAAACAACTCTAACTATACATGCAATTGCTGAAGTTCAGAAACAAGGTGGCATTGCTGCATTTATTGATGCTGAACATGCATTTGATTCTGTTTATGCATCATCTTTAGGTGTTGATATTGATAATTTACTTATTTCACAACCTGATAATGGTGAACAAGCACTTGAAATAGCTGATCACTTAATTAGCTCTGGAGCTGTTGATTTGGTTGTTATAGATTCAGTAGCTGCCCTTACTCCTAAATCTGAAATTGATGGAGAAATGGGGGATTCAAAAATGGGACTTCACGCTCGATTAATGTCGCAGGCTCTTAGAAAATTAACAGCGACAATAAGTAAAACAGGATGCACTTGTATTTTTATAAATCAAATAAGAATGAAAATTGGTGTAATGTTCGGAAATCCAGAAACAACAACAGGTGGAAATGCTCTTAAATTCTATTCTTCAATAAGACTTGACATTCGAAGAATTGGAGCAATTAAAAACGGAGAAAATATAACTGGAAATAGAACTAGAGTTAAGGTAGTTAAAAATAAGGTAGCACCTCCATTTAAAAAAGTTGAATTCGATATTATGTTTGGTCAAGGTATTTCTAGATCTGGTGAGGTTTTAGATGCAGCAGTTGAAGCAGATATTATAAATAAAAGTGGATCATGGTTTAGTTATGATGATACTAAATTAGGTCAGGGAAGAGATGCTGTAAAGCAAATGATTTCTGATAACCCTGAACTATGTGAAGAATTAGAAACTAAAATCAAAGAATTGTCGTCTTAATATTAAAGATGAGAATACTATTTTTTTTCCTTTTTTTTATATGTTTTTTCTCATGTAATAATACTGTTGAGAAAGAAAATGATTCTAAATCTCAAATAGAAATACTATCACAGAAAGTTAATTCAAATCCAAATAACACTCTACCTCTTTTAGAAAGAGCAAAATATAATTTAGAAAGAAGAAAGCTTGAATCTGCTCTATTTGATTTAAATCAGTGTATTAAAATTGACTCTCTAAGTAGCGAATGTAATTATCTTGCTGCTCTTTGTTATTTTGAAATTTCTAAATATGATAAATCGAAGACTGATTATGGTAATCTAGCTTTAACGTGTGTTAAAAATTCACTTTTAAATGAAAAAGACAATTTTTTAGCTTTAGCTCTATATGGTGAAATAAATATTGCTTATGCAAAGTATAAAGAGGCAATTGATTTGTTTAATCAATCTTTAAGTTTAGAATATAATCAATATGAAGCTCATCATTTGATGGGTTATGCATTTAAAAAATTAGATCAATTAGATAATGCTATTAATTGTTTTCAAAATAGCATTAATATTAACCCTGATTTTATTGAGCCATATATTGAAATTGCACTTATATATCAATTAAAGAATGATACTTTAACATCAACTTTTTATGAAAATGCTTTAAATATTGATTCCACAAATCTTATAGCTCTTTATAATCTTGGCTTATATTATCAGAGTAACTTATCTTATAATAAAGCATTAGACACTTATAATAAACTTCTAGATTTTGATGCTTTTAATGCGAATACTCATTATAATATTGGATTTATTCATATGGAATTAGATTTATTTGACATAGCAGTAAATAATTTTGCTGATGCGATTTATTCTAATACGGCTTTTTATGAAGCCTATTATGCTAGAGGGATTTGTTTTGAAACACTTGGCAATATTGCTCAGGCAGAAGTAGATTATAAACGAGCAATAGAAATTAATCCTGATTATAAATATGCCAAAGATGCATTGCAAAATTTGAAAACTAATAATCAAAAATATAATTAATATGACTATACAAGAATTAATAAATCATGATATTAAGCAGGCAATGCTAGCCAAAAATGTTGATAAACTTTCTGCTCTTAGGTCAGTAAAATCTGCTTTCCTTTTAGAGGCTTCAAAAGACGGGAGAGATAATATTACTGATGAAATTGCTCTTAAGATTATTTCAAAATTGGTTAAGCAAAGAAAAGATTCTGCTCAAATTTACAATGATCAAAATAGAGCTGACCTTGAAAAAGATGAGCTAGCTCAACTAAGGCATTTAGAACATTATCTTCCCAAGCAACTTTCGGAGCAAGAAGTTAATGAAATTTTAGATGAAATTATTGTTGAACAAGGTGCTGATTCAATGAAAGATATGGGAAGAGTAATGTCGATTGCAACTGAAAAACTAAGTGGTCTTGCAGATGGAAAATTAATTGCAGCTTTAGTAAGAAATAAGCTACAGTAATTACCAGCTTATTTCCCAGTCTTTGAAATCTGCTGCAAGGCAATCTATTTTGTAGTCTTTTCTTCCACCTACAACTTCTTGAATCTTATTTTTTGCAGTATTTCTAATTCCATTCAAACCATGAGTTAGCTCAAGATTATTTCCATCTTTAATACCATTTCTATAATTTGATTCATTATGCCAAATGTGTAGGTTCATTTGTGATAAAACAATAATTGCCCTAATAGTTTTGGCATCAATTTTATCATCCGTTTCATCTAAAAGAATTTGTATATCATTTATAATATCCAAAATTTCTTTAGAGTATTCTTCTTTATGCTCATTTATAAAAACTTCCTTTAACTGAGCAATTGATAACCTATCAATTAACTCACTTAGAGTAGGTAAATATTTTCTATTTTTCATGATAGAATTATTTTAGACTTGTAGCTAATTGTTTAAATGCTTCTGGATGATTCATTGCTAAGTCGGCGAGTACCTTTCTATTTAGTTCAATTCCATTTGAGTGAACTTTACCCATGAACTTTGAATATGACATTCCGTGAAGTCTTGCACCTGCATTAATTCTTTGAATCCATAAAGCTCTAAATGTTCTTTTTTTATTTTTCCTATCGCGATAAGCATATAACATCCCCTTCTCAACAGCATTTTTTGCAACAGTGTGAACATTTTTTCTTCTACCAAAGTAACCTTTGGCTGCTTTTAAAATTTTTTTTCTACGTGCCTTGGCGGCAACTGAGTTTACTGATCTTGGCATTTTATTTTATTTTTTGATAATTAGTGACGATTTAAGTCCTTGAAATGACTAATTACCTGGTTAATAACCTTAATTAATTTATATGCAGAGTTGGTCTTTTATACTCTTTACATCTGCATCATGTACTAAACCTGTCTTAGTCAAGTTTCTTTTTTGTTTAGTCGCTTTTTTTGTTAAAATATGCGATTTGAATGCATGTTTTCTTTTTATTTTTCCTGAACCGGTAACTTTAAATCTTTTTTTCGCGCCGGCTTTAGTTTTCATTTTTGGCATAATTCCTTTTTTTATTATTTCTTTTTAGGTGCAATAATCATTATCATTTTTTTTCCATCTAACTTAGGCATATTCTCAACAATTCCATATTCCTCTAATGCCTGTGCTAATTTTAATAATAATATTTCTCCTTTGTCTTTAAAAATTATTGTTCTTCCTCTAAAAAAAACAAAAGCTTTAACTTTTGCACCTTCCTGTAAGAATTTTATTGCATGTTTTAATTTAAAATCAAAATCATGATCTCCTGTGTTTGGTCCAAATCTAAGCTCTTTTATTACTACTTTTTGAGCCTTTGATTTTATTGCCTTTTGCTTTTTCTTTTGATCATAAATGAATTTTTTATAATCAATTAGTTTGCAGACAGGTGGTTCTGTATTTGGTGAAATTTCTACTAAATCTAGCTCAAATGAATTTGCAATTTTTAGTGCTTCATCAAGAGATACAATTTTAGAATCAACCTTTTCACCTACTATTCTTACATAAGCTGCCGTTATTTCTCTATTTGTCTTATGTTGCTTCTTTTGGACAGCCCTTCCTCTATATGCTTTTCTTAATGCGATGTTTTTTATTTTAGTTATTAAATTTTATTAATTCATCTATTTCTTTTTGAAGCATTTCTATAAAAACCTTTGTGGATATACTACCTACATTTTCTCCACCGTGTTTACGAACTGTTATTTTATTTTCTGCTTCTTCTCTTTCTCCAACTACTATGATAAATGGTATTTTGGAAACCTCTGCATCTCTTATTTTTCTACTAGTAGTTTCAGCCCTTTTATCAATAGGGCCGCAAATATCGTAATTTTTTAGTAATTGTTTAACTTTTTCAGCATAATCGTGATATTTTTCACTAATAGGTAAAATGATAAATTGTTCAGGGCTCAACCATAGTGGAAAGTTCCCTCCACAGTGTTCAATCAATACAGCAACAAATCTTTCTAAAGATCCAAATGGAGCTCTGTGTATCATTACCGGTCTGTGTTTTTGATTATCTTTTCCAGTATATTCTAGCTCAAATCTCTCAGGAAGACTGTAGTCTACTTGTATTGTACCAAGTTGCCATTCTCTTCCTATGGCATCTTTAACCATAAAATCTAATTTAGGACCATAGAATGCTGCTTCACCATATTCAATTACAGTATTTAAATTTCTTTCTTTTGTTGCTTCAATAATTTCTTGTTCTGCTTTTTCCCAATTTTCCTCAGAACCTATATATTTTGATTTATTTTCTTTATCTCTTAGTGAAATTTGGACTTTAAAATCTTTAAAATCTAAAGCTCTAAAAACATATAGTACTAAGTCAATAACATTAATAAATTCACTTTTTACTTGATCAGGACGAACAAAAAGATGCGCATCATCTTGAGTAAACCCTCTAACTCTTGTTAACCCATGTAATTCTCCTGATTGTTCGTATCTGTAGACAGTTCCAAACTCTGCAAATCTAACAGGAAGGTCTTTATATGAATATTGTTTGCTTTTATATACTTCGCAATGATGAGGGCAGTTCATAGGTTTTAGATAAAATTCCTCATTTTCTTGAGGAGTTTTAATTGGTTGAAATGAATCTTCACCGTATTTATCGTAATGACCTGAACAAACATAAAGATCTTTATTTCCAATATGAGGAGTTATTACTGGAAGATATCCAGCATTTTCTTGTGCTTTTTTTAAGAAATTCTCAAGTTTTTCTCGAAGTTGTGCTCCTTTTGGAAGCCATAACGGTAATCCCTGTCCTACTTTTTGGGAAAACGTAAAAAGTTCCATTTCTTTTCCAATTTTTCTATGATCTCTTTTTTTTGCTTCTTCAAGCATATGTAGGTGAGCAGTTAAATCTTTTTGTTTTTGAAAACTAACGCCATATATTCTGGTCATTTGTTTTCTTTTTTCATCACCTCTCCAATATGCACCGGCAATGTTTAATAATTTAATAGCCTTAATTTTACTAGTATTCTCTATATGTGGTCCTTTACATAAATCTGTAAAATTTCCTTGACTATAAAAAGTAATATCTCCATCATCCAAATCATTTAAAAGTTCAATTTTATATTCATCACCTTTTTCTTTGAAGTAATCTAGAGCATCTTTTTTGCTAATATCTTTTCTAATAAAGTTATTTTTTTCTCTAGCAAGAGATATCATTTTTTCTTCAATTCGTGGAAAATCATCAGAAGATAATTTTCTTTCATCTCCTAAATCTACATCATAATAAAAACCATTATCAATTGCAGGGCCAATACCTAATTTTATTCCTGGATAAAGATTTTCTAGAGCCTCAGCCATTAGATGAGCAGAGGAATGCCAGAAACATTTTTTTCCTTCTATATCATTGAATGTATGTAGTTTTAATGTGCAATCAGAATTTATTGGTCTATTAATATCCCAAATTTCATTATTAATTGAAGCAGATAGTATATTTCGTGCTAAACCTTCACTTATTGATTTAGCAACTTCAAGAGCATTTATGCCCTTTTTGGCATTTATCACTTTTCCGTCAGGTAAACTAATATTAATTGTCATAAAAAATCAAATCTACCAGCAAATATAATAACATTAATACAGGTGATAAATTATTAAGTAAAATAAAAAGGGAGTGAAAAAATTATTTGACTTTGGGTTTATATAAGTCATTAATAAAAATCGTTGACTCAGGGCCCGTGTTAAAAATTAAATCAATTATTGATAAATTATTTATAAACCCATGATTTGTAGAAAAAACTTGATCGTATTTTGTAATATTTTTAGATTTAAAAGAACTTGATCTTAAATCATTACCCGATATATTGCTTTGGTATTGAGTACTAAAATTTATATTTCTGTCAGCTTTAAGTATTTGCATAATCAAATCAAGTGATTTATTATTTAGATCTATAAGATACTTTTCTTTTATTTTGAATATATTTTCAAATTTATCTTTGTAATATTCAAAAAAAGGAGAGGAGTTATAGCAACTAGTAATTGATTTCCAATGTTTTTTTTGCCAGGGTTCAGCATAACAGATTTGGATATCTTTCATTTTAGTTTTAGAACTTTTTTTTCTAATTTTTGGTACAGATAAATCTAATTTACCGTTTGCTGCATAAATAGAAAACCTACTTCTTACTGATTGTTTAATATAATGCTCATGAACATCAATTATACAATCCGGCGAATTAAAAAGTATAGAATAATAAAGAGGGGGAGCAAAAAATGAGCTTGGTAAGATTATTTTATTATTTAACACTTGAAAATAATCTATCCCATCTAATTTTATTTAAACCTTTTCCATTTTTATCCCAGCTCATCCAAACAAATAGAGCCTTTCCAACAACATGATTTTCAGGTAAGAACCCCCACATTCTAGAGTCAGCAGAATTATGTCTATTATCTCCCATCATCCAATAATAATTCATTTTAAATTTATATGATGAAGTAAGTGAATCATTTATATAAATATTATTTTCTGAAATTTTTAAAGTATTTTCTTCATAAATCTCAATTATGTCTTTGTATAAATCTATATTTTCCATTGTCAAATCAATACTGGATCCTTTTTTTGGAATTAAAATTGGACCATAGTTATCAATGTTCCATAAATGATCATTGTTATTTGGAAAATAATATTGAGGAGAATTGTATGTTGTATCAATATTTTGAGTAATAGATTTTACATTTTTAAATTCATTTAAACCTTTTAATGCTTCGTCTGTTAGGAATAAATTATATTCATTCATGTTACTTCCTCTACTTCCTTCAGTAATATCGAATTTTTTATATAACAATTTTGGATTTAATCCACTTCCTTTAGTTTTGACATTATAAGTAAATTGTTTTTTCATTCCTTCTGGTTCAGTTTGTGGTTCATCATTTACCATTAATTGTCCGTTAACTATTTCAATTTTGTCTCCAGCAATTCCAACACATCTTTTTACGTAGTTCTCTTTCTTATCTACTGGTCTGTTTAATTTTTCTGCTGGCCAATTGAAAACAACACAATCATTTCTTTTAATTTCGCCTAAACCTTTCATTCTATGATACGGGACTTTAACTATTTCTGAATATGATTTTTTCTTAGTTCCAGGGATGGTGTGATGTACAAGAGGGACTGCAACTGGAGTCATAGGTACACGAGGACCATAAGCTAATTTGCTTACAAAAAGAAAATCTCCAATTAGCATTGATTTTTCCATAGAAGAAGTTGGTATAGTGTATGCTTCAATAAAGAAAGTTCTTAAAATATGTGCTGCTACAACAGCAAAAGCAATTGCTTCAACCCATGTTCTAAGTTCACTCTTTTTTTTCTTCTCTTTTTTTTCTTTCTTTTTCCAAAATTGCCAACTAATTGTTTCAAAAAATAAAACATCCGCTACAACTAAAGGAATAAAGTGTAACCATTCACCATTGAAAAGATATACTATTATAGACCAAACAATGGTAAATACTAAAAACAATACTATTTTCATTCCTTTTTTCATTTCAAATATTTTTTAAAACATCCGCAAAAGTAAATATTCCTTTTTTGTTTATAATCCATTCAGCAGCAATTAAGGCTCCTAAAGCAAATCCGTCTCTTTTATTGGCTTTGTGATGAAGAGAAATGCTATCAATTTCTGAGATATATTTAACTTCATGTGTTCCAATTTCATCAGCTTCTCTAAAAGATGTAATTGGAATTTTTATGTCTTTTTTAATTTTTTTGATTTCATTACTAATTGTAATAGCTGTACCGCTTGGTGTATCTAGTTTTTCTAAATGATGTGTTTCAGAAATAGAAACCTTATAATCTTGTTTTTTCATTAACTCAGCAAGTCTCCTGTTAATATCAAAGAAAATATTAACTCCAATACTAAAATTTGAAGAATGGAGGAAAGCTCCATCAATATTATTACATAGTTTATGAATTTCATCTAACTTTCTTAACCAATTTGTTGTTCCAGAAATAACAGGAATATTATTTTTTAAAGCATATGAAATATTCTCAAATGCTGTATTAGGAGTGCTAAAATCAATTACAACATCAATATTTGACAAGTTACTTTTGGATGCAGGATTTTTGGAATCTGCTTTTGTTATAATATTGTGTCCCCTTTTTGTAGCATGTTCTGAGATCTTTCTTCCCATTTTACCATAACCAAAAATTGCAATATTCATAATCTAAATATTAATTTTTAATGAAATTAAATTATGATTAAATTGATCATAGGAAAAAGGATCAATTTTAAATGAAATATTTTCATCTATTTCATATTGAAAAAGGTGTGCATTTACTGATGCATCAACTATATTTAGAATATAGGCTAAGCTAAATAGCATTATAGAAATTTCTCGGTTTCTCTTATAATAATCTTTTAACGTAATTAATTCACTATTAGTATAATTAATATCATCACCAATTCCATCTAATCTGTTAAGATACGTATCTCTATAATGTTTATAATTTTTGTTATTATCGTGAATAAAGAAGCCTGATGTGGCAAGTGCTGAGTAAATAATTGGAACTTTCCAATACTTTTTTGTGTATATCTGTCCCCCGCCTGGTATCAAAGAAAATAAAGCTGCTTTTTTGGGTGATTTATATACTTCTTGTGCACTAGAATAACTGGTCTGAAATGAAAAGAAAATTATAAGAGAAAAAGATGTGAAAATTCTCAAGATTATAACTTTATCTTGTTAAAAATTTCGGATAGTTTGTCATCATTAGAAAAAGGGATAATAATTTTTCCATTTCCTTTCTTATTTCTTTTTAATTGAATTTTGACATCTAGATTTTTTGATAAATCAAATAGTTTTTTTTGATGTATGAAAGGAATAATATCTTCAGAATCAATTTTTCTTCTTTTTACAGTGTAATTATAATTCTTATCTGAAAAATCCTTTGCTATTTGCTCAACTTCTCTAACAGAAAGACCATTTTCAATAATATCATTGTAAATGTTCAGTTGATTTTGTTTTTCTTTAACATTTATTAATGCTCGTGCATGCCCAACACTAATTTTATCTTTTTTTAGTCCATCTTGAATTTCAGAAGGTAATTTCAATAATCTTAAAAAATTTGTTATTGTAGATCTTTTTTTACCTAATCTATTACCACATTCTTCTTGTGTTAAGTTACATTCTTTAATTAATCTTTGGAAAGAAATGGCAATTTCAATAGGATTAAGATTTTCTCTTTGGATATTTTCAACTAATGCCATCTCTAGCATTTGTTCATCATTAGCAATTCTAATGTATGTTGGAATTGTTTTAAGATTTAACTCTTTTGAAGCTCTTAATCTTCTTTCACCAGAAATAAGTTGATACTTGTTATAACCTAATTTCCTAACAGTAATAGGTTGTATAACACCAAGCTCTCTTATTGATTCAGCAAGTTCATATATTTTTTCATTTTCAAAATCAATTCTTGGTTGAAATGGATTGATTTGAATATCCTCAATATTTATTTCGTTAATATTTGAAACAAGATTTTTTTCGTCAGCTCTATCATCAGTTATGTCTGTCTTAGGATTTCTTAAAATTGCAGATAACCCTCTTCCTAATGCATTTCTTTTATTATTCATCTGATAAAATTTCTTCTTCTAATTCGGGTTCATTTTTTTTAATAATTTCATTTGCTAAATTGAGATAGTTAATAGCACCTTTACTAGATGCGTCGTGAATTATTATGGTTTCTCCAAATGAAGGAGATTCCCCAAGCCTAACATTTCTATGAATGATAGTTTTAAAAACCATATCTTGGAAATGTGTTTTAACTTCTTCAACAACTTGATTTGAAAGTCTTAACCTTGTATCATACATTGTAAGAAGAAGTCCCTCAATAATAAGATTGTTATTTAATCTCTGTTGAATAATTTTGATAGTGTTTAATAGTTTTCCAAGACCCTCTAAAGCAAAATATTCACATTGAATAGGAACAATAACAGAATCTGATGCAGCTAAAGCATTTAATGTTAGAATTCCAAGAGATGGAGCACAGTCAATAATTATATAATCGTAATTATCTTTAATTTCAGAAATAGATTTTTTTAAACAATATTCTCTTTCATCTAATTCAACAAGTTCAATTTCGGCAGCAACCAAATCTATATTTGCAGGAATCAAATCAAGATTTGGGCTTGAAGTTTTTAATACCGTTTCACTTGCTTTGTTATTGCCAATTAAACAATTGTAGGAACTTTTTTCTATTTCATTATGGTCAAAACCAACCCCAGAAGTAGTATTTGCTTGGGGATCACAGTCAATTAATAAAACTCTTTTTTCTAAAACTCCTAAGCATGCTGAAAGGTTAATTGCAGTTGTTGTTTTACCTACACCACCCTTTTGATTTGCTATGGCAATTATTCTGGTCATAATATTTTTTAATACGCATTAAAAATACAAACCAATGTGAAAAATTATTGATATTAATTAGATTAAATTATTAACAAAAATTTTTTTTTGTTAAAAAATAAAACATTTTGATTTGATCTAACTTAGATCTTCAAGATCTACTTCAGTTATGCCTGAATCAGATTCTTTTTGATTTTTTTCTTCAGATTTATTATCTAGATTTTCCGTATTTGAAATTATTTCTTCTCCCTTTTCACTAATTATAAAATCAGTTACTTGAGATAAAGCATTTTTGAAGTTTTGAAAATCTTCTTTATACAAGTAGATTTTGTGTTTCTTGTAAAATGGTGATCCATCTTCATTAAAATCTCTCTTGCTTTCAGTTATTGTTAAAAAATAATCTTCAGCTCGAGTAGATCTCACATCAAAAAAGTAAGTTCTTCTTCCAGATCTAACTGATTTTGAAAAGATTTCTTCAATATCTTTTTTTGCTGACATTTTAAATTTAAAATATTTATAACAAATATAATAAATTTATCCATTAGTTGTTTGATTTACATGTATTTGGCTATAAAAACCTTTATTTTTTATTAAGGTTTTATGTGATCCTTCTTCAATTATTTTTCCTTTCTCAAGTACTATAATGTTGTTTGAATTCTCTAAACTTGATATTCTGTGACTAATAATAATAGTAGTATTTGAACTTGTTTCCTTTTTTAAATTATTGAGAATCTTCTTTTCTTTGTTTGCATCAATAGCAGATAAACAATCATCAAATATATATAGCTGAGGTTTTTTGTAAAAAACTCTAGCAATTGCTAATCTTTGTCTTTGCCCGCCTGAAAGTTGTATTCCTCTTTCTCCAATTACAGTATCAAACTTTTTTGGAAAAGAATTTATTTCATCTAAAATTTCAGCTTTTTTAGCTGCCAGTATAATTTCATTTTCATCAACTGTATCACTTGAAAACGAAATATTATCTCTTATTGTTCCAGAAAATAAATATCCATCCTGAGGTACATATCCAATAGATGATCTTAATGAATTTAGATTGTGAGATTTAATATTTTTATTTTCAATTATTATTTCTCCATTGTTTGGATCGTATAGCCTACAAATTAGATTAACAATTGAGGTTTTGCCTGAACCAGTTTTTCCAAATATTCCCAACTGCTCTCCATTTTTAATTTTAAATGATATTTGATTTAATGCTTGAATATCTGTATCAGAATATACTAATGAAACTTTTTTAAACTCAATATTTCCAGTAATTTTAGTTTGTTCTTTAACAAAGTTTTCAATATTAGGACTAATATTTAAAAACTCATTTATTCTTTCTTGAGATGCTGCAGCTCTTTGTATTAATGATGTTACCCATCCAACAGAAGCAACTGGCCAAGCAAGCATATTTACATAGATTATAAATTCTGCAATATTTCCGGTTGTTATATTTCCTTTGAATACCTCTAATCCACCTATATATATTGTTAAAATCGTACTTACACCAATTAATGTAATAATTAACGGAATAAACATAGCCTCGATTTTTATTAATGCTATTTGTCTTTTAGTATACTCCTTACAGCTTTGATAGAAAACTCTTAAAGTATTTTCTTCATTTGTAAAAGATTTAATTATTCTAACTCCGGAGAATGATTCTTGAGCTACAGCAGTTACAGTTGATAATTGAGCTTGAACTCTTTCACTTTTTTTATTTATCCTATTACTAACAAAATATACAGAAATTGCAAGTATTGGAAGAGGAAAGAGAACATAATATGTTAGTGTGGGGCTAACAGAGAACATTTTGTAAATAACTAAAGAAAAGAGGAAAATTAAATTTATTGAATACATTACAGCAGGGCCAAGATACATTCTTACTTTAGTAATATCTTCAGTTATTCTATTCATTAAATCTCCAGTTTTATTTTTTTTATAAAAACTAATACTTAATTGTTGGTATTGATCAAAAACTTCATTTTTTAAATCATATTCTATTTTTCTTGACATAACAATAATTGTTTGTCTTGTCATGTATAGAAATACACCTTTTAATACAGCAAAAAGAACAATTAATAAGCCATATTTTAATAAAATAAAGCTTGAGTTCTCATTAGATTGACTATTAAGTTTTTCTATAAGTTCGTTTAATGCGTTTCTAACAAATTCAGCAGGGTATATAGCAAAAATGTTGGTTATGAATATAAATACTAATCCAAGAAAAAGAATGTTTTTGTATTTCCATAGGTAAATATTTAAATATCTTAGATGTTTCATGAAAATGATTAGCTGTATTTTGTAAAAGCACAAAAATAATAAGTAAATTTGCGGTCAAACTAGAAAAACACAGTATTTCATTAAAAATTAATTTTTGTATCTAGTAAAGTTTAATAATTTAATTAAAAAACTATGACAGAAAGCACAAAAAATAATATAAATTCGATTAAAATTTTAGAAGAAATGAGTTCCTTTGAACATGAACAGGTCGTTTTTTGTCAGGATAAGGAAACGGGTTTAAAGGCTATCATAGCGATTCATGACACAACTCTTGGGCCTGCCCTTGGTGGAACAAGAATGTGGAATTATAAATGTGAAGAAGATGCCATAAATGATGTATTGCGTTTGTCAAGAGGTATGACTTTTAAAGCAGCTATTTCAGGATTAAATCTGGGAGGAGGAAAAGCAGTAATAATAGGTGACTCTAAGTTGCATAAATCAGAGAAATTAATGAGAAAATTTGGTCAATTTGTTGATTCTCTTGCAGGAAAGTATATCACAGCTGAAGATGTAGGAATGAATACTAAGGATATGGAGTATGTTAGAATGGAGACAAAACATGTAACAGGTATACCTCAAAGTATGGGAGGAAGTGGAGATCCATCTCCAGTCACTGCATATGGTGTTTACATGGGAATGAAAGCATCTGCTAAATTTCTATGGGATAATGATAATCTAAAAGACAGAAAAATTGTTGTTCAAGGAGTTGGTCATGTTGGTGAATATTTAGTTAAGTATTTGTCTGATGAAGGAGCAGATATTTTCATTAGTGATATAAACAAAGAAAAACTCGAAGAAGTTAAAAATAAGTATGGGACAACAATTATCGAGAATGATTCAATTTTAGATTTTGAAATGGATATTTATGCTCCATGTGCTCTTGGAGGTATATTAAATACGGAAACTATTAATAAGCTTAAATGTAAAATTATTTGTGGTGGTGCTAACAATCAATTGGAAGACGAAGAAAGAGATTCACTTCATTTGAGAGATCGTGGAATTATACTAGCTCCTGATTTTTTAGTTAATTCGGGAGGCTTAATAAATGTTTATTCCGAAATAAAGGGATACAGCACTGATAAAGCTCTTGATAAAACTAAAGAAATCTATAATACAACTTTAGATATTTTAAAAAAATCTAATGATGAGGGAATTACGAGTTATTCAGCGGCAATGAATATTGCACAACAAAGAATAAACAATATCAAATAAGCTAATGATTAGCAGAAGGCATATAAGGCTTAAGGTCATGCAATCTTTATATGCATTTTACTCAAAAAAAGATATAAGCATTTCAAAATCAGAAAATGAAATGTTACGTCAAATTCAAGATATATCAAATTTAAAACTTGCAGTTTTATCACTTTTCTTGTTTTTATTTAGACATGCAGATAGTTTTTTTGAAGATAACAAAAATAAATTCCTTCCAAAGGATGAGGATTTGAATCCAAATAAAAAATTCATAGATAATTTCTTTTATGATTTTTTTCTTTCAAATAAAACTTTAATGACTAAGCTTGAAAAGTTTTCAGTTTTTTGGAATGATAATGATCATGATATTATTAGAAAAATTTTTAAAGATATAGTTCAAAGTAAATTATATAGTGATTATTTGAATAATGATGAAAAATCATATGAAAATGATATAAAATTTTTCAATAATATATTAAATGAGATTATTTTGAATAATGAAATTTTACATCATATATTAGAAGAGAAAAGTATTTATTGGATTGATGACCTTCCATTTGTTGCTACAATTATAATGGGAGATTTTAAAATAAAAAAAATTAAATTGTTAAAATCAGTATTTAAAAATTCTAGTGACAAAGATTTTGCAATTGATTTATATAGAGGTGCAATTAAGTATGATAAAGAATATGAAAAGGTAATAATTGATAAAGCTCAAAACTGGGATATTGAAAGAATTGCAATAATGGATCAAATAATGATTAAAATGGCTTTTTGTGAGATTTTAAACATGCCAGAGCTACCAGTCAAGGTGTCCTTAAATGAATACATTGAAATTTCTAAATATTACAGCACAAATAAAAGTAAGATGTTTATTAACGGCTTAATAGATAGTGCAGTTAAAGATTTTACAGTGAAAAAGATGATTAAGAAGTCTGGCAGAGGTTTAATGTAAATTACTTAATTTAAAAAAATAAAAAATAATGAAAAATATTTATAAAATAACTCTTTTTTTAATACTATCAACTTTGATTATTTCATGTGATGATGCAACAAAAAAAGTTGAGTCTAACAAAAAAAGACTAAGTACTGATTTGGTAAAAAATAATCAAACTATTAGTGAGAAGAAGTTGTCATTATCTCAACCTATTGTTGAAATATTGGAGCCAGAATTTGATTTTGGTAGTATTAAACAGGGTGATAAGGTAAGTCATGAGTACAAAATTAAAAATATTGGAAATGCTGATTTACTAATTAGTTCTGCTAAAGGAAGTTGTGGGTGTACTGTTCCCGAGTGGCCTCAGGACCCAATTCCATCTGGAAAAGAAGCCAAGATAAAAGTAACTTTTGATAGTAAAGGAAAAATAGGTAAGCAATCAAAAAGAGTCACACTTATGACTAATGCAATTCCCAATGTTAAAATTTTAACTATTAAAGGTAATATAACTGAATAATTAAAAACCAATAAAAATGATTTTATTACAAGCACAATCAGGAACAGCATCGTTAATTATGTTTGGATTAATTTTTGCTGTTATGTATTTTTTTATGATACGACCACAAATCAAGAAACAAAAAGCTGAAAATCAATATAGATCAGCATTAAAAATGGGAGATAAAGTAATCACAATAGGAGGTATTCATGGTAAAATTATTGAACTTGGAAAAGATTCAGTA